>Ga0182030_10005511_pt1 | contig 26827 bp, 18 predicted proteins | sample 812S3MmetaG_FD_121299 | JGI IMG/M metagenome (GOLD analysis project Ga0182030, IMG submission 121299) | Permafrost microbial communities from Stordalen Mire, Sweden - 812S3M metaG (Illumina Assembly) | ecosystem: Environmental > Terrestrial > Soil > Wetlands > Permafrost | place: Sweden...
AATGGATGTGCTATCTCTCGGCCAATGTCTACGAAGCGGTGCTCCGCATCTACTATTCGGCGCGCTATTCCCCGCGCGGCGAAGCCGACGCCGCCATCATCCGGGAACAGGGCACGGCCGATTTCCTGAGTCACATCGGGCTCATCACGCGCGGCCTCAATCCTTACGTTCTCGGCGCCGATTTTTCGATTGCAGATGTCTATTTGTACATGCTTACCTCGTGGCACCCCGATCGGGCGCAGCTCGACGCCCGGCTGCCGGCGCTCGCCGCGCACAGCGCCAAGGTGGCCGCGCGCCCGTCCGTCGTGAAAGTCGCGGCCGATCACGCGGCCGCTGCGGCCGCCTGAGCGAGCCCAAGCCTAGCGACGAATCCTCTCGAGATCGGCGCGCGGAGCGCTCCACGGCGCTGCAGGCACGCAGCTCGGCGTTGTTGTGATGGGCGGCAACGGCACCTCGAAGCGGCCCCGCTCGCCTCCGCGGTCGAAGCGAAGATCGCCCAGTACGGCCGGGGCGAGGAACGGCGCGCGGGCGAATAGCATGAAGGCCTGGGCTTCGCAGTTCGCCGCCACGCGTTCTGCAAGTGCCTGCTGCAGGATCTCGAACTCGCCCAACCAGCGCACTCTCTCGGTGTCGGCTGCGCCGACCGCGCGAAGGGGCGCGGTGTGCTCCTTCCCGCCGACCATCGGGCAATCGCGTGCGGCGAGGGCGCCCGGCGCGAGCGCGAGCATCGCATGCCGCGCCACGTAGCGATCGCCCACTGTTTCGAGCAGGAGGAGATCCCAGCACAGGGGATTCGCAGGCAGCGGCGAGAGCACGTGATCGAGCATGCGGTCCTCCGGGAACAGCTCTCGAGCTAACGCCTCCGCGCGGCTCGCCGCACTGTGTCCGGCCAGAGTGAAGGTGAGCGTCACGCAGAGCCACAGCGCCGCGGCGACGCGGGCTGCGGCGCGCAGCGAGACACGGCTCCCCAAAAACACGAGGGCCAAGGAGGAAGCGGCGAGGAGGATGCACGAGGCGGGTGTGAGCAGGCGGCTGAACACGCCCACCGCGACGACGGCCACGAGCGCGAGCGCAAAGAGCAGCCGGGCGAAGCGGGATCGCAGGGAGCACAGCAGAGGGGCAGCGGCGACCCAGTAGAGCGGCTCGACGATGAACACCGAGTCGCCGTAGCTCCAGCGATTCTCGACCGGCCAGAACGGATGCACGCCGTAGCTATTCAAATAGTCCATGACGAGATGCAGCGCCGTGGCGAAGAGCGCGACGGCGAGGAGCCATCCCCGATCGCGGCGCGAGGGCTCGAGTCGCCGATAGCGCATCCAGGCCTCCGCGCACGCATAGACAACGAGTGCCAGCGCGAGGCATCCCAGCACCGTGTGGGTGTAGCCGCGATGGCGGAGCAGGTAGTCGAGATTTCCTGCAGGGCCGCCCCCAAAGCTCAGCAGCAGATCCAGATCCGGCGTATTGCTGCCGATCACGGCGACGGCCACGAGCAGGGCGCGCCGCGCGGCGGCGGGAAGTCCGCGCGCGGCCGCAGGCATTTCGGCGGCGACGCTTTCGCCCGCGATCAGGCCGATCAGCGTGTGAGTGATGTTATCCACTGCCGGCGGCGAGGCGATATGGTCGATAATGACATGATTCGGAGCCTTCGGAGAGAACCTACATGGCCATTGCGGCGAGGCGCAAGCGGAACGCTCGGCGCCGGACTCGCTCGGCGGGTCCACGCTAGTCATGGACGCGGACGTCGTCGTGGTGGGCGCCGGCGTGGTGGGTCTCGCCACCGCGCGCGCGCTCGGGCTTGCCGGCCGCAGCGTTATCGTGCTCGAGCAGGAGCGCGCCGTGGGCACCGCCGTGAGCAGCCGCAATTCCGGCGTGATCCATGCGGGGCTCTACTACGCACCGGGCTCGCTCAAGGCGAGGCTCTGTGTGCGCGGGAAGCATCTCCTGTACGAGTTTTGCGAGCGGCGCGGCGTGCGCCACGAACGTTGCGGGAAGCTGATCGTGGCGACGGAAGAGTTCGAGACGGCGCTGCTCGAGGATTACGCCGCGCGCGCACGGACCAATGGCGCGGGCGAGGTGCGGCGGCTATCGTCGGCGGAGGTTTCACGGCTCGAGCCCGAGGTGCGGTGCGTGGCCGCGCTGCATTCGCTTTCCACCGGCATCGTCGATGCGCACGAGCTCATGCAGGCGTTCGCGGCGGATATCGAGTCGCGCGGCGGGTACGTCCTGCTTGGCTCGCGGCTCGACCGCGCCGAGGTCATGGGCGGCGGCTTCCGGCTCGCGATCGCCGACGGCCAGGGCTCCTCATGCACCTGTCGGCAGCTCATCAACGCCGCAGGTCTCGAGGCGCCTGCCGTGGCGGCGCGGATCGATGGACTAAAGCCGAGCATGGTTCCCCAGGCCCGGTTCGCACGCGGGCGCTACTACGCCCTGCGCGGAACCGCGCCGTTTTGCCGCCTGGTCTATCCGGTGGCGGACGCGCATAGTCTCGGCGTCCATGCGACGCTGGACCTCGCGGGGCGCGTGCGCTTCGGGCCGGACGTCGAGTGGATCGAGAGCGTCGACTACCGCTTCGATACGCGTCATACCAAGGAGTTCGCAGCCGCCATCCGCCGCTACTATCCCGGCCTCGATGCGTCGCGGCTCGAGCCGGACTACACCGGGATACGGCCGAAGATCTACGCGCCCGAGGAGCCGGCGGCCGACTTCCGCATCGACGGTCCCGCCGTGCACGGCGTCCCGGGGCTCGTCAATCTGTTCGGTATCGAGTCGCCCGGACTCACGGCATCGCTCGCGATCGCAGAGACGGTTGCGTCACAGCTTTAGCGCGTGACCGTCGCCTCTCGCGGATGACCGTCGCCCCCAGCCCGTGATCGTCGCGTCGAGCGGCTCAAGCGCGGGCGCTGGGGTCGCGGAGCAGCGCTTGTGCCATGCAGTGAATGCCGCCGCCAGTCTTGGAGATCTCGCTCATGTCGACCTCGGCGACCTCGAACCCCCGTGCCCGCAACTGCGCGATGAGCGCGCGGCTCGACTTCGGCACGATGGCGCGGTCGCGGCCGAGCGCCATGAAGTTGCAGCCCAAGTTGATCGTATCCTCGAACGGCACATCGATGATCTCGTGACCTTTCGCTTTGAGCCACGATACGATGCCAGGCTCGGTGCACGCGAGGCATACCGCGGTGAGCTTTTCCGCGACCGGCACGACCATGAGGTCTATGTGCACGTAATACTCGTCGAAGAATGCCAGCCGGGTCTCCCAACCCTCTTTCTTGAACCATCCTTCGACTTGCCGCGCGCCTTCCTCCTGGGTGCGGCCGCCGCCGCAGCCGATGAGCACGCAGCCTTCCTCGATCACGTTGAAATCGCCGCCTTCGAACGTGCCGGCGGTCACCATGTCGTAGATCGGAATGCCGAGCCGTTCATAGGTGCGGATGGCGGCGTAGTTCTCGCCGCGGCGCCACCAGTTGGCCATCGCGGTGATGACCGCCCCGTAAGGCGTCATGACGCTCGAATCCCGTGCATACACTTGCATCGGCAGCTCCGCCTCGGCCTGATGCCAGTGGATGCGTACGCCGAAGTGCGCGTAGGCGCCCTTGAGCTCCTGGTGCTGGGCCTTCGCGACGCGAATATCGGCGGGGTGCTCCCGCAATGTCTTGCGCGATAGCGAGCTCGTCGCCAGGTGCATGAGGTGATCCGCGGGTCCGAGCAGTACGTCGGTCAACGGATCGGTTTCGTTCTTGAAACCCCAGCCGGTGAGCGGTGCCGTGCCGCCGCCCGCCTTGCGCCGCTGCAATGTGAACGGGTCTGCCATCCGAGTGGTCGCTTTTGCGGTGATCATGATTCCCCTCGAAATGTGTCTCGCCGGACGGACCTCGCCGGCCGCGCGGCCCGGCCGCGGCTATTGGGCCGCGCCGTGCGCCGCCGGAAGCGCGCTAAGCGTATCGAACTTGAGGTCGATGATCGAGCCCGATTCCTGATGCGGTATGCAAGTGGTATTGCTCGCCACGTTGCGCGTCGTGAACATGGGCAGCACTTGTTGCCGGAATTGCTCCACGAGCTCGCAGTCCCCAGTGCGAAGATCGCGCGGCTGGTCGCGGGCGAAGCTGACCGATCGCCAAATCCCCTTGACCGGCTTGCTGCCGGCGGCGGCGGAGGGATCGAAGGGAGCCAAGGTCGAGAACGTGAGGTTCGCCCGCGCGAACTTGTCCGGACGGCCGAACCCGGAGGCACAGGCCCCCGGCTGAGACTTGAGGTCCGCACGCGCGCCGGCGGCGATCAGGAGCTTCTTGAGCTTGTCCGCCAGCCCGTCGCACGAATAAGTCGAGGTGAAGCCGAGGAACTGAAACGAGTACTTGTGGGTCTGCCAAGTTCCCTGGTCGGTGGCGGACGACGCGGCGTCGTCCGCCAGCGCGGCACTCGAGACCCAAAGCGCGCCAACAAGTCCCAACAGGGCTGCCCGCAGGGGCAAATGTTCACGTGTGAATCGGCCATTCTTCATCGTTTTCTCCAGCGCTCCTGCGCAACTCAGTGCACCCAGTCCAAATATAACGCATCAGCGCTGGTCTGCGTTGACGAGGCAATCCTTGCTAAAATACTGGATGGACATACATTCGAGCCGGATGGACCGACCTTGAGACTTGGAAGTTCCGCATGACGCCCAAAGACACGCAGCGCTCGGAGGACGCCCAGGAAGATCGGCGCCAGGCGGCGCTCGACTATCACGAGTTTCCGACGCACGGAAAAATCTCGATCGCACCGACCAAGCAGCTCGTGAACCAGAGCGATCTGGCGCTCGCCTATTCGCCGGGCGTCGCCGCGGCATGCGAGGCGATCGTCCAGGATCCCTTGAGCGCCTATCGCTTCACCGCGCGCGGCAATCTGGTGGGCGTTGTGAGCAATGGCAGCGCCGTACTGGGGCTCGGCGCCATCGGGCCGCTCGCGGCGAAGCCGGTGATGGAAGGCAAGGCGGTGCTGTTCAAGAAATTTGCCGGGATCGATGTCTTCGACATCGAGATCGATCAACCCGACGCGCACAAGCTGGTGGAGGTCATCGCCGCGCTCGAGCCCACGTTCGGCGCGATCAATCTCGAGGACATCAAAGCGCCCGAATGCTTCATGGTCGAGCGCGAATTGCGCAAGCGCATGAAGATTCCGGTGTTCCACGACGACCAGCACGGCACCGCCATCACGGTGGGCGCCGCGGTGTTGAACGGACTTGCGGTCTGCGGCAAGGCGATAGGGGAGGTCAAGCTGGTGGTGAGCGGGGCGGGCGCCGCCGCACTCGCGTGCGTGGATCTCTTGCTCGATCTCGGTCTGCGCCACGAGCACATCTGGCTCGCGGATCTTGCCGGCGTGGTCTTCGAGGGCCGCAAGGAATTGATGGATCCCGAGAAGGCGCGCTTCGCGCAGCGGACAGAGGCGCGCAGCTTGGCTGAGATCATCGGCGGCGCGGACGTGTTTCTCGGGCTTTCGGCCGGTGGGGTGCTCAGCCAAGACATGGTGAAGGCGATGGCGCCGAATCCGCTGATCCTCGCGCTCGCCAATCCGATACCCGAGATCCTGCCGCAGGAGGCGGCGGCGGCGCGCCCGGACGCGGTCGTCGCCACCGGCCGCAGCGACTATCCGAATCAAGTGAACAACGTGCTGTGCTTTCCCTTCATCTTTCGCGGCGCTCTCGATGTCGGCGCCACCACCATCACGCGCCCCATGGAGATCGCCGCGGTCCATGCGCTCGCCGACCTCGCCCGGCAGGAGCAGTCCGACGTGGTCACGGCCGCTTACGGCGGCATCGAGGAATTGAGCTTCGGGCGCGGCTATCTCATTCCCAAACCCTTCGATCCGCGCTTGATAGTGAAGATCGCGCCGGCGGTCGCGAAGGCTGCGATGGACTCGGGCGTCGCCACCCGGCCGATCGCCGATCTGGACGCCTACGGCCAGCGGCTGCAGCAGTTCGTGTATCACAGCGGCACGCTGATGGCGCCCATCTATGCAACCGCGCGCAAGATCGCGCCGGAGCGCAGCCGCGTGGTCTTCGCCGAAGGCGAGGATGAACGGGTATTGCGCGCCGTGCAGATCGCCGTCGACGAGAAGCTCGCGGTGCCGATCCTCGTCGGCCGGCCGGCCGTCATCGACCGCGCCATCAAGCGTTACGGACTGCGAGTGCGCATCGGGGAGCACTTCACCGTCGTCAATCCGGAGCACGACGAGCGCTACCGGGAATACTGGCAGGCGTATTATCAGATCGCGCGCCGCAACGGTGTCACGGCCCAGTACGCGAAGCTCGAGATGCGACGGCGCACCACGCTGATCGCCTCGATGCTGCTCAAGAAAGGAGAGGCGGACGGGCTCATCTGCGGCACCATCTCGACCACGGCCCGACACTTGAAGTATATCGATCGGGTGATCGGGAGGCGGCCGGGAGTCAACGTGTACGGGGCGATGACCGGACTCATCCTGCCGGGGCGCCAAGTGTTCCTGGTCGACACCCACGTCAATCTCGATCCGAGCGCGGACCAGATCGCTGAAATTACCGAGCTCGCCGCCGATCAATTGCGCGCGTTCGGGCTCGTGCCCAAGGCGGCCCTTCTGTCGCACTCGAATTTCGGCTCGAGCGAGGCGGCGTCGGCTTTGAAGATGCGCGCGGCGCTCGCGCTCCTCAGCGTGCGCGTGCCCGAGTTGGAGGTCGACGGCGAGATGCACGGCGATTGCGCGCTGGATGAGGCGGCGCGCCGGGCGGTGCTCCCCGACAGCGCGCTTCGGGGCAGCGCGAACCTCCTGGTCTGCCCCAACCTCGACAGCGCCAACATCGCCTATAACCTGCTCAAATCCGCCGCCGGCAACAACGTGGCGATCGGGCCGATACTGCTCGGTTGCGCGGCGCCGGCGTACATTCTGACCCCGGCGGCCACCGTGCGGCGCATCGTCAACATGACCGCGTTGTGCGTGGTCGAAGCGAACCGCCGCAGCGCCCCCGCGACCACGGGCCGCTAGGCCGGAAATCTAAAACTAAGGCTAGTTGTGCTCGAGCACGGTCAAGCCGTGCTGCGCGGCGTCCAGGGCGCGCTTCATGGTCGGTTGATCCTGGGTCCCCTCGGCCACCACGGTGACCGAATAGGCGATCGAGCGGTGTTGAGCGACGACGTCCTTGAGATCTTGGATCGCCTCGATCCGGGTGCCCCCGTTGGTGGAGTAAGAGCTGCTCGTGTAAGGGTGCTCGCCGCTCTCGATCTTGTGCCACTGGTCCGCCCAGCCTTCGGGGAAAGAGGGCAGCGGGCGCTGATGCCGCACCACGTCCACCCAGTTGCTCTTGCGCTCGGGATCCCCAAGATAGAGACCGCACAGGTCCCACACGGTGCGCTCGCTGTCATTGGTGTAGCCGAATTTGAGCGTGAGCATGCTGTCGGCGTCCACCTTGGGGAGTCCGCTCATGAGAGTGAGGGTGAAGCGCTTGGATCGAAACCGAAAGCTCTTGCCGTAGTCGGACTCGATGCCGAGCGCGCGCACCACATCCGGTTGAGCCAGCGGCGCCGCCATGTAGTCCTGCCACTGCTTGAGCGTGCCCGCGTAGGATAGGTAGACGAAGCCCGTATACGAGCGCAGCTCCTCCAAGGCGATTTCTTGAAGCCAGTGAGGCCGCTGCGTAACGATCGCGATATAGCCCTGCGGCGTCGGCAGGGCGATCGACAAGATGTAGGAATCGTTGAACGGTAGATACCAATCCCGCAGCTGCCAAGTGCGCCCGTAGCTGTCGAGGTAGGTCGTATCGAGCGCGGCGGCGCCCATCGACGTGATGCGCACCGAATCCGTGCCGACTTGGCGGTGAACCGGCATGCCCTTGAGCACCATGTCCATGAACGACTTGGAGCTGCCGAAAAGATCCGACCACCGTGCGGTGTCCGGCATCCGCACCCGCACCAGCGTTCCGAGCGGAGACGTCGCGGTCTCGATGAAGCCGTTCTCATCAAGTTGGGAGCGTTGCGGCTTCGGCTCCGATACACCCCATATCCCGTCGGATCGCTCCTCGATGAGCCGCGGAAATCCCGCGACGTATAAACTGTGCAGCAGCTGCTGCGAATCTGCGCCGTGCGGAAACACGCGATCGCCGTGCGCGCCCTCGTATTCCGCCCGGATCTTGTGCGCGGAATCCATCATGATCTTCTGCAGCGCTGCATAAAATTCATCGACCGGTTTGGGCAGCGGAAACCGTTCCGAGATGTCGTTGGTATCCGACTCCCGCATCAGCGGGAATCGGTAAGCGGACCTGCTCTCGAAGGTGGCGGATTCTTCCGTGCCTTTGAGTACCTGGTCGATGGCCACGGCGACGTTCAAGTTCTCGTTTGGCGACTTGCGCAGCACCACGCCGATGACCCGGCCCTTGCGATCGACGAGCGGGCCCCCGCTGTTCCCCGGGGATGCGGCGGCGGAGAACCGTATCCACTTCCAGCGCCCCTCGCGCTCTTCCGGGGTGTCGGACGTATAGAGGCCGTCGCGGATGATGATCCCCTCGCCGAGTGCGTCTCCCACGGCGAAAACCGGGTCGTTCAGCGCCGGGCGCTCGTGAGTGTCGAGTGCCGAGACGCGCGGCGGATCGGAGAGGGTGAAGACCGCATAGTCCTCGGCTCCGGAGTACTTGACGATTCGATCCACGGGGAAAATCTTGCCGTTCTGGTCGCGCAGCGCCAGCGCGCCTTTGGGGCTCCCTATCCCGGCAGTGATCACGTGCGCCGCGGTTACGAAGCGGCCGTGCGCGATCGCGAAGGCGGTGCCCAACGGTCGATATTTTCCCACCCGCTCTGCGTACGGCAGGAGCTCGAGCGGAAGGGTCTTCTCGTAGGTCAGCGGGTCGCTCTCGGGCTTCTCGACGACGACCTCGAACGTCGCTTCGCGAAGCCGCCGCTCCGCTGAGGAGTCGAGGGTGTCGGCGCGGGCGCCGCCGAACGCCAGCAGAAAACTCAAGGCGGCGAGTAGCAGGGCAAGCTGCCAGCTCCGATCGATCGTCCTCGAGCCGGCCGTCATCGTTCGTTCCTTCGTCGTCGCGTAGAGCCTACGATAGCGCGCCGCCGTCGAGGCGGGCAAGCTTCGACGTCCATGCGCCTCGCACGGCCACTCGCTCAGCGCCCTAGGTATTTCACGCCGGACGTTTACACGTCGAGCACGTTCGCAGCGAGCGCCAGCGCGCCCAAGGGGCCCGCGAGCGCACCGAGTCCGGGAGCAACGACGAAACGATCGATGTCGTCGCCGAGCTCGGGCCGATCGATGTAGCCGTTGAGGCTTTGGATGAGCTCCCGGCGCACGAGTCCTAGCAGCTCCGGTCGTGCTTCGGCGATTCCGCCGCCGATGAGGATTCGCCGCGGCGCCGTGGTCAACACCAATGCTTGCAGGAGCTGCGCGAGCGCATGCGCGACCGTTGCCCACACGGGATCTTGCGAGGGAACGAGATGCGCCTCCATCCCGGTGCGCGCTGCAATCGCCGGGCCCGAAGCGAGGCCCTCCACGCAATCGCCGTGAAACGGACAGCTCCCGCGCCACTGGTCGTCGGGCGCTCGGGCGATGCGCAGATGGCCGAGCTCGGGATGTAAAAAGCCGTGCGCCAGGCCGCCGTTCACGCACAGCCCGACGCCGATGCCGGTGCCGACGGTGATGTAGGCGAAATCGGCGAGACCGCGCGCCGCGCCCCAGCGGCCCTCGGCCAAGGCGGCGCCGTTCACATCGGTATCGAAACCCAGCGGAAGATCGAGCGCCCGGAAGCGCGCGGTCAACGGTGTGCCTCGCCACCCGGGCTTCGGCGTGGAGGTGATCCATCCGTACTTGGGCGAGCTGCGATCCAGATCGATAGGTCCGAACGAGGCGATGCCGAGCGCGCGGATCGGACCGTGCGCCACGATGCCGCGGTGAAGCTCCTCCTCGAGCCGCCGCAAAGTGGCCGCGCAGTCCGCACCGGTCGGCGTCGTGGTGCACATGCGGATATCGTCGGGGCCGGTACCGATGAGGCACACGCACTTGGTGCCTCCGAGCTCAATGCCGCCGAGCAACGGCGCCGAATCTCTCATGGGCCCGAGTGTAGCGCGATCGCACGATGGCGCGTGAGAACGCAGCCCGCATCGGTTATCTTTGGCGCGTGTCCACGCTCGAAGATCGCCCCGACCCGGATGCGCTGCTGGCGAAGGTCAAGCAGCAGGAATCGGCGGCGCGGCGCGGGAAACTGCGCATTTACTTCGGCTCCTCGGCAGGGGTCGGCAAGACCTACGCGATGCTGGTCGCTGCCGGAAAACTGCGCCGCGAAGGCAGCGCCGTGCTGGTCGGCGTGGTCGAGACCCACGGCCGGGCGGAAACCGCGGCCTTGCTCGAGGGGCTGCCGATCCTGCCGCCAAAGGCAGTGTCCTATCGCGGCAAGACGTTGAGCGCGTTCGATCTCGACGCGGCGCTCACGCGCCATCCGGAGCTCATATTGATCGATGAGCTCGCGCATACCAATGCTCCCGGACAACGCCACCCCAAGCGCTGGCAGGACGTCGAGGAGCTGCTCGCGGCGGGGATCGACGTCTTCACCACACTCAACGTGCAGCACTTGGAGAGCCTCAACGACGTCGTCGGGGGCATCACCAACGTGCGCGTGTGGGAGACGGTCCCCGACACGGTCTTCGATGCGGCCAACGAGGTGGTGCTGGTGGACGTTCCCGCGGACGAATTGCTCGCGCGTCTGAAGGCGGGCAAAGTCTATGTACCCCAGCAAGCCGAGCGCGCCGCCAGCAACTTCTTCCGCAGAGGCAATTTGATGGCGTTGCGCGAGCTCGCGCTGCGCCGCACGGCGGACCGGGTCGAAGGCGACGTGCAGGCGTACCGGGTCGACAAGTCGATCGGGTCGGTGTGGAAAACCGGCGGAGCTCTTTTGACCTGCGTGGGGCCTGATAGCGGCGCAGAGCGGGTGGTGCGCGCGGCGGCCCGCCTCGCGAGCCAGCTGAACACCGACTGGCATGCAGTGTACGTCGAGACCCCGAGCCTGCAGCGCTTGCCGGCAGGGCGCCGCGAGAAGATTCTCGCGACGCTCAATCTCGCGCAGGACCTCGGCGCGACCACAGCGGTCATCGCGAATGCGCAGGTCGCCGAGAGCGTGGTGGCATACGCCCGCAACCACAACCTCGCGAAGATCGTGATCGGCCGCGATCCCGAGCGGCGGCTCTTGCCGTGGCAGCGCTCGAGCGGTCAGAAGCTGGCGCTGCTCGCTCCGGACATCGATCTGGTGGAGATCGGGCGCGCGAGCGGCCCCGGGCGCGGCGGCTCGGGGCAAAGCGAGTCGGGGCGTAGCGGAGCGGGGCGCGCGGAGCCGCGCGCCGCCGCACAGTCCGGGGAGCGGCGCAAGGGCAGGTTCGCGCGCCACGTGTGGGCGGCGCTCGCGTGCGTCGCCGTCACGTTGGTGTGCCTGCCGCTCACGGCGCATTTCGATCGATCGAACATCGTGGCGATCTTCATTCTGACGGTGGTGTTGGTCGCGGTTCGATTCGGCCGCGGGCCCGCCGCGCTTGCGGCGGTCTTGAGCGTCGGCGCCTTCGACTTCTTCTTCGTGCCGCCGAGATTCTCATTCGCGGTGAGCGATGTGCAGTACTTCCTCACTTTCGGCATCATGCTCGCCGTCGGTTTGATCACCGGGCAGTTGACGGCGGGTTTGCGGTTTCAGGCGCGGGTCTCGGCGCATCGCGAAGAGCGCGCCGCGTCGCTCTACGAGTTCGCGCGCGATCTGTCGGGAGCGGTCCAGGTCGACCAAGTCGTCAAGAGCAGCAGCGAATTCATCGAGCGCACCTTCCACGCCGCCGCCGCCTTGCTACTGCCCGACAGCAAGGGCCAATTGACCGAACCGCGCGGCAGGGAGGCGCTCAACACGGAGATCGGCACCGCTCAGTGGGCGTTCGATCAGGGCAAGCCGGCCGGTTTCGGCACCGATACCCTTCCGGGAAGCGACGTGCTTTACGTTCCGCTGCGCGCGCCCACCCAATCGCGCGGCGTCCTGGCGGTCAAGGCCCGCAACCGCCGCTTGCTGCGCATCCCGGAGCAGCGCCAGCTGCTCGATACCTTCGCGACGTTGATCGCCATCGCCTTGGAGCGCGTCCATTACGTCGGCCTCGCCCAAGATGCGCTGGTGCGGATGGAATCCGAGCGGCTGCGCAACTCCTTGCTCGCGGCTTTGTCGCACGACCTGCGCACGCCGCTGACCGTTCTCGTGGGCCTCGCCGAATCCTTGACGCTCACCAAGCCGCCGCTGTCGCCGGCGCAAGTGGAAACCGCCGAGGCCATGAGGGACGAGGCGCGGCGCATGAGCACGCTGGTGAGCAACCTATTGGAGATGGCGCGCATCGAAAGCGGCGATGTGAATCTCAATCTGCAGTGGCAGCCTCTCGAGGAGGTGGTGGGCGCAGCTCTCGAGTCGGCGCGCGGCATGCTCGAGCGCCACACGGTCGAGGTGCGCATTCCGCGCGACCTCCCGCTGGTGCGCTTCGATGCGGTCTTGCTCGAGCGCGTCCTCGTGAACTTGCTGGAGAACGCATCGAAGTACACGCCGGCCGGGAGCACCGTGACGCTGTCCGCCCGGGTGGCCGGCGACCGGCTCGAGGTGTCGGTAGCGGACAACGGCCCGGGTTTGCCGAAGGGGCGGGAGGAGGCGGTCTTCCAGAAATTCACCCGCGGCGAGCGCGAATCCGCGACGCCGGGCGTGGGATTGGGCCTCGCCATCGCGCGCGCGATCATCGAGGCGCATCATGGAAGGATCGTCGGCGCGAACAGCGCGGGCGGCGGCGCCCATTTCTCGTTCACCCTCCCGCTCGGCACGCCGCCCGCACCCGCGCCGGCGCCCGAGGTCGAGGTCCAGGCGGCGCATGGCTGAATCGCTGCCCGTCGCCATCTTGATCGAGGACGAGCGTCAGATCCGGCGCTTCGTCCGCACCGCGCTCGAGGCCGAGGGGTGGAGCGTGGTCGAGGCGGAGACCATGCGCCAAGGGCTCGTCGACGCCGGCACGCGCAAGCCCGATCTGATCATCCTCGACCTCGGCTTGCCGGACGGCGACGGCATGGAGTTTCTGCGCGAGCTGCGCGGCTGGACCAAGGTTCCGGTCATCGTGTTGTCGGCGCGCGTGGATGAGCGAGACAAGATAGAGGCCCTCGACGGCGGGGCGGACGACTATCTCACCAAGCCGTTCGGCATCGGCGAATTGCTCGCGCGGGTTCGGGCCGCGTCGCGCCGCCATCAGGAAGCCGGCGCGGCTCCCGATGCGGTGTTCGAGTTCGGCGACGTCAAGATCGATCTGAGCCACCGAACGGTCGAGAAGCGCGGCGCGCAGATTCACCTCACGCCCACCGAATATCGATTGCTGACCCTCCTGATCGCCAATGCCGGGAAGGTGCTCACGCACCGCCAGATCCTGCGCGAGGTGTGGGGCCCGTCTCATTCCGAGGACGGCCACTACGTGCGCGTCTACATGGGCCACCTGCGTCAAAAGCTCGAGGACGACCCCGCCCAGCCCAAGCACATATTGACCGAGACCGCCGTCGGCTACCGGCTGGTGCAATCCACACGCGGTTGAGCCGGCGTTGGTATCATCGCGACATGGGCATTCCCGCGAACCTACAGCGCCGGGCATTCTTGGCGCCCATCGGCTTGGCGGCGTCGGCCTCGGTGGTCGGGGTGCTGGTGCTGATCGCGGCGGTGTGGTTTTTGGTCACCGCGAGATCCACCACCGTCGTCGTCGTGCGGCACGCCGAGAAGGTCATGGACGGCAGCCCGGATCCCGCGCTCACCGAGGAGGGCCAAGCGCGCGCCGCGCTCCTCGGGCGCATGTTCGGCGACCGGCGTTTCCAGGATCACATCGACGCAATCTACGTCTCGCCGGCGTTGCGTAATCGACTCACCGCGGCGCCCCTCGCGGCGAGCCTGGGCGTCGCACCCGCGGTCGTCTCCGAGGATGATCCGCCGAGCTTGGCGCGCCGCGTGCTGCACGAACATCGCGGCGGCAGGATCCTCATCGTGGGGCATGCCGATACCATGCCCGCCCTGGTCGAGGCGCTCTCCGGCGTGAAGGACATTCCTCCCATCGGGGCGCTCGAATACGGCACCATGTACATCATCAGCGTGCCGCGCATCGGGCGCGCGAGCCTGCTCAGTATCAGCTATTAGCGGTCAACCGGACGGTCAGCTGCTCGCGGCGCGCAGCATGATCGCCTTGCGCACGAAGTCGATGTGGCGGCCGATGCGTAAGTCGGCGAGCACGGCGTCGCGCACACGGCGGCTGCCGTCGATCAGATAGGATGCGCGGCGCACACCGAACCCCAACGGGCCGTTGAGTCCATACATCTTGATCACCGTCTTTTGCTCATCCGACAATAACTCGAACGGCAGCTGGTACTTATCGCGGAACTTCGCGTGGGACTCGGGAGACTGAGGGCTGATGCCGACGACGCGCAGCCCGGCCCGCTGGATCTCCGCGTGCAGATCGCGCAAATGGCAGGCCTGGCGCGTGCATCCCGGAGTGAAATCGGCGGGGTAGAAGTAGAGGATGATGGCGCCCGAGCTCAGAAGTCCGGTCAGCGATCGATCGATTCCTTTCTCGTCCGGAAGCGTGAATTCCGGTGCCCGTTCACCCGCTTTCAGCATATTGTTCTGCCCCTTTCGCGTATCGTAGCTAAGTTCCTCGGGCTTCGGCGATACTTTTGGCTTGGTAAAGCTTTACTGGTAGTATTACGGGCCCTTTTCTGGGGGAGTAGCTCAGCTGGGAGAGCGTCGCGTTCGCAATGCGAAGGTCGAGGGTTCGATCCCCTTCTCCTCCACCAATTCTTCGAAGGCCGGGATACGATCCGGCTTTCTTAAACTTCCGCCTCGGTAGCTCAGTGGATAGAGCGAGTGCCTCCTAAGCGCTAGGTCGCAGGTTCGATTCCTGCCCGGGGCGCTTTTTCCGCGATCACGCCAGTCGTGAATTATCCGGCGTCAGCGCTCGTGGGTGACTCAGACGCTTCGCCGCCGCAGCAAGCCGCAATAGAGGTGCGGCGATGGTCAAAATCAGGAACGGCCAATAAGCCACCAGGTGCCCAAGTCCACGCTCGGAGGGGTTCTTGGCGAAATCGACCAAGAAGGCGAATGTGATGTATTCGATCCCGACGATGCGCAGCGTCCGCCAGATTTTCGGAGCCAGCATTGCGGAGAGGGATCTCACGGACAATAGCGCCAGGAGGTACACCCAAACGACACCGATGCCGAACAAGAGCGGCACCGATTGCGGGAATGGCGTTCCGGAACGGTACAGCATCCAGGCGACGAGGCCCAGATGGACGAGATGCGCCGAGGCGAATGCGAGCCCGAAATCGCGGCCGCGCTGCGCCAGACCCTTGAACGTTGGACCGAACAGCGTCGCCAAGGCGCTTCCGGTGGAGGCCAGCCAAAACCAAAGGAACGACCAGCGCGCCGTCACTCGCAGCGCGAGCGAGAGTTGCTCCTTGGGATCTGCGACCAGGTGAATGATGGGAATGACCAGGGCGAGCGCCCCGACAAATGCGACGCCCATCCACTCTGTTGTTTTTGGCCTTCGCATCGCTGAGTCCACCACGTTATGGAAAGATAAACTCCCTATTTGTGAAAGGTAGGAGCGTCACAGAGTATTGTAAAAGGGCGCAAACTTGCCAGTAAAACAAAGGCGCGTAAGATCTTTCGCTTTGCCGGTAATCGGTGCTCAACTCGGGGAACCACGGGGGAGATCTTGCAGGCAGGAATTGATTCAGCCAAAAGGACGGTCTGATTGACCCGACGCATAGTCATTCGCCTCACGGTCGTAGCCGTCGTCCTGATCGCGAGTGCTTTGTTAATCGAGTTTGCCCTGGAAGCTCGTGACGCCGCCAGATACATGCCTGGACAGACCTTTGCCAAGATCGGCGACGCGCGGATTCGCTATCAACTGCTCGGTGTCAGCCGCCCGGGAGCCGCCGTAGTATTTCTCTCCGGCACTAACGGCAGCATCGAACAAACCGACCAATTGCAGTCTGCAGTGTCGCGCGAGGTACCCTCGCTCGCCTACGATCGCGCGGGCTACGGTTTCAGCCAAGGTTCGTCAGCACACAGCGCAGGGGATCAAGCCGATGAACTCGCCGCCCTGCTGCATGCGCTCAAGATTGAGAAGCCCGTGGTGTTCGTAGCCTTCTCCGACTCGAATCAGGTGGCACGGGTGTTTGCCGGCCGCTATCCGGAGAGAACGGCCGCCCTGTACCTGATCGACCCCTGGATGCCCGAGTTCAATGTGATCTGGAGGCATAGCCCACGCTTCATGTTCGTGCGCTGGGTCATGCACGATCTTGTGGCAAGCTCGCTCGGCTACATCCGTCTTACACAACGCATGCACAGCTGGCAGGGTCCTGACTCGCCAGTCGAGCGGCGCGCAGAGGCGGTGCTGGCGCGGCGACCTCACTATTGGGCGATGGCGCAGGAGTGGTACGCGACACTAGTGTCGTCGCAGCAGACGCGCGAAGCCCCGGTTCCTCCCACGTTGCCGATCGAGGTTATTTTTCCGAAGCCATCTGTCGAAACCAAAGATACCCAAGTGGTGGCCAAGTTGCGTGCCGAGTTCGTTGCGCGCTCCAGCCGCGGCAAGCTTGTCGAACTCGAGCACATCGATCACTCGCAGCTAATAAAGCCCGGACCCGTGTTTGATCTCATAGTCGCCCGCGTCAAGCAGCTTGCACTAGCGAGCGCGCCATCAGATAAATGACGGCCGGCAAAGGCTCCGCACGCCGCTTTGAGTCCCGCCCGCAATTGCTCGGGTTATCGCGCTTCTTACCGCAAGTCGTTCGGCACCCTTGGCGAAGGGTAAATTTCGAAAATCTCTTATACCTCATTGCCTGCTATTTCAATTACATAAGCGATTTATCTGATAAGAACCCGTAAGAGTCAAGTCGGATATTTGCCTACACTAAGGCGCGGTCAGATTCTAAGCGAATTGCGGGAACGGAGCGCATTCAATGGAGTTCAAAAGTGGTAGAAGTAGGGCGCTGTCCCGACGTTATAGGGGCGACATTGAAGGTTCTCGGCATTCCTCGAGACCGCGCCAGTGGAGTTGACGTGCCATATCTTAGACACATCATGGGAACCGCGACGGTTGTTGAGCTTGATGTGAAAGCTAGAGCCAGAAGAGTCGCGAACCACCAAGACCGCGAAGACCGCTCCAGCGCCTACACCGGTGAAGAACCGCTCACGTGGCTTGAATTCATCGCGGTGCTGATTGTCTATGCCTGCTCGGCGGTCGTGGGGCTCGGACTTCTGTGGGTGCTGATCAAAGCCGCGGTTCAATGGATCAGATAAAGAGCTTGGAATCTGCGAAACCCAGTCTTCGCCCTCGCTTATTCAACAATCGCGACGAGTCAGAGCGCACGCAAATCAGAGCTGTTGCATAACATTCTTAAAGTCGCCTCGCAGAATTACTTCGTGAGGTGGTGCGCGGCACACTGTCAAATGCTGGCAACAAAAACGTCGTGATTACTTAACTTATTATTTATTGACACGCGAGAAATGGAGTGTGCGCGCAGCGCCGGCGCATTCACTGCCTCTCTACCGCCTTTTCGATATCGTCACCTGGCGCTTCATTTCCCTGTCACTTGCCAATCATTTCAAATATTCTATGGTCGTGAGCGGTGCAGGCGATCTGATGTTGATCTCTTTCGGTGCGCGCATTGGAAATACGATCGACAACGCCACCTGCGCTCAAATCATCTCAACTCGTTGATTGAGAATAGGATCGGTGTCCGTCGTCCGCCGCAAATGGCGAGTCAGGACAGAACGGCATGGAAGTTGCAACATGAGCATTTTGTTCGCGCCGCACGTTCTGCACGTGCCGACGGCAAATAGTGAGTTCGCGGATGCCAAGAATGCGTATGGGTCAGAACGCGATAAGCCTCAATAAAGTTCAGGCGGCCGGCTACGACAGGAGCGCACCGGTACCAGATCTTGCGGCCTTGAGGCATGAACGAGTGCGGCTCGGAAACCTCGAGCCGGCGGCGATTGTGCTGTTGAATCAGCTCGACTTGCTGGTAATTGTCGGCACCTTGTTCATCTGCGTGCTCGCCCGCGGCGAGGTGCTGTCGAGAGACTATGCGCTGCTGGGTCTGCTCGCGTATATCGTAGCGGCCCAGACGTTTGGCGCGCCGGATCGGCGAAGCGCATCTCTCTCGGACAACGCGGATTGGAGACTCTCGGCGACCTGCGCGCGCGTTCTCGTGCGATGGGCGACCGTCGTTGCGGTCTTGCTCTTCATCGGATTCGTTTTCAAGGTTAGTAGCCGGTTTGCGCGCCTCGTGGTGTTGAGTTGGTTTGCCGTTACGCCGCTCGCTTTGCTTGGCGCACACGCTCTCCGGCGCAAGGCCGCGCGATGGCTGGTCGAGTCTACCGGCTCGCCCATCCGCCACATCATCATTGGCGCCAATCAATGCGGTTTCGAGCTGGCACGCCGCCTTCCGCACCGCGACTTCTTGGGTTTCTTCGATTTCAGAAGTCGTGATCGTCTCGCGCAAGTAATGGACCCAGACCAAATCGCGGGCCACTGCAAGGATGTGGCGGAATTCGTGCGTGGGCACGCCGTCGCCAAGATTTATATCGCATTACCGCTGTCCAATGTTCCGCGCATGGACACATTGATGCGCGAGTTGCGAGACACGACCGCCTCAATATACTTCGTGCCAGATTTGTTCGCTTTCGACACCATTCAGGCGCGCCTCGTCGAGATCAATGGAATGCCGGCCCTGTCGGTATGCGATACACCGCTTCAAGGCATGGACGCCCTGCTGAAGCGGGCTGTGGACATCGTGTTCTCCGCGCTCGCGATCCTCGCGACCTGGCCGATGATGCTTGCCATCGCCATCGCCATCAAGTGCTCGTCACCTGGGCCGGTTTTATTCAAGCAGCGCCGTTACGGGCTCAACGGCGAGGAGATTCTCGTTTATAAATTTCGCAGCATGACGGTGTGCGAGGATGGGGCGATCGTGAGGCAGGCGACGAAGCACGATCGGCGCGTGACTGCGGTGGGCAGCTTTCTGCGTCGCAGCTCCCTGGATGAGCTTCCCCAGATATTCAACGTACTGCAAGGCAGAATGAGTCTGGTCGGTCCGAGGCCGCACGCTGTCGCTCACAACGAGCAATATCGTAAGCTGATCAGCGGCTATATGACTCGCCACAAAGTGCGCCCGGGAATCACGGGATGGGCTCAAGTGAGCGGGTTCCGAGGCGAGACCGAAACGCTCGAGAAAATGCGTGAACGGATTCATTGCGACATTGAATATTTGCGCCACTGGTCGCTCTGGCTCGATCTGAAGATCATGGCGCTGACTGCGTTCGCCCTCCTGCACGGCCGAAACGCATATTGAGCGTGCCTCCGCTCCCGTATACGCCACATTGAGATCCAAGACGACGCTCTCTAGTGGGTTCGGCAGAGGGGGCGTCATCCAACTTGACATAAAAGTGGAAGTCGCTGACGGCTGATTCGGATGGCAGCGACGTTCGCAGCGCGGGTGGCCAAAGCGGAGCCCTCAATGTTGCGCGACAATCACGATCGCGACCGCCTTGCGCTGACCCTCGAACTGCGAACGTGTTGAGGATTGACACTTCTTGACCGCAGGGTAGCCTCCGGATATGGTGACTTTCTAAAGTCGGGTGCCGCAAGAGACGGCTGGCTGGAGACCTGTCATTACTACTACAACCGACATTGTCGGTGGCGGTCCGTACGGCCCATCGATCGCCGGCCGCCTGCGCCTGTTACGTTTGCTGACGATCAGCGTCCATCTTCGTCGTCACCGCTCGCGGGAACCCGCACAAGTCCTGTCCAGTGCCCGCCTGTAAAGCGTTCCGGTTCTTTCCCAGGCCCCCGAGCGCCAAGGGGTGGCCGTGACGCGGAAGATGCCAGGCGGCGCAGAGACGCCCGTTGCCCTTTTTGACAATTACTGGGCGGCAACGCTCGCGTTTGCTAGGTCGCTGGGACGGCAAGGCGTTCCCTTGCATTTCTACGGCAGCGGCGCCGGCCGTTGGTCGCGCTATTGTGCGCGACGATTACGCTGCCCGCCGGTGGAAAATGTCGCGGAATTTCAGCCGTGGCTGCGGGACAAGGTGCGTAGCGGCGACATTACACGAATCGCGCCCACGACGGATTTGATCGCGTTCCACACCTCGGCGCTGCGCCACGAGTTTGCGCCCGAAGTGCAGCGCACGATTGCGCCCTTGGTGGAAATCGAAGATTGCTTGATAAAGACGCGTTTCGCGGCGATTGGCGCCGCCACGGGCCATCCCATGCTCCCCACTCTGGCGCCCGACTCAGTGGACGGCGCGGTGGCTGCCGCATCCGCGTTGGGATATCCCGTGATGCTGAAGCCGAAATCGCATCTCGTAGTGGGGTTCACCGATCGCGGGCGGTTGCTGGTGAACGAGGCGGATCTCCTCCGTCACTATCGGCGATACAGCATTACGCCGGGGCAAGAAGGTGTCGCCGCCAAATATCCGGAACTGGCGTGGCCGCTACTGCAGCGATACCTACCTTCCGCGCGCAACCGTGTCTACAGCGTCACCGGAATCAAGGACGCGGACGGCGGGGTGGTGACTGCTTGCGTGTCGTACAAGCAGGAACAGTGGCCGCCCGACGTGGGTGTGAGTACGTTACAGATTTCCCACGACGATGAACGGATTCTCGAATCCGGACTTCAAGTCGTCAATCAGATCCTGTCGCGAGGCATCTTCGAAGTGGAGCTGTTGTCGGACGGTGATGTGCTATACGCCATTGATCTGAACCCGCGCGCCTTTGGCTTTCTCGAACTCGACATGGCGCGCGGTGCAGACTTGCCGTGGTTATGGTTCCGCTCCACTATTGAGCCGCTGGCGCCGGCGCGGCAGCCGCTCTCGAAAGTTCCCCTTCAGGCGCGCCATTGGCTGATGCATGTCTTGAAAGCGACGGCCCGGCCGTCCACCTACCCCGATGTGGTCGCGTCGGAACGTCGCGGGCCGAGCACAGCCCGCATCTCGGTCTCTATGCTCGGCCATCGGAGCGATCCGGTGCCGATGATCATCAGCAATTTACTATTGCTACGTCATCCCCGCAGCCTTGTTCGAGGCCAGCTCGCGTCGGCGCGCGTCGCGCGCTATCGAAAGCTATAGTGGCGGATGGATTGTGGGGGCTCCGCAAACGACGACGTGGGCAAGACCAGCAGCAGCGGCGCATCTGGGATTGTGGGAATTCAATTGGGGGTCATGAAAACTGTGAATCGTTGCTGTTGCCGCAGGGTCTGGCTGGCCACTGGGCTGCCGACTTGCATTGCGCTTGCCGCGCTGGCACTGCCGATTCGAGCCCACGCGCAGTTCACGGGACAAGCGTCCGCTACGGGGCAGTTTGAAAGCAACTCGAACGTGTTTGATTTGGCAGCCGGCTCCCCGGCGAACGGAACCGGTGGCCTTCGTCCCTCGGACACCTTCTTTGCATACGGTGCTCAATTCGACGCTAGCTACCTCTGGGGCCGACAGCAGATCTTTGCAACGGGGAGCACTACGGAATACGACTATCAACGATTTACGGAGCTCACCCACAATGGTTACAACGTGGACGCTGGCTTGATATGGCAACTCGGCGAGCCTTTAGATGGAAAGCTGGACGTAACTCGGAGTCATACCATGGTGCCGTTCTACAACCTTACAGGATCGGCGCTGACGTTATCGCTGGTGACCGTACAAAAGGAAATGGTTCAAAGCGGCCTCAAGCTGGGGTCTGAATGGAGACTCGAAGGCTCTGCCTACACCAGCCAGTCGGACGAACCCATTCAAAACGCACCTAACCTACAATTGACGGAAACCTCGCTGACTACGTCGATCAAGTACCTAGGTATTGACAGATTTACGAGCGGACTCACGGCTGGATACTCATCCGGTGACTACAGCGGTTCGAACAACTACAGCTACCTGAACCCCTCCTACAGGCAATCCACGGCCGGATTGCTGACCGACTACAAGAGCATCCGTACGACCTTCGAGGGTCAGATCGGATACACCCGCAGGGTTTCTGCCACCGGCAGCGACAACACGTCAGGGTTAACCGGTGCATTCAGTTTCACGCAGCAGCTGACGCCAAAAACCAGCTTCACGGGCAAAATCGACCGGGTGATCGATAGTTATCTTCTCAATGCGGGTTCAGAAATCGAAACCGATGCGGGCGCAGACCTCCATTGGCAGACGACGTTTAAGTTAGCTGTGTCCCTCGGCTATAAGTTCATGTACGAAGATTATCCGGGCCAGGGCAACAATCCGGTGGGATCCAATCGAGTCGATATTCAGGAAACCACGACCATGTCAATCAGTTACCAACCTCGGCGCTGGCTGCTGATCGGCCCTTACGCCAATTGGCAGACGCGGCGGTCAACTTTCATCGGCGCCCATTACAGTGCGAACATAATTGGAGTTCACGTAACAGTAACTCCCTACACTCCCCCTCACTACACGCCCAGGTGACAGGCGTCTGACGGATGCTAGTAGATATCGATCGTGGTTACGCTGAGCGCTGGGAGGGGCAAAGTGATCGAGGATCCGGAAACCGGCTGAACCCCGGCCGCGACGGGTTGGACGCTCGCCTGCTTTTCCGCCGTTGCCGCCGTCATCCGGAACAAATGCGCTGCACCCGATAAAGGCTGTCCGATGATCTCCGTTACCTGCTCCGAATTGGAGCGATTTATCGCGACCATTACCACCCGGCCGGCGCGGCCGCTATCCGTGCTTACGTAGACGGCGACATTGGCGGCATTGCTTGAGGTCGCCTGGATTGATATGTCGCCGAAGTGGTGGTTGGCGCCGTCGAAGTTACGGAAGGCGCGAAATCCAGCGAGCGAGTACGGTTCCTTGGGCGCGAGCAGCCACATGTTCGCGGCAAATAGAGCGCGTGCGCCGAACACGCCGAGATTGTCGGCCTGGGCGATCGTGCCCGCGATGTGCTGCCCCCCGCCGTTGTTGTACTCCGTGAGGGCCAGTTTCATGCCAGGGTTTTCAGCATCGATCCGAGCTTGCAGCCTGTCCAGAATGTCGATCGGTTGGCCGATGACGTCCTTGGTGATCCAAGACTTCTCCTTGTACGTCTTGTCCCAAAGACTACGGGGACTCTGCACGATCGCCTGCACCTGATCGTCGGTCAAGGTGGGACTCATGAGGGTCGTGACCCGTATCCCGGCGCTGTCGGTCGCTTCCGGATACCAGTGAAAATCATAGACATCCACCAGCGGCTTCCCGAAAGCAGCGGAGGCCGCTTTCAACGCCGCCAAGTATTTGTCGGCAAACCAGTTCCTTCCGGAGGGCGTTGCGCTCAGCTCTCCACTCCAATTGTATATGCCCATAAAGCCATAGTGCACCGGACCAAATATCACCAAGTCCGGAAACTGCTTCTTGAGCGCAGTGGCCAGACTGACGGTTTTGGCGATGTAGCTATCCGCGGCGATGCCTGTCTTGCCTTGAATCTCGAGGTGGGTGCTCTTCCAGAGCTCGGGCTCGTTGTCCAATGAGACGAACACATGTTGCGTGGACGGCTCGGCGCCAAATATGTTCTGTCCTCCGAACTTCCGGTCGAGCGACCAGATGAACTCATCTATGTACACGTAGTCGTCCGACGCCGATGGCGTAACCGTAAACGGTTCGTTCGAAACCGCCTTCTTCTCGAAGAAAACTTTCTTGAATCGTGTCTTGTCGGGAGGGCTCGCGACACTGACCGGGCCACTCTCGTCGCCGGCCACCAGGCCTTGCATCTGCACCGTCACCATACTTGCGCGGCCTTTTTTCTGGTCTTCCGCGATCAATACCGAGCAGGCAGCGCCGGGCTCCTTACTAGTGCTCAGAAAATTATCGTTCTCATACAGATAATCGCTGCCGGCGTTGGAGGCATTGGTTTCCCAGTTGTAGGCGGTCCAGCGGTTGCCTCCCGAACGATCGAAGGTGAGGCCGGTCGGAACGCCGTCGACTCTGGAAGCGAAATTGATTCCATAAATGTAGGGCGAGATGGGATGCGTGCTCGACGGGTCGACAGTGACGGTGACGGCGGCCCGACCAGAAGTGCTATCGGTTCCCGCGTTTGCGCCGGCGCCGCACGCGCACACCACGAGCCAGGGTGTCGCACAATGGAAGAGGAATGTTAGCCCGCGCAACCGCATTTGACCCATGCTCCCGCTCAGTTGCTCAATTCGGTGATACGTTGGATATCCCGCAGAGTACAGGCGTATGTGCCTAGGCGCCAGTGGGAGCGCGCGTCATGGACAATACCGGCCTTCAGTTAGAATGTTTTGGGCGTGTCAGTCAATCCGCAGCCGCGCGCGTGTTTTTAGTTCCAATGGAGAAGTAGATCGTGCTGCGGGTTGGCCGCTCTGTTCTACCTCGCTGCGGCTATAGTAGAGTGCTTCCTATATCCTACGCCTTGCTTGCAGCCGCGATGGCTCTTTATGCGCGCAATCGTTGAAGAATTCGTAAATCTGAATCCAAGGCTGATTCTGGCGGACCTGCTGGTTGTCGCCTTGCCCAGATTGTGTTTTTGTCGGCTACGCACGGCGATATATCGTTTGGCCGGCCTCGAGATCGGCCCCCGTACCTTGGTGTTTGGCCGTCTGACGATAACCGGCCCTGGGTCTGTCCATAAGCGATTGCGCATTGGTGCCGACTGCATCATCAACGCACCGCTATTCCTGGATCTTTCTGCTGAAATACGGATTGGCGATCGCGTCAGTATCGGCCACCACTGCGTCCTCGTCACCGCCCACCACGAAGTCGGTGCGCCGAACTTTCGCGCCGGCCTCAATATTGGGCGTCCCATTCTCGTCGAAGATGGCTCTTGGATTGCGGCGCGATGCACCATACTACCCGGCATCACCATCGGGGAGTCCTGCATCGTGGCGAGCGGGGCGGTCGTGGCCAAAAACGTTCCCGGTAATACGCTCGTCGGCGGCGTGCCTGCTCGGTTGATCAGGGAACTGACCGCCGCTGGTACACCGTGGGAGTCACCCGGCGGTTAGTGTCAATGGATGTCGCTGGTGGTCTCGCTCTCGATTGGCAATGTCACGCAGTCTGGGCGCGTCGTGTCGGTACTGACGAGACCGTGACGTTGATGAACATCAGTAAATATCCACGGTGGTCACACTGAATTCCGGCAGCGTGAGAGTGATGGATGTTCCGGATGTGGGCTGCGTGCCGATCGAGGTGGGGGCCATTTGTGAGTTTCGGCTCGGGATATTGCTGGAGGTCATCTGATAGATGTGCGCCGTGCCGGAAAGCGTCTGACCTGTGACGGTAGTGGCTTGCGTCGCGTCCGACCTGTTGATCAGGAGCATGATCACTCTTCCGGGCCTCGTGGTATCAGTGCTTACATAGCCGGAAACGGCCGCAATGTTGCTCGAGGACGCGGCGACCGAGGTATTGCCGAAGTTGCTTCCCACACCGTCAAAGTTGCGCAGCGCTCGGAAGCCTCCGACAACGGTTGGGAACGCAGCCGTGAGAGGCCAGAGATTAGCGGCAAACAATCCGTTGGCGCCGAAAGCACCTAGCAAATCGGCCTCTGCGATCGTCCCTGCGATCGTGGCGCCACCGCCCGGGAAGTACTCGGTGATGGAGAGCTTCATCGAGGGATTCTCGGATGCCAGCTTTGCCTGGAACCGTGGAATCGCGTTGATGGCATTGCCGCCGATCGTCCCCGGAATCCACGAGTTCTCGACGTAGGTCGAATCGTAGAGACTGCGCGGCCACTGCACGATGAGCTGCGTTTGGCTATCTGCGAGTGGCGAGGAGTTCAGGCTCCCGATCTGATCGCCGGAAACTGGATCGACCACCTGTGGATACCAGTGAAAATCGTAGACGTCGATGAGAGGCGCACCGTAGCTTCTCGACGCGGTCGCCAGTGCTTCGGCGTACTCATCGATGAACCAGTTATTGCCGGTATCGCCGGTGCCTGAGATGGCACCCTGCCAGGTTTGAATACCAGACCAACCCCAGTTGACCGGACCGAAGAGGGTCATATGCGGATATTGGTTCTTCAGCGCCGTGGCGAGCGAGATCGTCTTGGTGATAAATGCCGATGGCGTAATTTCCGTCGACGTCTGGATCTCTAAGTGGGTGCTGTTCCAAAGATCCGGCTCGTTGTCTAATTGCCCGAACACGGGCTGAGTGGTGGGCGAAGAGCTGAAAATACCCTGGCCGGAAAAGTCTTCGTCGATATTGTACGCGAATTCATCGTCATATACCGTTCCTGTCAAGGGGGGATTGGTAGTGAATGCCGATCCTTTTGCGTATTGGACAGTGTCGAATCGTCCGGCCTGTGGCGGATTCGTAGTGGAGCAAGCCCCTGCATCATCGGCCGCGACGAGGCCCTGCATCTGGAAAGTCATCAGCGTCCCCATGCGGTTCGACTGATCGAACCTAACACGTTGCGAAACCGCCGACCCGGGGGAATTCGGGTTCGTATTCAACGCCCCATCATTCTCGTAGAGATAGTCACTGCCGGCGTTTGATGCGTTCGTCGTCCAATTATAGGCTGTGAGCCTGTTCCCTCCCAAGCGATCAAATGTGGTACCTGACGGCAGCGACGAGGAGGTTCCTGACGGGAACTGGTTGGACAATGGCGACGCACCATTGACTCCGTAGATGTAGGGCGATATGGGCTGCGTCGACGAGGGTCTGACGGTGATGGTCACGTAAGCGGTTGCTGACACCGAGACCGGAGTCGCGCTGACCTGCACCGAATTCCCGCTCTCTCCGACCGAGTCGAGGGAGCAGACGACATAATAGTAGGTGGTCCCGTTGGTCACCGACTTATCGACAAAGCCA
>Ga0182030_10005513_pt1 | contig 26823 bp, 19 predicted proteins | sample 812S3MmetaG_FD_121299 | JGI IMG/M metagenome (GOLD analysis project Ga0182030, IMG submission 121299) | Permafrost microbial communities from Stordalen Mire, Sweden - 812S3M metaG (Illumina Assembly) | ecosystem: Environmental > Terrestrial > Soil > Wetlands > Permafrost | place: Sweden...
ATTATTTTTGAAACAAAACATTGATTTTTCGCCATGTATAATTATAATGAACTCACAAATATTTGTAAAACAAACAGTGAGATGTTCAGAAAGGTGGTAGAGGATTTTTTATTTAATAATGTAGTTAACAATAAAAAATTGGCCGACGAAATCTTAGTCAGTTTTTCTCCTTACCGACATATTACGGGAATATTTGAGAAAAAATATTACCATATGTTTATTAATCAGTTCATCATGTTCAAGATATTTAAAAAAGATGGATTAATCAAAAAATATCTGAACCATAGTGCAGTGCAACGTCTGCCACAAAATGAGAGGGATTATCTTCATAAACTGACTAAATATCCCTGGAAATTCAGTTTTAGCAAAATTACCGGCAGCCCGGAGGAACGATTTTTTGAGATGAAGGATGTATTTACCGGAGAATCGTTCTTGCTGCATTCACCTGGGGTTTCTGATTTAATCAGCAAACAGGGAGTCAGTTTGTGGTTAAATCTTATCGGTTATAATGGTCAATGCTGGCAAAGTTTTGGTCCGATAAATGCATATAAGGCTTTTACATCCGATGATATTTTATTTTTTTCTGACAAGCTATATCCTCAAGAGAGGATTTTAACCCGAGAAGAAATAATAGAAAAAATCGAGAAAAACCCGGTTCCATATATGATGCTTGTTTCCGGAGCTGAATATCCGGTTGTTTTTCATGGGGATGAACAGATATTTCAGATTACTGCCGAATACAATATTGATTCATTCAACGCAAAAGGTCTCGACAAGGATTTTAAAGTTGAATATTCAAATGAGATTTACCGTCTATCATTGAAAGGGTGGGATTTCCACCCGCATTTTTGTTCTGCTTATTATGATGAAAAAAAGAAAATATTACTGCTTTATTCAATGACAGATCGTGGTTTTAATGAGCTTGTCAGTTGCTTGAACAGGATAGGGTATGACTTTACTATTGATCCTGATATTCGTGTTACAACAGCGATGATGACTACTGCAGAGAAAATATTAAGAAAAAAAATCAGACTGAACGAATATGATTCATTATTTTCAAAAGAGACTTCAAAGGAAGAGAAGGAAGAACTTTCCAAGCTAAACAAATTTATGAAATTGGTTCTTCCCTATATAAATACAGGTCAGCCACTAGATGTTAAATATTTGGCCCAGGAAGCGGGGCTTGATGAGGAAACTGCAAAAGACATTCTAAAACAGGTAATGAAAAAATTTGGGTAAGCATCCGACCAAGTACCTTGAAAATGACCTTCCCATTAAAGTTTGCCCAAATCTGGAAAATACGAGGGAAAGATAAAGAAAATGACAGGGGACAAGGGATGGGTTTTAGGATTAGACTTTCATCAGCTTATTTATCTTCTTTTGTAATTGTGAAGTTTTTGAAATAAGGTGGATGGTTTTTAAACCTATCACTATCAACTATTCCAAATAATAATGAATTGTCTTTTATACGTTCAAGAGCTTTTGCAACTTTTGAAATACCTTTACAATGATCAGGCTTACCCCTTTCCAAAAGAAGTTCAACAAGTAATGTATCAGCATAACATTCTGGATAGATTCTTTTTAACTCAATCATTTTTTGAAAGCAACAATGCCTGTTTCGAAGGGGCATCAGATTGCTATTTCCATTGCTATATTCAGTCCCTTGCAATTTTTATTTTGGGATGGTCAACCATCCGGATATACGAATCCTAATGAGATAGAATTTTATAAATATCTGCCAACAACATGGGATTACTCTGAACTTCTTGATGGTTCAATCGGAAATTATGTAACTATGGTACGAAAAAAAAATGATAAATGGTTCTGGGCATCCTATTCTGCTATTCCAAAAACAATAATTTAAAATTGCAATTTTATTACCACTTATTTATATGATTTCTATACTAACTAATCACTCTTTATATAAAACTTATATTAATTAATTATTCTTTATATAAAACTTATATCCTTTGATATACTATTGCTTCGTTTTTAAAATTAAATGATTTGAAATTAGCATTATTGTATTCAATTCAGACTTCGTAAATACTTAAAAAATAGTAAGATGAAAACTACTATCAGCAGCTTAAAAAGGATTCCTCCGTAAGAAGAAAGTTATTGACATTAAAAATAAATTTTACCGGTATTTCAATTAAGAATTTTTTGGAAATTTAATACACACACACATGATTACACATACAAAAATAAAGTCAATAATAGCATGTATGATATTTATATGCTTTTCTATAACTTCTGTAATGGCACAAGACACTTCAAAAGTAACCTATAAAGCCACTGCCGAACTCGTTAGCAGTTATATCTTTCGTGGCGTACTGGCTACCCCATCTCCATCCCCGAATATTCAGCCAACCATTGCAGTTGACATTAAAAAACTGGAAATCGGTGTTTGGGGATCCACTGATTTTGGCGGACAGTATAAAGAAGCTGATTTATATGGCACTTATACAGCTGGTCCCCTGGCCATAACACTAACAGATTATTTCTTTTCGAACCAGTATCCTAATTATAAGTCATTAGCTACTCCTGATTATACACCTCCGGGTTATTTTGAATATTCGAGTAACAAGACCGGGCATATTGTTGAAGGATCTTTAGCCTATTCGGGACCTGCCAAATTTCCAATCAGCATATTGATTGCTACCATGTTCTTTGGGAATGATAAAAAATACAATTTTAGTACCAATAGTTTTGAAACCAATAACAACTATTCCACCTATGTCGAAGTAGGTTATCAGTGTAAGGATGTTGTTAAAGTATTCGTCGGAGCAACACCATGGAACGGGTATTACGGTGCTCAATATGGTAAGATACAAGGTTTTGGAATCGTAAACGCGGGAGCAACCATCACCCGGAATATCAAAATATCCGATAAGTTTGACCTACCTGTCAGAGCCTCTCTGATAACCAATCCACAGGCGGAAAGCATACATTTAGTATTCGGAATTACATTTTAATAATAAAACTAACTCCGGTAAACTTAAGTTACTTAAGACTGAACAGGAATAGGAATAATTGATTTAGTGGATAATTAATAGTCCTATTCCTTTATAATCTTAGTAGAATAATTTACTTTGTTACCGGAAATATTTATTAAGTAAAATCCGGACACGATCTGCGGTAAATCTATCTCATTATTCCCGGCATTCAATATATTATTATAAATGTCCCTTCCTGATAAATCAGTTATGGTAACTTTACATTCATTACAATCAGAAGGTATATTAACATAAATCTCATTTGTGAATGGGTTCGGCTTCACTTCTACATCATTCTGAGATGTTCCGTTTATACCCGTCAATTGTCCATACTGATATAATACAGTTTTCAAAGGGGAAGTACAACCTTCTATTTCCAGTGAACCAATTCTCGAAGTTGAAGTATTTGCTGCTATTTTAAATAGTAAAGAATCAAGCGCCGAATTTTTGGAAATAGTGATTGGGATACCTCTTATTATAATAGCATAATCACAATTATATAAAAATCCATATTCTATAGTCTCTCCGGATGCAGGGAAAAATATAGTATCAGGCAGATCTGATTCCATAGAACAGGGAAGCCCTGCCTGATCAATAATTATCATTTGTGTCTCATTACATCCATAAATATAAAATTGACTAGTTGTACTGTCGGAACTTGTATAGGTTGAAGTAACTGAAAGTTCATTTGTCCCTTGTTTTAAAGTATAATTATTGCTCGTGATATCTGCTACACCAAAACCACCCGGAGTTGCCGTAACGGAAATATTTTGTTGTTGGCCGGTTTGAGTAAAGTAAAGTGTAGTCGGGGATACCTGTAAGTTACATCCTAATAAAGTGCCAACTTCGATTGCTCCGGCATCGCGCTTGCCAATGGGTGGATTTCCATTGAAATCATAATTAAACGGGCCATTAAATTCCCAATGGTATAATTCTGAGATCGTGGTTTGTGCATTTGAAAGAATTCCTTTTGAAATTCTCAGAAAATCTATTATTCCTTTAAAATAATTTCCACTGCTATTTTTCCCAATATATAAATCGCCTGTATTGGTAAGTGAAGTACCCGAAGAAGGCATTGATCCGATGGTTGATCCGACAGATAAGATTGAATCAATATAAATATTCACTGTATCAGCCCTGTTTACTTCAACAAGGATATGATGCCAGTTTCCGTTATTTACCGTTACTGAACTTGAGACACTGTATGTGATGGCACCTTCATTGGTAATTCCGATTTGTGCATGTCCTGAAGCATCAATTCCTAACTGATAACCGGAACCGGAATTATTAAACTTGGATACTATAACACCACTTGTTTGTTTAGTTTTGATATAAGTTTCTATAATAAAATTGTTCGTGGTCATGTTTACATCATTGCATGTATTTGCACTGGATAAAGAATTGGGTAAGTCACAATAAGTACTTGTTCCGTTAAAATATAATGCACCCTTGGTCCAGTTCTCCAGATTACCTACAACATAACTGGTATCTGACAAGCCATAAGCCTTTAACTGATTTTTGGGAATACTGTCATACGTTTGCCTGTCGGAATAATCAGATGTGCAAAAGAGATTACTGGCTTCAATTAAAGAAGAGTCAGCAATATGTTTACAGAAATTCCATTCACCGACAACACTTTTCAAAGGAAAGGGGAGAAAAAATTTAACACCCTTGTCAATGACCTGACTATTTGCAGGGGGACTGAAATTTTGATTACAGGGATTGGTAAATACCACGCTATTTGCTTGAAAGCCAACTTCTCCTACATCTGGTTTATAGGTATTCAAATCGCTGATAAATGCAGGAAGACTAACCAAGCCATTGACAAAACTTCCGGAAAATGCTGTTGCAGCAAATATATTATTCAAATATGAATCAAAGGGTACGCCTGCGGGCAGAGTATACTGATTAAACGGGGTAGCGGTACTATCACTGATATTAGCCAGATAACAGTTATATCCATCGGGAGACAAATCCCCATTGGCAGAATTAAACATGGTGTTCACATTAAAAGCATCATTTTGTGCAAAAATATCATAATATCCAAGCACCTGGTTATATGCAGTAAAATCCCAGTTCCAGTTAATTCCTCGGGCTATATTGTTAAATACAGATATTTTAAATCCACCGTCAAAATAATAAGCATATCCCAAAGAGGATTGATTAAAGTATTTATAACCGGATGCATCATAAGATACATTATCATAATAAAAAGCAGGACCGACCTGAAAGCCTTCAATTCCACCATAGTCACAGCAACCGATTAGTGAATGTGAAACTTTGTTATGATGGACATATCCACGTACCAAAGACACGTTGTTTGTATCTCCATCTGCTTTTCCCCATGTGACGACAACACCTTGTCCCCATGTGTACTGAACAATATTTCCTGCAACTTCACCGGTACAGAATTCTCCATATATGGCCGGTATTGAACTATACCATCGTCCCAGAGTACGTTTCCCGTTATCATATATATTATTCCGCAAGACATGAATATTATTAAGAAAATAACCATTTGAATTATTCATCATAATTGAGAAGTCATCCATATAGGTCATATTATTATCAGTGATAGTTAAATTGGAAAGATTATTTACATCAGATGAACCATTGGCAACAATACCTCCATTTACATATTGAAAGTTGCAATTCTTAACTGTAATATTCGGACAAGCTCCGCTGATCAATATTACAGGCACACCATCCGTCGTTCCGTAACGTACATTATTATAAGTAGTGAATCTAAAAGTTAAACCACTTATAACAATATTATTATACCCTGTTAGATTAATCAGCTGGGCTTTTGAAGCTATTTCAACTACCGTTGTATTTGGATTTTTGTCGCTGTCAAGTCGTAAAAAGATATTACCTTTGGTATCATCATAATAAAATTCACCGGTGGTATCGAGCAGGTAAGGTGTATTTTCAACGTAATATTTACAATTTACTCCGCCAAAATTCTGATTGGCAACAATTATTGTATTTGTTGAAGGAGTATACGTATTAATTGTTTGTTCCCATAATGAATTCATTACAATAGCATCCTGGACAGCCCAGACAGTACCACCTTGATAGAAACCAACTGCTGACTGAGTAAGATGTGAATTATCAGAAAGGCTAAGAGTTCCGTTTGAATTCATCACTGCTCCGGTAAATGACCACCAGGTACTCATGGGTGCATTCGGCGTGTATTTATAATTCGGACTCCGTGCCACAAGAACACGTTTAATAGTATCTCCTGTCGTTTCACATACCATTTTTGTATCATTAAACCCCGGTAAATTCTGATACCAAACCAGATCAGCATTTGGTATATCGGGTGCAATAGTCGCGTTAGCCTTTGTCCAACCACTGGTTATTTTGGTTGACCCATAAATACAGGCTGAACCAGTTCCCCAGGAAGGATCTGATGTAAGTATGATGGGCTTTCCGGCCGTCCCGGATTCCTTTGCAGTTAATGTGCCGCGATAAATAACACCACATTTGAAAACATATGTCTGAATGCCGGTGCAACTTAGCGCGCTACCTGTCGCAGCAGGATCCCATGGATGATGTCGCCATGCTGAAGAGGTAGATAAACCCGTGTTGCTGTCACTGCCATCTTCATAATCAATATATCTGACAGAACTACCTGTAACAAACTGAAAAGGCTGGGGAGCCCATATCAGATCTCCTGTTGATACAACAGTTGCCTGTTTCGTTTCCCATGAATATTTTTGTGCTTGTAAAGAAAATGATAATGCCAGTAGCATTAATAGGTATATCTTTTTCATATTTGTAGTGTTTTAGTATAGGTTATTACAAATATATAAAAAATTCCCGATATTTAATAAAACTATATTAAAGTATTATTTCCGTACGAACTGACGCGGGATAATTCGCCGCGATTTGTCGTTTTGATCGTGTTGCTGATGATTGAAATGACTATGCTGCTGTTGTGGAATTTTAACAGGATTATGATCCATCAAAGGAAATGGATGATCCTGAATAACCTGTATTTTTTTTCCAATTAATTTTTCAATTTCTTTTAAATAAGCTTTTTCTTCAGCATCACAAAATGAATATGCTGTTCCTTTTGCTCCAGCCCTGCCTGTTCGTCCAATGCGGTGAACATAGGTTTCTGCAATATTTGATATTTCGAAGTTGATTACAAATTCCATATCTTCTACATCAATACCCCGGGCCGCGATATCAGTTGCAACCAATACCCGGGTCGTTTTTGCTTTGAAATTTGCCAAAGCTCGCTGCCGGGCATTCTGGGCTTTATTGCCATGTATGGCTTCCGCTTTTATATTATTTTTTGATAATATTTTTACCACTTTATCAGCACCATGTTTTGTCCTCGTGAAAACCAAAGCAGACTTAATAGACGGATCATTCAATACATTGATCAGCAAAGCAGATTTATTACCTTTATCAACAAAGTAAACATACTGCTGAACAATCTCTACTGTTGTCGCGGAAGGAGTAATCTCAACTTTGACAGGTTTATTTAAAATAGAGCCTGACAGTTTCACGATTTCAGGAGGCATCGTGGCAGAGAAAAAAAGTGTTTGCCGTTTGTGGGGAAGCGCCGTGATCACTCTTTTTACATCATGGATAAAACCCATATCAAGCATACGATCCGCTTCATCCAATACAAATATTTCAATTTCTTTCAATGAAATAAATCCCTGGTTCATCAAATCAAGTAATCTTCCGGGAGTGGCTACCAGAATATCCACTCCTCCCTGTAATGTTGCTGTTTGTGGGTTTTGATTGACACCGCCAAAAATTACAGTACTTTTTATTCCTGTATGTCTCCCATAAGCTTTAAAACTTTCTCCTATCTGAATGGCTAACTCTCTTGTTGGTGTGAGAATTAAGCTTCTTACTTTTCTTTTTCTGTCGTACGTTTTATTAGCACTTAATAATTGTAAAATTGGAATCGCGAATGCAGCCGTTTTACCGGTGCCTGTTTGTGCACAACCAAGTAAATCCGTTCCATGTAAAACAATAGGAATTGATTGCGCCTGTATTGGTGTTGGGGTATTATACCCTTCTTCCTGTAATGCTTTTAAAATAGGGTCAATAATGTTTAATGATCGAAATGGCATAATTTTTTTAAGTTAATTTTCCTGAGAACCAAAACCAGACAATTGTATGGAGGGAAATGTTCGTAAGTTATTTTTTGTAAAGATAAGCTTTTTATTTGATTTAAGGTTTTTTATGAGTACCAGATCACTAATTTATAAATATTTTAATGTCTTATTCCGTTTTTCGTCTTTAAGAAAAATCGTATTTTTGAATCATCAACCAAATTTATACCTTACGCTTGCAATTATTTATGGGCATCTCTTAAAACCAGATTTTTTTAAGTTGTCCTTATATAAGATTGTTATTATAAATAAATAGATGATACTGAACTATATCTGGCTTTTCTTTTTCGGTGCAGCTTTTATTGTTGCCTTTTTAAGGCTATTTGGCTATCTCTTCAGGGATTATCTGGCAATACATCTTGGATGGTTGTTTGACAAGGCAGACCTTTCTGTTTTTGCCGATATGGTGCACAGTACTTTTGATATGGCCGAAGCCAGTATAAAAATATCAATATACCTTATTGGTGTAATGACTTTGTGGTTAGGAATCATGAAGGTTGGAGAAAAAGGAGGCGCCATACAAGTACTTGGGCGGGTTAGTGGTCCTTTTTTTTCAAAACTCTTCCCTTCCATACCGAAGAATCATCCTGCATTTGGATCAATTCTGATGAACTTCTGCGCCAATATGCTCGGTCTTGATAACGCCGCTACTCCTCTTGGACTGAAAGCAATGAAAGATCTTCAGGAATTGAATCCTGATAAAGAAACTGCCAGTAATGCGCAGATTATGTTTCTCGTTCTTAATACAACCGGCCTGACTATTATCCCTGTCGGAATTATGGGATTGCGTGCAGCAGCGGGTGCCGCATCACCATCAGATATTTTCCTTCCAACATTGATAGCTACATTCTGCGCCACTCTGACCGGACTTATAACCGTGAGTATCATACAACGTATCAATCTTCTGCATCCTGTAGTTTTAGCATATATATGCGGATTGTCACTATTTATTGCTACACTTATCTGGAGTATGACCGGAATCTCCCCTGCAAAAACAGATGCGATATCTAAATTAATAGGCAATCTGGTGATATTCCTGTTTATTATTTTTTTTCTTTATCTTGGATTCCGAAAGAAAGTAAATGTATATGATACATTTATTACAGGAGCAAAAGAGGGTTTTGAAGTAGCCATCCGGATTATACCATATCTTGTGGCTATGCTTGTAGGTATTGGTGTTTTCAGAGCTTCGGGTTCATTAGATTTTTTGGTTAAGGGAATATCTCGTTTGGTTTCCTGGATGGGTTTAAATACCAATTTTGTCGGCGCCTTACCTACTGCTTTTATGAAACCTCTCAGCGGAAGCGGTGCGCGCGGTATGATGGTTGAGACTATGAAACACTATGGCGCTGATTCTTTTGTCGGCCGTTTATCCTGTGTGTTCGGCGGAAGTACGGAAACATTATTTTACACACTTGCTGTATATTATGGTTCTGTAGGCATTGTCCGTACCCGTTATACTGTTGCCTCAGGTCTTATTGCCGAAGCAGGGGGATTTATGGCTGCTATCCTGGTTAGTTATCTGTTCTTTGGTTAATAGCAGGACATCTCGAAAAACTGCTTTTTTTTCGTTGGGCTGCATTTTTAAAATCCTCATTTACAAAAGTAAACTCCGGTTTTAAAAACTTACCCGCCTTAAAAAATCTAGTTTTTAGAGATGTCCAGTAATATAAAGGTATTGCAGCCAATTTACTTTTGTATCATTTACTTTTGATTTTATGTTCATTTATTTGATTTAACTTGATGGCCTCAAAATTTTATAAAAGAATATGAACCTAAAAAATTTTATTCGTTCAGATTTATTTCAACAAATCCTTTCAAGGAAATGGTTGCCTTATTTTATATTAGCATTTATAATATTTTTAACCTATTTTAAATCTTTGTCTTTTACTTTTTCACCCCTTGACGATACACAGCTTATTGTTAAAAAAATAGATTGGATGCTTCATATATCCAATTTTCCAAAAATTTTTTTAAAAGGGATTTTTCTGGATGCAAATGCTCATGCTCCTGATTATTACCGTCCTTTTCTGATCGCATCCTTTATGCTTGATACACTGATCGGCAAAGGAAATCCTTTTGTCTACCACCTGACAAATATATTATTGCACATGATTGCTACAATCTTGTTTTTTATTGTTTTCAGCAGGATCACAGATAATAAAAGAATAGCTTTTATATTCAGCCTTATCTTTGCCGTTCATCCTGTTTTTGCTCAGGCTATAGCGTGGATACCTGGTCGAAATGATACTTTACTTGCAGTATTTTGTCTGGGTTCTGTTATTTGTTATTTCAATTATTTCTCAACACAAAAAATGATCTGGATTTTTCTTCATATTATTTTTTATATTTTTTCTTTTTTTTCCAAAGAAAGCGCGATCGTGCTTCCGGTATTACTATTTCTTTGGACATTCATTAACTTTAAAAAAACCAGAAATAAAGAATTGATACTTTTTTCTTTACTATGGGGTATAATTATTTTGGGTTCTTTATATTTTGAATCAAAGATCGTTTATTCACAGAATTTTTTGGGAAAATTGAATTTTTATAATTTGATTACAAATAGTTTTAAACCTTTTGTAATATACTTCGGTAAAATATTTATTCCGGTTTTTCAGTCTGTTATTCCCTATGTTCCTGATACTCCATATATACCGGGGTTAATCATTTTTATTTTTTTTATTTTTATACTTATTAAGTATAAATTTTATAATAACGGTCTGGCTTTGATAGGTATTTCCTGGTTTGTTTTTTTTCTTGTTTTGCCTTTATTAATCCTTACGATGTTAAGCAATTCAGTTGAACATTATGAACATCGTTTGTATTTACCGGTAATGGGAATCATGATATTACTCTCTCAAATAAAAATTAAAATACCTCACCAGACTTTTATAGTATTAATAATCCTTACCTTATTCTTTATTAAAACAATCAATAGATTAAACGTGTATCAGAATAGTATAACATTCTCCCAGGCCGCTGTAGCTGAATCTCCTACATCATCCCATTCACATTCTATGTTGGGATATGAATATTATTATTCAGGTAATTTTAAAGAAGCCGTTAAAGAACTGGATCGGGCAAGAGAATTAGATTCACTTGGTAATGAATTTAAAGCAAATACTTTTGTAAATAGGTCCAAGACAATACATCCTTACAAAGTCAAATGATACGGTTCATGCTATTTCAATTTATAACTTACGCCCAGTGTTAAATCACCTAATCCATAACCTAACTCACCAAAAACTGCTAAATTATTAGTAAAATAATACCGGCAACCTAAATACACAGCAACAAGAACATAACCATTTGTAGTATTTGCATTACTGCCTCCGTATAAACCTACCGGTGTGTTCGCCAATTCTATTCTTCCGCCCAAAGCTATTCCTGCATACGGATCAATATTATTGATATGAAACACGGTCAAATGAAAATTACCTTTGACTGCAATAAGAAAATCATTCCATGTCTCTTTCCCAGGTAATCCAATTAAATCATAACTCTCAGAGGCACTTTTATAACCGATTATACCACCTACCGTAAGAACTCCCAGATCCGGTACTTCATACACTCCCTGCTCAGCGCTTAAAGATATTACCGGGATGGCTGAGGGTGAATTTATTTGATTGTAATAAGAAATAGGCCAACCAAAACCAAAACCTAAATCACCTATTAAAGTTCCCACTTTGATTGTCTGAGAATTTGCAGCGAATGATATCCCAAAAGAAATTAAAGCTATACAATAAATCTTTTTCATGTCGTTTTATTATTAAAAATTAATATTTGTTATTGCAAATATACTTATATTCTTTATAACGCTATTTTCTTTTCCTTGTCCCATAAGTACACAATAAACTTTACCGAATCTATTATTTTTTTCTTACATAATGAAAAAGAGTTGTTATTTTTGAGAAATCTTCTTCTGATAAAGAATGAAAAATTATAGATTATGAATGAAAAATCAACCAAAAGAACCGCTTTACTGATTGCGGCTCTTAGTTCTTTTCTCACACCTTTCATGGGGTCATCAGTTAATATTGCATTACCAACAATAGCTAAAGAATTAGGCATGTCTGCTGTTTCTATGAGTATGGTAGCAACCCTGTATTTACTGTCAACGGCTGTTTTTCTTGTGCCAATGGGTAAACTTGCCGATCTTGTTGGTCGGAAAAAGATTTTTGGGATAGGCTCAATTATTTACCTTCTTTCTTCTACACTCTGCGGGTTTTCCAATACTGCAGTCATACTCCTTATCGGTCGTATCATACAAGGGCTTGGCAGCGCTATGGTATTTGGAACTGGAATGGCTATCATCAGTTCACTGTTTCCTCCGGGCGAAAGAGGAAAAGCATTGGGTATCAATACGGCTGTTGTTTATCTCGGTCTGTCTACGGGGCCTTTTCTCGGGGGCCTCCTGACTCAATATCTTGGCTGGCGAAGTATTTTTCTTTTCAATATACCTTTCGGATTGGTTATTATCTTTTTGATTTATTTTGTTCTTAAAGGGGAATGGAAAGAAGAGAAAGGCAAATTTGATTTTGGAGGATCAATAATCTATGGTTTGTCGTTGGTTCTTCTGATGTACGGTTTTTCACATCTTCCCTCCCTGACTGGTTATCTGTTTCTCATTATAAGTATTGTCTGTTTTGTCGCATTTGTTTATTATGAATTAAGACATGAATCGCCGGTTATCAATATTTCACTCCTGAAAGAAAATAAAGTCTTCACTTATTCAAGTCTCGCAGCTTTAATCAATTATAGCGCTACTTTTGCCATCGTATTTTTATTAAGTCTTTACCTGCAATACCTGAAAGGTATGAGTCCCCGGGATGCCGGTATGATCATCCTCGCCCAGCCTATCGTTATGGCTCTGGTATCACCGCTTGCAGGCATTCTTGCTGATAAATTTGATTCAAAAAAAGTATCATCGGCAGGTATGGCCATATCGGCCATTGGTCTTTTCCTTTTCACTTTTTTTAATGAAAATACATCTCTTGGTTTTATTATCGGAAATCTTATTCTGCTTGGATTAGGCTTCGCTTTGTTTTCATCACCCAATACAACCACGGTGATGGCATCAGTTGAAAGAAAGCATTATGGTGTGGCATCATCTATGCTTGGAACCATGAGGCTTGTCGGTCAAATGTTAAGCGTGGGTATTGCCATGATGGTCATTTCAATTTTTATAGGAAAAGCGAAAATTCAGCCTGAAAATTATCCTGCATTCCTGCAAAGTATGAAAGTATCTTTTATCATTTTTACCGCGCTAAGTATTTTGGGAATTTTTGCAGCCCTTGCCCGTAACAAACACGGCGAAAAAGCTGAAACCGGAAAAGATCATTAACGCTTGACATGATAAGAAAATTCTGTAATATAGCTAAGCTTTTTTATCCTGATAGGTTAATGGGGTAATTTAAAAGAAGGTACACAAATCACCGCGGTTGTCAAATCTGTATACTTTTATCCATCTTCGTGTTCAAATTTAATATACTTTGATTGTTATGAATTTAAAGAATTATTCAAAAACAGGAATTTGCCTTATGATGAAATAAGTTTTGAAATTATTGACAAGTTACGTGACATTAAAGATTTATTAGATGATATTGAAACTACTGCTGATTCATGGAATGTTTTTTTTGAAAAACTTCAATCATATAAAAATGAATATGGTGATTGTAATGTTCCTTCAAGTTACAATGATAATGGTTAGCAAATAAAGTAATTGGCATAAGACATGCGTTTAAAAAAGGTAAATTACAAGACTGGGTTTTTGAAAAATTAAATGAAATGGGGTTTGCTTTTAAAATTCGTAACAGGCCCAGAGGTAGCGTAGCTTTGACCAGAGCAAGGCATGGCTGTATATAGTCGTAAAATAAATATTTATAAAGGCATTGTGATTAGATATTTTTGAATGATTTATAAGTTTTATTATATTTACAACATACTATATTCCAGAAGTATACAAATCTTTTTGCCCATGGTTACATGGATGCGACCACTACCCCTACATTTAAAATTTGATCATTATTTCAATTTCATGAACCCCCGCGGGGATATTATCAAGCACCAGGTATTTGGATAATTCAACTAGTTTTATATTGACAGGTTTATCAGTTCCATCCAACCTGACTGATTTTACCTCCGTGTTTTTTCCCAGCAGGTATTCAAATCTGGAGTTTACGCTATTGGAAGTAAATGACACGACGGATTTTCCGGCTTCTTTTTTGTATTTATAGGCTACATATCCTTTTGAAGCCTCATACCGGACGGACACCTCCGCGCTGTTAATGCCTGCAGATTCCCATCTGGGAGCAAGGTTAATTTTATTGTAAGTGATGCCCATATCTTTTACCCCGGCCAACCCCTCAACCATGGCATAGATCACGGCTGCATCCGGCCAGTTGGGCGGAAGACCGTAAGAAATAAATCCAGGATCATACCAAACTTTATAATCGCTAATGGTAAGCCCCGCGATCATCCAATAACTGCCTTCATTGTCGTTGACAAAATCAATGGACCTAATGATCTTATCAGGATTGGGGTTGTTGTAACCCCAAAGATACATTCCGACACTTTTACAGAAACGGTTCGGTCCCTTCCAGGCCACTTTTAAATTGTTGTTGTCATTGGGATACCAGAACCCGGCAATGTCGGTTCCTTCAACAATATTCTTTTTATAAAATGTCCCGTCAGAATAATTGATTTTCATGTAGGCACCGAATTCGCTATTTGTCTTTGCATGAACTAAGTATATTGATGCGGCCTTTGCATTCACAGCGACGGTTTTTGATACCGGGTACTCCTTCGCGGCGGATAAAACCACGCAGGCTTTTCCACCACTCTGGGAAGGGTTCGTAATATCAAATGGTATGTCGTGGAAAACCTGCTTTCCCGTGGGGAAATTGATCATGTCGTTGATGGCAGGATCCTCATTGGTCCAGCCATTCACACCAGGTTTTTGATCATCACCTTTGAAATCGGCATTTGCAATAGCCTTCAGGCTTAGTGTGGAAAAATTACGGACTGGCTTCTCTGCCAACGCCCCTTTATAAGTATCATACATATATTCGCCGGATTTATCAGCCAGTGCACAGACCCGGCGCAGAATATCGGTCGCATAATCCTCATACCCGTTTTCATAAGCCCCATGTGCCAGTTCTCCGGCAGTGACCGGGGACACGCCACCGTTCATATATTCCCATTTATCAATATGCCATCCTTTTTCATAAGGAGGATACATGAGATACCATTCACCCGGGGAGGACTTCGGCATTTCCTCACGGATACGCTGGTAAGTTTTAATGATCTCAACAGCTTTATCATGTGGCATACGACGATTCATGCAATAGGTATTATTCAGTGAAACAAGTTTCGTTTCATCAGTTCCTCCGAAATCTCTTTTGATGGACGTATCTTCCGGAACCCACATGCGATAAAAATGCCCGTTCCAGCAAAGATCATCGGTCTTTTTACGCCAATCTTCAGATAACTGGTGATATTTTACAGCGTCATCATTGCTTCCCAGGTAGGTCAGCATTTCAGAAACATACTCGCATCCAATTGCCATTCCTATATTATCAGCATAGGAGATACCATAACGGGTTTTTCCCAGTTCAGCTTTCATGACATCATTCAGTCTGTATAAAGAGGCATCCTCTTTGCACTGGAAATCCCAGATATCAATTGTGTATGCACGTTTGGTCAGCTGGAACTTATCGCTCCATCGGTATGGATCCGTCATGGTATAATGAATGGCCCTGATACAATTCTCAACACGTTTTTTCATCCAGGCATCATCACCTGTTGCTTTCCAGACAAAATAAACGGCTTCCAGAAAACTGAATTCAGGTTCGTTTTCAATGGGAATGCGGCACCAGTAAGAAGAATTTTTGGAGCGTTCACCCTGCGTAACAAATTCAGGCCCGAAACGGTCGAACCAGCTTTGGAAATCATTATAATTACCATAATAATTATCATAGATCATTCCATTGTCTTTCTGGCCGTCTGCAAAGAGATCCACGAAATCCTTCACCTGCGAATCGAAATATTTCATTCCTTTAAAGGTATGCACATTATCCTGGAACCAGCCATCATATGTTTTGTATGATTTGCCGTTGAATAACTGAATACCCCCGTCACCCCATATTTTTGCCATTGAATTGTAAACCATGTTGAAATAGGACTTGAATTCACCCTTTTCATCATTGACAGACGTTTTACAATCAAGCTGAACAATAGCTTTGTCCAGTATTTTTCCATTTTTATCCCTCAGCAGAATCATCTGGCCTCCCAATGCCCCGCCTATTTTAAAAGATATGGGTGTGCCAGTTGCCTCTGCAGAGAAATATTCATTTCCATAAGCATCGTAAACTGAAATAAGGCCTTTTCCGGCGACAGTCAGTTTAATTTCTGTTAAGGGAGTGTAATAGGGTTCGTCTATCGGATTTCCAATTTTAATTAATTGTCCGTCCTGGTAAGCAGAATGATTTGCATGATTTAACTGTGCCAGAAGGGAAGTTCCGGGAATCAGCATTCCTAAAACAAAGATTATAAGATTTTTCATATGGTTCAATTTTTGATTTTTAAGCACAAGGTACAAATTTTTAAGCACAAGGTACAAATTTATTTGACAATATCATTCAATCCAGCACACTTCATAGGGTGCAAGGGAAATTTTTCCATTCATTGTTTTTCCCGAAATCCGGTCTTTCACTTGTTTTTTAAATTGAACATCCGTTATTTTTCCTGACGTATTGATTAGGAATAAGCTGTTATCAGTCCTGGGAACAGATTTGATTTCAATGGGCAGGGGGAGTTGGATTTTTTCATTATCAATCGAACAAAATTGCCGGATGATCTTTATGTAATCTTCCTGTTCAGGGCAATACCCTAATTTGAGTGATGATCCGTTGCCAAATGTATTAACAATGGCAGCCGGTTTTCCGGTAACATAGGGATCACGGACTTCAAAGGTTGCTACCGTTTTTCCTTTCCCGGGCACCATCATTTCGCAAAAGAAGCCAGCTCCGATCGGTGTAATGACGGATTGAAAATCTTTAGTCCATAAGGTTTTGCTGTATTCTTTCTGATCAGCGCTCCATGCCATTTGTCTTAATGTTTGTACATAGCATCCTGTAATTTCCTTAAGGTTTGAAGCAAATCCATCGGTTCGCATCACCCCGTCCCAGCTCTGGTAAGCGGTGAAACAGGTCACTATTAACTTTCCTCCCTGGCTGACAAATGTCCTGAGCGCATCCACCACATCTTTTCTGTCCAATACTGCATCGCATGCAAGTACGACAACAGAATATTTTTTCAGGTTGTTACTATTGCTTGCCGACTGCATATTCAACCCGTCCACACCCAGCGCGAGACGATGAAAAGCATCAAAACTCTGGTAAAGGATTCTATACCATGCATCGTTGTTGGCATGAGGAAAGGTATTTAAAGCGGATCGCTGGTCGAAATCTGTAATAACAGCCACTGTTGCTTTAACTGGATTGGCAGTAATGATGGTTCCCCATTGTTTAAAGAAGGCCCCGTTCATCGCGGTCACCTGGTAATCCGGTTCGGGATTCCCGCTCCAGTCAAGGACACCCCCCCAATGAGGCCAGTGTCCTGCCGCCCATCGGTTGCCTGACCAGTGCATAACGCCGATTGCACCAAAAGCGGCAGCTTCCAACACCCACATTTTCAACTGATCAGGCATATGAACACTGCCCCACATCTGATTTCCACCAGTAACTCCTACCCGGGTTTCCGTTTCAAAAAACCGGTTGTTGCCATTTACCGACCGGTGCAAATCCTGAACACATGTGGTTTGTTCCCAGTACCAGTCAGCATCTTCAGAAGGCTCATAGGTATTGAGCCCTGATATATCAAGAATGCCTTTTGTTTTCGGATCATCAACCGGCGCCAGTTTATTTGGTGTCCAGTCGGTCAAAACAGTTTGTATGACTCCGGCCGAACGAAGAATATTTACTTGCTCCGCGAAAAAATCAAGAATGTTGTCTTTTTGAAAACGTGTATAGGCCAGGTCCATGATGGGCTGATCAGGAGGATCAATCGAGGGACGGGGAATAGGAACATCCTCTAATTTCAGAAACTGCATACCCCATGATTTCAGACCCATCCTTTTATTCATTTCCTCGGCACTGCTATATGTGGCCTTCAACCACTGGTGCCAGGCTGCAACACAAGCCGGATTATAACAGAACTTATCCACATTGCCAATCTCAGCATCCCTTTCATTGTCAACCTGCCAGGCATATATTGCCGGGTGGTCCTTAAACTCCTTAGCATAGGCGAGAATGAAATTTTTCAGGTATTGCCTGTAAACCGGATTGTTCAGACAAACGGAACGCCGGCCCATCGGGTGTGCTGTTGCCCCATTGGCAAACATATGCAGCACTTCAGGGTGTTGTGCAGCCAACCACTGCGGGGCTACATAACTGCATGTCCCAAGTATGGCTTTCATATGGCGTTTATTCATCTCATCAAGGAAGAAATGCAGCCAGCCAAAATCATACTTTCCGGGTTCGGTTTCAATATTCCCCCAGGCCGATTCCCCTACCCGCAAAACAGTATAGTTGGCCTGCTGAAACAAATCAAGCATCTTAATCTGATCTTCCTTAGTCATTATCTCAGGATACACACTGGCTCCATAAAGAAAAGACTCCTGCGATGGTGCCGGTTGGATACTTGCAATCATCCAACTTATAACCATAATGACAAAATATTGCTTATTCATAACTATTTGTTAATTAAAATGGTTGTTCCGGATTTTATTCCTCCATTCCTGATCATAAATTATTTAACTTTATGCCTTCCAAAAATATAGTATATTTACATTGAAATGATGAAAAAAGCCATATTCCTTCTAACCACTACATTTATTATTATATTTCTTCTTTCTTTCTGTAAAAGACGGCTGGATTATAAGAATCCGGATTTATCTGTTGATCAAAGGGTAGAGAGCCTGTTGCAACAGATGACTCTTGATGAAAAGATTAAGCAATTGGAGTGTGTAATGAGTTATAAAGAAATAAAGGATATACCTACAGGTATTGGCCATCTTGCTTACATTTTTAATTCATTGCCCTCATCTGAAGCGATAGATAAATACAATCAGCTGCAAAAATATATCATTGAACATTCAAGGCTCGGCATCCCGGCTCTTTATCACAGTGTCTCACTGTGTGGCCCTCAGGCGAATGGGAATACGGTTTTCCCTCAGCCCCTTGCCCAGGCGGCTACATGGGATCCTGAATTGATAACGAAGATGGCCGGGGTCTGTGTTTTACAAACCAAAGGCCGCGGATACCGCCATGAACTGAGCCCTACAATTAATATAGCCTACGACTCCCGGTGGGGACGTACCCATGAGACCTATGGCGAAGATCCATTGCTTACCTCCATGATTGCAGGTAGTTTTGTCCGGGTCTTTGAAAAAAATAATGTGGTGGTTGCCATCAAACATTTTGCCGCCAATATTGGACAAAATGGGAAATTTGGCGGCCAGGTGGACCTGTCGGAACGGTTCCTTCGTGAAATAGAATTTGTTCCTTTCAAATATTGCATTCAACAATGCCATGCCAAAGCAATCATGCCTGCATACAACGATATAAATGCCATACCTACAACAATAAATAAATGGTTGCTCATTGATGTTTTAAGAAAAGAATGGAACTTTGACGGTTTTGTAGAGTCTGACTATGGCGATATTGACCAGCTGGTCACAAGGCATCACGTAGCAATTGATAATAAAGATGCCGGGATCAAGGCAATCAATTCCGGCGTGGATGTTGAATTTCCTGATCCTTTATGTTTCAATTTTCTGAAACAGGCAGTCGCTGAAAATCTGGTTTCTGAAGATCGGATCAATGAGGCGGTAAGAAGAGTCTTAAAACAAAAGTTTCGCATCGGATTATTTGAAAATCCGTATGCCGACCCTAAAGATGCCGATCATATCACAGATAATCCTGATAACAGAGCACTTGCCCGTAAAATTGAACAGGAAGCCATCGTATTGCTTAAAAATAATCAACAATTATTACCCTTATCAAAAAATATTAAATCAATAGCTGTTTTAGGCCCCCTGGCTGACGATGTTAAACTTGGCAACTACGCTGGTTGGGGACAAAAAACAGTTTCTATATTGGAAGGAATAAAAAACGCGTTGCCAAAAGCCCGGGTATATTATGAGCAGGCTGCTAATTTTGGACAATCAGCAATGCCCGTCATTCAACAGACATGGTTGACCACTGATGACGGAAAACCTGGACTGACTGGTGAATATTTTATCGGTAAAAGTTTTGAGGGAACTCCTGCTGTTAAACGTATTGACCCAACAATAGATTTTAACTGGTCCGATGGTGTACCGGAACCACATTTACCTGCTGATCATTTTTGCATCCGCTGGACTGGCAGGATCCATTCACCCGTTACCGGTAAATTTAATATCGGTTTAACAATGGATGATGGCGCCAGATTGTATATTGACGATAAACTTGTAGTTGACAACTGGATCAATGGGAGTGAAAGACTTGTTATTGGGGAATTCAACTTCACAAAAGACAAATCGTATCCCATAAAAATCGAATATTTTGAAAATACGTATAAGGCAGTTTGCAAATTGGGATGGGATGTTGTAAAAACAGACCTCCGGAAAGCGGTCGAATTGGTTAAAAAAACCGATGCCGCGGTTCTTGTTGTAGGTTGTCCCGATGGTGAAGGAAGAGACAGGTCGAACCTCGATTTAAACGAATCACAGGAAGATTTAATAAAAGCTGTTATTGAAACCGGTAAACCTTTTACTGTCATCCTGGCTACCGGAAATGTAATTACCATGCATACATGGATTGATAAAACACCGGCTATCATTCATGCCTGGTATGGCGGGGAAGAAATGGGCAATGCTGTTGCTGATGTGTTGTTTGGTACTATCAACCCGGAAGGTAAATTACCCCTGACCATACCCCGGTTTGTAGGACAATTGCCTTTGACATATTATTCCCGCCCCTCCGGCGCCAGCGAAGATTATATTGACCTGCCCGGCACTCCGCAGTTTCCCTTTGGCTTTGGATTAAGTTATACGTCTTTTCAATTAAAGAATATGAATTTATCTGATTCGTTGATGAAGCCCGGGGATAGCATTATTGTTACTTGCCAAATCAAAAACACGGGTAATTTTGATGGGGCAGAAGTAGTTCAATTGTACCTTCACAGGGATGTTGCATCGGTTGTCCTCCCGGAAAAAATATTGAGGGGTTTTAAGAAAGTTTTCCTCAAAAAGAATGAAGAGAAAAATGTATCTTTTGTCATTAACACGGACATGCTTAAATTATACAATATAGATTTGAAATGGGTTCTCGAACCTGGCATATTCGATTTACTGGTTGGTACCTCATCTGATGATATCAGAATGAGAAAACAATTGTTTGTCAGGTAAATTTATTTCCTGTTTATTTTAAAATACAGCCATAACGGCCACGCGTGCTGATGCGCGCAATATACCGGGAAAGGACGTGTATAATCACAACCCAATCCTTCGTTAGCCCCAGCGAGTGATGAATTATAGCTATCCGGACCTGTCCACATACCTACCCAATAATTGGGATAAAGTTTTGCATGTGTTATTAATAGTATTTTTTTTAATCCAAGCTGAGCTGAATTTCTATCTATGTCTAATATACTTACCATAGTGGGAACATGCAGGTAATTCCAGGACCCGCCATTTTCATGCTCACCCAGGTTGCTGATATCATTTATTAAATTGCCGGATCCATCATCAATAGGAGTAGTTATGGCTTTATCATAAATTCTGCTGGCTGTCTTTTCCGGATCAAACAGCCTCGTTTTAACTTCAGACCACAATGCCTTCCGCTTTTCCACAGGTAGATCTGTAAGCCCAAGGGTATAGCATTGCGATTCGAGAAACATGGTATCCTGTCCGAAAACAATATCCCCTAAAAGCAAACGTGGCAAATAGGGTTTATTACCCCAAACCTTTATTAGATTATTAAATAATACATTTTTGTAATCATCCATAGCTTTTGCCAGATTCAAGGCTTTTTTTCTGTTTTCTAAAGGAATAGAATTAATATGGGTAGTTAAAAATTTTGACATTTTATCAAAATAGTAAATCGCGAATGAAGTATTCCCAGGAACTTCAGCTTGGTTAAAATAAGTAAAATAATTAATTTTCGGATGCGTGGGTTGAAAAAAGAAATAAATACAATCGTTCAAATCGCCAGTTAAAGCCCGAATAAGACCATGTTTGCCTATGTAAATTTCATCTCTGATGTATTGAAAACACCGCGTTAATCTGTCAAGTACCGTTTCTTTGGATTGAAACGGGTACCCATAAAAAGGAACTTCTTCCTGAAGAAAACAGGCATCACCGGTAGCATACAAATATTCTGAAACAGCCATCAAAATATATATTTCCTCGTGACTTTTCTTTACCGGATCAACTGGCTTTCTTCCACCTCCTTCATCAGATGCCAGTGAATTACCATGCGCATTTACATGTTTAAGACCAAAGCGCAATATACTTTTTGCTAATTCTTTGTCATAATAGGCCAGGGGTAACCCGTGATCCATAAAATCGTTTATGCAGCCGGAAACTCCAACTTCATACTCGTAAAGATTGCCCTGTGGAATATAAACTTCTTTATATATCTCACTCCATATTGCCATAGAATAAAGCACATATGTATGCCATTGCATTTCTAATCGTATACTATCGTTTTTCTCAAATTTGAAATCAGGAATTTTTTTTCTCCATTTTTCCTGAAAAAAACTTTTTGTTTGGTTTTCTGCCAGTAATAGTCGTTCTGAGGTTGCCCGGCAGGATTCAATAGTTTTATTTTGATCATATCCCACGATATAATCAAATTTCACTTTTTTATGAGGTTCGATTTTAGTCTTAACAGTACCTGAAAGGACAGCCGTCAGTGTATCCGTATTTTCAGCTTTCACAGAAGTTGTATTTTTGGTTTTAACAACCTGCATAAAAATCATTGGAGGAAATCCATCAGCACGCGCGATATCCAGACTATCAGCAAAGACAACAGGTGTACTCTCTCTCGGGATAAAACGTGCCAGGCCAAAATTGTCCGTGGTGGTATTCGTTTTCACCAGGTAGGAGCATAAGTGACTAATATAAGGTGGATTATTCCAAAAACGCATATCATATCTTGCCTGTAATGATTCCGTGTACGTTACATCTATTTCTTTATCAGAATTATTTTCAATTTCAATATGGAGTAAAAATGCAGAACATCCATCAGTTAATGTTTCAGAGGGTAAGGTTGAAAATTTTCGATGCACATTCACATCAGGTGAAATCTGCAATTGAAAATCTGCATAACCCGTTCCAAATGATTTGCGGGTGTTCGGAGAAGTTGCCACTTCTGATTCTAAACCCGTGAGCTGATGTTTTTCACCATCAATAGTAATCTGAGCTGAGCTGATATATTTTTTTTTCTCATCCCCGTAATTTAAACGGGCAATAGCACGACTCATTGAAAAAAGTTCATATTCTCCTGATGCATGGATAAAAGAACACAAGCGGTAATTACCCAATATAAACCAGGGATCTACCGGGTCATTAATTGTATCACCACTTTTATTAAATGTATAGATTGGTAAGGATGCTGTAAAATTAAATACCGGTAAATCAAAAGAATCCAGTGTCCAGACACCAATATTGCCTGCATCAGCAACAAATTTACCGCTTTTTATTAATTCTTTAAATGTATCTCTTTGGTGAATATTCTTAGTAATAGTTGGCGACCAATCATTGGTATTATGATATTCCTTTGATTTTTCATTACAGGAAATGATCATCAATAAAAAAAAGATGCTGATTAATGTATTACTTTTCGTCATATAAAAAATATCAACTTTTCAAATTCTGACAACCTGTTCAGAAGTTCCCATTTATACCTTATTGTTCCTTCCCGTTTTGTAAATTGATAACATAAACCCCATCGGATTTATCCTTTTATTTATTTGAAATCTTCAACATGGTTGTTCCATGAGCAGATACTTCTGCAGAAAATTGATTGTTGGAAATTCCTTTGTCGGCATGCTCCCATAAATCCCGAATTTTATAATCACCTGAAATACCAATATCACTCCAATTAACAGTAATTATTTGTGTCTCATTATTTTTATTAAAAAGTGCTACAGCCTTGGAACCATCAAACAGATCTTTTTCCCAGATTTGAATGATTCCATTGTTATATTCTTTTACTACGTCTCCTTGAACACCCAAAGGATCCTGATCTACGTCAATAACTTCTTTGTTCATCAGTATATTTTTTGTCGCCTCTGACATTGAAAATACATCATTACCAAGAAATAAGGGAGATGCCATGATGGCCCACATACTAAATTGTGACCGTTCTTCAATTTCCTTCAATCCCTGTTTAATACCAACTAATAACATATCTGCATAGTTCCAACCCTTACCAGGTCCAACAAATTCTTTATCCGGGTGTCTGTTGGCATTAATATTGCGCACCAATGAAGAAAAACATCCACCAATAAAATTTTTTTGATCTTCACACCAGTCAACATCTGCACAGGTACGCCACATCGTTCCTGCATATCTCCCCCACTCCCATGGATTTCCAACTCCCCAGGTACAGATTTCCACAGAAAATTCTTTATTGTACTTTTTGATAGCTGCGATAAATTCATAAAACTGCGTCTTTGGATCCAGTTTTTCATTTGATCCGCCGCACCAATCAATTTTAACTCCATCAAATCCGGATTCCGCCCAGCTTTTAGCATCATCTTCATAATGTCCGAATGATCCGGTATCAAAACAACAACACTTGCCTTTTCCTGCATCTGTATATGCCCGAACCTTCATCCCTTTTGAATGAATATAGTCTGTTAACGGTTTAAAACCATTGGGAAATTTCTCAGGATTGGGGTGTATTTTTCCGCTTGAATCCCGGTAATGATCATTACATTCAATAGTCAGATATTGATACCCTAAATCACGCAACCCGGAACTAACAAAAAAATCAACTAACTTTTTGTAATATTCAGCATCCCACTTACTGCTATTACCACAATGATCAATATTCCATGGTTCCCACCCCATGGGAGGCAATAAATCTGAATCTGGCCAACAATAGGCTTTTAACGAAATAAAAATTGAAAAGAATATTATTATGATGGTTTTCATATTTATCTGACTAGCTTTAAGGGTTCGTTTAAAAAAATTTATATTTATATGCTCAATACATTTTTTTCCATTTACGATAGATGCTTCTTTAATAAGGTTAGTAATAACACTTTATTTATAGGTTTACTGATATAGTCTATACTACCCGCTTCTAAAGCTTTTATTCTTTCTTCTTCACCAGAATAGGCGGTTTGTATAATTATTTTCATAGTAGGTTTATGATCTTTAATTTTCTTTATTACTTCGTATCCATCAATATTAGGTAATTGAATATCCAATAGTATTAAATCAATATTTTTTTCTAACGATATTTTAATTGCTTCTTCTCCTGATTCAGTATATATTATATTTAATCCCCTGTTGTTTAGTATTGCTTTAAAATATTCAATATTATAAAAGGTATCCTCAACAATAAGAATTGTTTTATCAGTAAATTTAAACTCATCTGAATCATCAAAAGTTTTTTTGGGTTCCATTTTTTATTGAGATTTTATAAGGTATCGTAAAAGAAAACGTACTGCCTTTCCCTTCTTCGGAAACAAGGGCTAATTTACCTTCTAATGAATCAATTAGTCCTTTTACAATTGGTAGTCCTAAGCCTGTTCCCCCATTTGTTTTATTTAATCCACGTTCTAATTGGATCAACCGTTCAAAAATTGTATCGTGTTTGTCAGATGGAATACCAATACCAGTATCAGATACATAAAATATCAGATTATGATTTTCGTCAAATCTGCAACCTCCCTCAATCGAACCTGAATCAGTAAATTTAAAAGCATTGCTGATTAAATTGGTCAATATTTGATTTAATTTTATCTTATCAGTAATAATTATAACCTCTGACAGATCGCAATTTGCTTTTAAATTAAATGTAAGTTGCTCTTTACCAATACGTTTTTGATAAGCAATAAAAAAATCTGTAAGTTCCTGAAATAATTCATTGATATTACATTCTTCACTATTGACCGGTAATTGTCCCGATTCAATTTTGGCAATGTCAAGTATATCATTTATTATTTTTAATAAGTCTTCACTGCATTGATTGATATGTTCAGCATATTTTTCAAGATTTTCCCTATTATCAATATTTTTTACCAATAATCCTGAGAATCCTATAATTGCATTCATAGGTGTTCGTATCTCATGACTAATGTTCTGAAGAAAAGCAGTTTTTAAACGGTCATTTTCTTCTGCTTTTATTTTGGAGCGTATTAAATTATCTTCATCTTCTTTTCTTTTTGTTATATCTTCAATCATTCCTTCAAATATTTTATTCCCATTTTCATCAATAATTTCCTGAATATATAGGTTTGCATAAAAAACATTTCCATTTTTCTTTTTGTATGTATTTTCAAATCTGCTGAATTCAAGCCGCAAATGCAACTTTTTGATTTAACAAATTTAGGAAAAAATATTCATTTGGTGTTAAGAAATTTAATTTTTTTCTTGGACGATTATTTAAAATATCTTGAACCTTTGC
>Ga0182030_10005514_pt1 | contig 26822 bp, 25 predicted proteins | sample 812S3MmetaG_FD_121299 | JGI IMG/M metagenome (GOLD analysis project Ga0182030, IMG submission 121299) | Permafrost microbial communities from Stordalen Mire, Sweden - 812S3M metaG (Illumina Assembly) | ecosystem: Environmental > Terrestrial > Soil > Wetlands > Permafrost | place: Sweden...
GCCCCGCTACTCACCTAAGCAACACGACCCACTGAACGCTTACACTATTTGCTATTTGCGGTCAGGGCACGCGCTTAAGGTCTTTGACGAGGTTCGGCTGCTCTTGACGTGGTGGCCATCGCCTGAGCGAAGCTGAGACGGCGGTCGTTTGCGCACGACGTAGTACATGGCCCACGGATCGCGGCTGGGGTCAGCTCGCGGCATGCGCGCCTCCGGTGGCGAGCTTCAGGAGTGCGGCGCTCAGCGCCCCGCCGATGCTCGTCTCGTGCCTGTCGGGCGCTACTCGCCAACGGCCATTCGGCGTCTAGGGGATTCCGGCGCGCTGGATAAGGGCCTCGGCAAGCTGGCTGTCAACGCATACCGATACGTCGTCGCGGGTTCGACGTGCTTTCCGCGCGAGCGCGTGGGCGAGCACGTTTTCGGTGCGGGAGATTTGGGCGATCGACCACCCTGGCTGGTGTCTGGCCAGATGGCGGCACGCCGCCTCGCGCAATGGGCGCAGGTGCTCGCTTTCGCCGCGGTGCGGTCGCGCCGCAGACTCGCAATCGGTTCTGAAGATGACGTGGGGAAGGTGTGCCTGCTCGGCTGCGCTCATCGCCAGCAGAAGCGCTCGCAGCTCTGCCTCGCCGTTGTTCTTGCATTCCACGAGCCGGCTTTGGCTTTCGAGCTGATCGCTTTGGTATGCGATCCCTGCCCAGCCATTGCGGTAGGACCCATCGCAGTTGACGTAGATCATGGCGTCCCGGGGCTGTAGCTCGCCGTCGATCGCGTCGTTGGGCTCAGCCGGTACGAGGACGCGGTAGCGCATAGCTGTGGGCTGTCGGTGGGCGGGATGCCGGCGAGCGCTGGGGTTGCGCGCCAGCCGGCGTGTGGCCGCGACGTGGCGCTACAGCGCCCGAGTGGGCGCGTTGTGGGGGGGTCAGCCGGTCGCACTGGCGCCGCCCTGCTGGTCGGTGACGGTGGTGCGCGGCTCGCGTACCGTGATCTGCGGGAGCAGCAGGGACTGCCCGCGCCCGTATCCGGGTTGGCAGCCCTGCTCCCACGGGAAGCGGCAGGTGGGATCGCAAACGATGATCTGCTTCACTGCGGCCGTCCCGCCGTCGTGGTGGTCGCGTCGCCACCACTCGGCGAGGCCGAGGTAGGAGTCGACCATCCGGTCGGGAATGGGCGCGATCCAACACGGCACGTCGTTTGCGAACGCTCCGACCACGCGCCCTTCGGCCTCGGGCGTCTCCTCCAGCAGCCCGACGACCGAGGTGATCACGCGGATACTCGCCTTCGGGCTGAGGCCGCAAACGGCTAGCTCGGGGTGACCGATGTGCTGGGGGAGGCCGATCGTGTAGGTGTAGCTCGGACCGCTCCACTCCCTCGTCGGGATCACCTGAGTCATCGTGTAGCCGTAGAGGGCGATCCGCGTCAGCAGAAGCGCTCGTGTGCGTCCCACCTCGTCGTAGCTCACGCTTGCACCCGCACCCATGCCTGCACCGTGACGCTTTCGACCGGAACGTCCTCTTCGACCGCCCGAGCTTCCAGCGCGTCTTTCACATCCGGCGCGGTGAGCGATGGCACGTCGAACTCGTCGCTGCTCGTGATTCTCACAGTGAAAAAGCTGTCCATTTCTGTACCTCCCAAACGGGGAGCCGGGTAGTCTCGCAGGGCGACGGGATGGAACCGTGTGTGGGGTCACGGAACCGTGGGGGTGCTCCCGTCGCCCTGCGAGACGCTCGGCTGCTACGCCACCGCTGCCGCCTCTGCTTCCTCTTGCGCGCTTTCCAGCATCTCGCGGGCGATCAGCGTCCAGTCGTCGTCATCGAGTGCGTCGAGGGCATCCTTCACGCCGCCGCGCAGCCCATCCGAAAGGCGGGTGACCGCTTCGGTTGCACCGGCGCGAATACCCTCGGACATGCGCGCTTCGGCCGGCTGGCTGAGCCCCTCTCGGACCATCTCGACGGTGGCGCCTCTCACCGCGGAGTGCCCGACGATCGAGCGCACCAGGTCGAGCAGGCTGTCACGGTCAAATGTCGCGCCTTTTGGTGAGGTGCGCTCCTCGCCGCCGTTTGTGTCCTGCGAGTGTGGTGATTCCATGCGTTTTCTCCTTTGACTAGAACGTGCCTTGCTGGCGGGACACGTCTAGCTCGACCGCGGGTAAAGATCAAGGCTTTGCCGGAAACCTTTTTGTGACAGTGGTCCTCGCGCCGCGAAGGTTGCTTGTAGGGCGGCGGCTGGCCTTTGTTTATGACGGGAGCGATGGGCCTCCCGCCGCCCTACAAGTCGCATGCGTGCCTCACCATTCCGTCAGTGGGACGCCGTGCTCTCCCGCGATGGCCACAGCCTCGCGGTAAGACTTCCACCCGAGATCCTCTGCCCGCTCGGGCCGGTAGCGAAAGGGGACGCCAGCCGCTGCGGCGACTTCGGCGTCCTCGCCCTCCGCTCGGATTACGACTACCGGACCGATCGGCACCCCGTCGCCGTCGCAGCCCTCGTCCTTGAAGGTGACCACGGTTACGCTCATCGATCCTCCATGTGGGCAGGGGTCTCCCCGCGCAGCCCGACAGTCGTGATGGCCCGAGCTTCGGAGCTGGCGACGCCGACGTGCGTTCCCCGCGGGCACTCGTCCGTATAGATCTCCATCGCGAATCGACGGTTGCCGAGATCGGTCACGACGCCGACCGGCATACCGTCACGATTAACCCCGATGGTGGCGCCCTGCCGGTGCGAGGTGATTTCGGGCTCACGCTCGCTCATCGGCGACACCCCGGCGGGATATTCGGTACACCCCACCGCCTCGTCGGATCGAGCACGGCGGGTAGCCGATCGAGAAAGACACGACGCGCGAGCGGTGAGCGGAAGTAGTGGTGGCGCACCGCGAACAGCCAGTGCCCCGCAAGCCACGCAACGGCGCCGGTGATGGTCGCTGCCGCCATCGTGAGCGACCCGGTCGTCGCGGTAGCGAAAAGGCCGCCTACCGCGAGGACCGCCCCGCCAGTACGCAGGACGAATCCCCCAAGGAGCCACACGCCGAGCGCGACCAGCACGCCGCTCGCGGCAAGGCTCACCACGCCGCTCATCGCCTATCGAGTCCGTTCGTCTGCATCGGGACACACGTCTAGCTCGATCCAGCGGAAAGCTCAAGTCGGTCATGCGGGCCGTCCTCGCGCGCGACCGGATGCCCGCCCCGGACGCCCTCGGCTGCCTGATCGGGCGGGCGCGGGACGGTGTACCGGCGCTCGATCACAGGCCGGTCGCGGTTCGCGCGGGCGCCGGGTCTGACTTCGAGCTTGCCCTGAGCTACAAGCCCGTCGGATTTCATTCGCGCGGTGTGCTTGCTGATACCGAAGTGCTCGGCGATCTCACGCAGCGTTGCCGAGCGCACCTCTGTCAGCCAGTCGAAGATCGCTTCCTGCCTGATGATGACCGGCGTCTTGCGCCGCGAGCCGCCTGCGGGTAGGGGCCACCATGCCGTCGGGATCGGCTCCTCGGGCGGCGCTCCCGGCGGCGGGCCGTCACCGATGCAGTCGTGGGCGTCGGCCAAGAGATCGCGGCCGACCTGCTCCCAATCCTCGCTGGTGGCGGCGCTGAGCACCTCGCCTATCGCGACCCGGAGCGCCTCGCCGATATCGGCTGGAGGCGCCTCGCCGCTGGTGGCGATGTCGAACACGTACTCGCTCACCATGTCAGCGGCGGCGGAATGCCGAAGCGAGCTGCGGATGAAGTCGCGGACCAAGTCGGTGGGGAACTTGCTGCCCCACTCGCCGCGGCGGATGTCAGCGCCGATCACGGTCGGCTCCTTGGACGCGGCGGCGCCGACCCGGCGCGAGGCTGTCTTGCTGGGCGGCTTCGGTCATCGCGGACACGTCTAGCTCGACCCGCCAGCACAAGTCAAGTCCGCTCGCGAGGTCCGCCGCACCGCGCTCTCGCCGGCCTCGGCCGAGCCGCGCGCGAGGGGCGGCCGATCCGCCGCGACGCGCGTCCGCCGCCTCGAATCGTCGTCTTGGCGGTGTCCCGCACGGGTGCTAGCGAACGGCGCCATCGGCCTCGGAGGGCCGTGCGAGAGGACTTGACTTGCCCCGCCGGGAGAGCTACCACGTCCTCCGCCAAAGCCCAAAAAGGGCGCTAACAAAGGAGAATCGACGATGAGCAGCAAGACGAAGACCGAATCGAAGGGCTCGCCCGAGGAGGCCGTCAAGGCGGCGGTGGAGATGACCGCGGGCGGCACGACCGAGGGCATCGCGGGGGTCGCCGGGATCGGCCGCTCCACGGCCGGGAAGGTGCTCGGGCGGCTCGCCGACGCCGGTGAGGTCACCCGCCATCAGGGCGGGCGCGACCGCGGGAAGCGGCTGCCGGACCGCTGGACGCTCGCCGGGGTCGAGATGCCCGCCGCCTACGCCGGGCAGGTGCTCGCGGCCGAGCAGCCGGCCGCTGCGGCGGGCGACGGCAAGGGCGCCAAGGCACCCGCCGCCGACAAGCCGGCCGGTGGGAAGGGCGACGCGGCGGCGAGCGCCAGCCAGCCCGGGGGTGGCAAGCTCAAACCGGGTGGCCTGGACCCGCTCGTGATCGGCTACCTCGAGGACAACGCCGACAGCGGCCCGCACGGGGCGACCGAGATCGGCAAGGCGCTGCAGCGCTCCAGCGGCGCGGTCGGTAATTGCCTCGGGCGGCTGGCCGACGCGAAAAAGGTGAAGCTCGTCAATGAGAAGCCGCGCCGCTACAGCCTCGCGTGATCGTGGCGCTGACCGATAACGGCGCCCGCCCCCTCACCCCCGCCGCCCGCTTTGGCGGTGGGGCGACGGGGCGGGCCGAGCGCGCAATCCCTCAAGGAAGGAGAGCAGAGCCATGATCGATACCCCGCAGGCCCAGGAGACACTCGCGGAGCTCGCCGAGTCGACCGCCGCGGCGCTGCTCGCGTTCGCGCAGGCAGTCCGCCCCGCCTCTGACCGTGACGGCGACGACCTCGCCAGCCTCGGCCTTGGCCGCCGCCAGCTGGAGATCGCCGCGCTGGCGGGCCTCGACACCGATGAGGGCCTGTCAACGAGCGAGGTAGCGCGGGAGATCGACTACGACGCGGCGAACACTCACGCCGCGCTGTACGCGCTCGCCGCGCGTGGCGTCGCGGAAGGTTTCCGCCACGGCGAGCACACCCGCTGGCGACTCACGCCGAGGTATCGGTCCGCTAACCCGTACCTCGCGATCGCGCAGCTAATCACGGCCGGCGAGTGGACGACCTTTGACGACATCTCTCTCGTGGTACACGGCGACCTGCGTCACGGCCGCGAGGTGGTGCGCGCCGCCGTCGAGCTGCCCGACTTTCCAGCTCACCGCGTGCTGCCGCCAGGTGGGCAGGTGCCCGCGGCGTGGCGGAGCTTTGCGAGCAAGACCGCCGACCCCGGAGAGTGCGTGCGACTCCTGGCGGGCGAGGGCGTCCCGGTCGACGGCAGCGGGCGCGCTTCGCGCGCCCGCTATATCGGCTGGGATCAACTCGCCGAACGCGCCTGCGACGCCGGTCGGCTCGGGTGAGCGCGGGCACCTTCCCGAGCGGAGTCTTACCAAGTTTTAGAGGGTTTACGCGACCTCGATAAACCGCCTATAACTCCGTATAGTCTCTGGTCATCGACCCGATCCACAACCCCTATAGCCCAGGCGCGGGCTCCCGCCCGCCAGCGCTGACCGGCCGCGACAGCGAGATCGAGCAGTTCCGGGTCCTCCTCGGCCGCCTCCGTGCTGGCCACCCTGAGAAGAGCATGTTGATCACGGGGCTGAGGGGCGTAGGGAAGACCGTCTTGTTGAACACCTTTGAGGCCCTCGCGGAAGAGGCCGGCTTCCGCACCGCCAAGAGCGAGATCACGCACGAGACTGACTTCCGGCCGATGCTCGCACGGCTTGCACGCAGGGCCCTGCTCGCGATCAGCCCAGCCGATCGGATGCGCGAGCGCGCACGTCGCGCCGCCGCGATCTTCAAGGCGTTCACGGTACGGATACCGGACGGCCCGGAGATCGGCATTGACGTCGATGCGCTTCTCGGCCGAGGCGACTCGGGCGACCTCAGCGACGACCTCTCCGACCTCTTCGTCGCCCTCGGCGAAGCCGCCCAAGAGCACGATACGGGTGTCGTGTTCCTGCTCGATGAGGTCCAGTACCTCGCGCGGCCCGAGCTTGAAGCGCTGATCGCTGCGCTACACCAGGTCTCCCAGCGCGCGCTACCGCTCACACTCGCAGGCGCCGGCCTGCCACAGCTACCCGCCCTCACCGGAGCAGCGAAGTCCTACTCGGAGCGCCTCTTTCGGTTCCCCTCGATCGGGCGCCTCGCAGACGACGCCGCCCGAGGCGCGCTTGAGCTGCCAGCCCACGCGGCGCAGGTGAGCTACGAGACCGCCGCGACCACCCACATCCTTCAATTCACCGACGGTTACCCCTACTTCCTGCAGGAGTACGGCAAGCACGCCTGGAACGTCGCGACAGGGCCAGCCATCACTCTCCAGGACGTCCAAGTCGCTGAACGGCTCGTCCAGCTAGAGCTTGACGAGAGCTTCTTCGAGGTGCGTATCGGAAGAGCGACCCAGGCGGAGCTTGACTACCTCGCCGCGATGGCCGCGCTCGGCGAGGGGCCATACCGCTCCGGGGACATAGCCGGAAAGCTCGGGCGTAAGAGCCCGACTAGCGTCGGTCCGACACGCGGGCGGCTGATCGAGAAGGGCCTCGTCTACAGCCCCTCCTACGGAACCACCGAGTTCACCGTCCCTCACTTCCGCGACTTCCTCCAGCGGCGCTTCCCACTCGCACGCTGACTTAAGTGGTCTCCCTCGCAAGTTCGCGCACGTATCCGGTGTGCCGGACGCGCTCGCGTCCGGCACAAGCGAGAGCGAGCGGGGCGCTCTCGGAAAGTGCTTGTCCTCGTCCAGAGCGGGAGCGTCGGCGGTGCTGTCGGGGGCGCTCGCAATTACGCATAAGAATGAGCCGTGGCACCGGGCGCGGTGCGCTCGGATTCGCCCGCAACAGGCCCATAGCGGACCGGGGGCCGCGTTTCCGAGCACCGGTACCGCGCTGCGTAAGTTGGCTCCGCAGGAACGAAGCCGGTCGGCATGGCGCACAGCGGCACTTGTGAGGCCGCGAACCCGGCAAACTTCACGCATGGAGGCACGCGGAGGCTCAACGAATGGCTCGACCAGCACGTAATACCCGCCGCGGCGACGAGGAGTTCGTGAATGCGGCGTTGATCGCGCTCGCCGTCACGAAGAACTTCGATCTCGGGGAGCCAGAGACCGCGAAGGCGAGCCCTTCGGCGGCCCTCGGTGTTCTCATGCTGGCCATCTTCGAGCGGCTCCAAACCGGACATCCCGATGTCGAGCGCATTCAGCGTGCCCACCTAGAGTTCGAGCACACTTCGGAGGGCTTTCAGTTCAACTCGGACATCTTCCCCGACCACTACCTCATGATCCCGCACTACACGGCGCTTACCGACGAGGAGCTCGCGAGCTTCCAAAGCATCGCCTACCGCGCGCTCCAAGGCCGAGCCTACTTCTGCGCCGAGCAGATGATGCTGGCCGCTGACCCCTCGGCCCAGCTATCCGAGTTTCCCACGCGCGACGATTTCGTCGACCTGTGCGAATGGCTCGCGCGCGAGGGCTTCGGCACCGTCGCCTCGCTCGACTGGGTTATGCAAGGCGATGTCCTCTTCGGGGTCGAAACGCATCTGCTGCTGGACCTCATCAAGGAGAAGGGTCCCGATGCAGAGATTGATGCCCGTCTCTTTCGCCCGGTGTTGCGTCATGGGCAAGCGTTGGCAACCTACACCGCGTCTCTCGAAGGCTCCATCTCAGCGGACAACCCGTGCTCGGCTCGAGCACGGGCGCTGAGGGACCTGGCCGTGGGGGAGCTGAAACTGCTGCAGCGCACCCTTGCGCAGAGCTTTCAGGTCTTCGAGGCGGTCGACACCATAAAAGAACCGGAATCGGTGGCCGCGCGCCTTTCGGACGCAGTTGGAGACGGTGTGCTCCCGGCGACCCGAGCGCTTGCAGCCGAGCACATGGGCTATCTATACAACAGAGCGGCTACGGTCGCCCGCACTCAGGACTTGGCTGAGAGTTTCTATTCGGCCGCGGTGGCATGTTCGCACTATGCATACGAGACCTCGGGCAGCCCGCGACACGCGAAGTACGTCGCGCAGAACATGCTTGAGATAGCTAGCTTGCGCAGTGACGACGTCTTGAAAGCGTGCGCAGAAACGGTATGGGTGGATGCCTACGTGGTTCCGTTCCACCTCGGGTTGCATCGCCCGGGCAGCCGCGAGTTCGAGGATCTAGGCTGGACAGCTCCGGTCTATCGTCTGTCTGACTCGAGGTTCGACTACACCGACATCCCGCCCTATAGCGTCGACCCGACGTTTGTCTATGAAGGCTCGGCGGCCGAGGGTCTTCGGGAGATCAATCCGAGCTTCCCGCCGGACCTCTGGGCAGCGGCAGTCCTGGTGGTTCAGCGGTTCAAGGATCTCGAGAGTCCCGCCGCATCCACCGCCTACGACGCGGCCTTGCCGCTCTACGTGCCGGGTGCGGACGGATCGTCTCGATTCCCCATGCTTCGCCAGCATCCCGTCGCGTGGTTCTTCTTCCTCGCGGACCGCCTGCTCAGGGAGCATGTGCGCAACCGTCCCCACGCGGGCCTGGTGTCTCCACGCCAGCCCGGATGGGAGCAGCGCCGGTGGCTGGAGGGTAGCCTCGACGAGTACCGGAAGCGCCTCTCTGGCCAGACGATCCGCGCTGCTCGGCCCAGACCTGTGTTCCCGATGTTCGCGGCGCACCTGCTGCTCCCCGTGGTGGACGAGTGGCGAGAGTCGGGTCGAGAACGCTTGGCGGATCAGTGGTCCGAGGTGGTACGCTTGTGGTCCGCAGACTGACCACGCAGAGGTGCCCTAAATGCCCTGCTTCGTAGAGAGAACGGGATTCACAGGAGGCGGAGGTGCTCGCGCCTCAGCCGGTACGGTGGCTCGGCAGCCCACTCCAGTGGCTACCACGGTACCCGGACAGCCTCGGGCTGCAGCCCAGTCGCGGCGCACGACCCCAGCGCCATCGCGGACACCTGCCGAGTCGCGTGCCGGAGGCGAGCAGAAATGGCTGTCGTCGCTGACCGCCAGCGCCGCCTCGCTCGAGCGGGGGCGACGACGCGGGGGACAAGCGTTCACGCACCTGGTCGACGCGGTCGAGGGTGCGAAGCACTCCGCGAGAACCGCGGCGTCTGTTCACAAGCCGGAAGACGAGGCTTCGATGGCCACGATGTTCGACCGCCACCGTGGCCCCACCCGCAATCCTCAAGTTCCGGTGACGGAGCTGCCGCTCGACGGCTCGCCGTTCCACGTCACCCAGATGGACCCGGACAGCCCGCACCGGGTTTCCTGGGAGGCGACCCAGCAGGGCGACTCGGACATCCACTACACCAACCAGTCCTTGAACAGGCGGCACCGCAAGCGCCACACGCCGCCGCCCGGGTACGGTGGGAGCTAGCCGCGATTCGCCAGTAGCGCCTGCCGTCAGAGGCTATGAGGGGTCGCGAAATCACACTAAAGCGGCCTGGTCGCGGGAGGCTCCTAATGGCCCATTAGGGCGTGAATCAAAGCGCCGCTCGCCGTCCCCGCGGCGGTACCGACAGCAAAGTCCCCGGCGTGAATTCTCACAACCCATCGCCGCAGTCGTGACTGCTCAGATTCGTTTGGAGCTTCGTCGGCTAGTCGGTCGATGAAAGAAGCAACGTCGGGAAGTGCGGCCCGGGCCGTCGAAGTGGGCCAGAATGCCAGATCATCTCCGCGCGGACTCGTCGAGATCAACTCAAGGTCCTCTAGCTGTCGCAAGTCGTGCTCATGTACTGAGTCAGGCTGGAGTGGCCAGTGCGGATGGGCGACAATGTCGATCTGATCCATCGGCGTGAAATGCAATGGCTCGCTTGGATCCGCATTGAAGGCTCTTACCGTTGCTTCGAGGATCAATTCGAGCCGGCGCTCGGGGTCTGCGAGAGCTTCCGCCTCGCTGGACGCTGCCTGATCAAACATTGCCCGGGCATCTGCCGACGGAAAGACGCGCCAGACGGGTGCGGCTCGGTGGTCTACCTCGAGAAGGCCGAGATGGACCAGCGCCCGGACCTCCTCCCGAGAAGGTGTCCGGATGGCGGGTGGCCAGTTAGGGTTAGCAAAGCGATCCGACGCGTCAAAATCGAACGGCGTGTGCGCGGGCACTTGGGAGGTCATCTCCCACGCAGAGACAAACGCTTCGATCAACTCGCGTTGTCGATCGTCAAGAGTGAATTCCATGACATGAATTCAGATCTGACGCAATTCCTCGAATACCACGTGGCACTCACCGACGGCATCACACGGGACCCAAAGCCACAAGCCACTCGGTGCCGGATCAAAATCGGACGTCGCTTGGATGCCGGAACCATCCGCGCGTGCGGCCTCGGTGATCTTTGCCGTCGGCGGCACAACGATTTCGACCGTGCCGACCATGAGTCCGCCCGCTGTCGTGCCCAGGTTTAGAGCTCCGTGGTGCTGCACCTGAAGGACCCGTGCCTCGACAGTGCGACCAGCGAACGCTTGGCCGATACGCTCGATACGGCTCGGCGTCGCGAAAAGCGAGTCTAGTTCGCTCGCGTCCATATGGTCACACTATAGGCGGGGTCCGCACGGATGCTCGTTGGGCGGGAAGCCAAGCAGTTTGAAGTCTGCCTAGTGGTCTCCCTCGCAAGTTCGCGCACGTATCCAAGCGAGAGCGAGTGGGGCGCTTTTCGGAAAGTGCTGGCCCAAAGCAGTCACCCGCCACGGGTCGATCGACACGCCTGCTTTGCTCGTGTGATGCGGCAGTGCGGACATGGCCCGAGACGGTTGTGTGGGACCGTCGCGGCCGGGACCGGCTCGCTGGCGGCTGAATCGCCCCCAAAGAACTCAGGGCGGCTGATCCCGATGTCTCCCGACAGCCTGCTTCGCCCTCTTGTCGCCTGGAGTGGCGGGCTTGGTCGAGGTAGGTTCTAGGCATGACTCGGCAATCGGTTGCGACGCGCCGCTATTCGTGGCCCCGCTTCTGGACGGATCCCGGCGAGAACATAGGCGAGGATTTCTTCGACCGATCGTTGAGATTCGCGTTGGGCGCGAACGCCCTGCAGTTGAGCAAGCTCATCGACGAGCATTGCCTCGTCCTGCTCGGAGAGCCGGGTCTCGGCAAGTCCCACGCGATTGATGACGCCGTTGCCGAGCATCGTCGGTCGGGCGACGCCATGCACCTCGTGAATCTTGGCGCTTATGAAGACGGGGAGTCTCTGATTGGCGCGATCATCGATGACGCCGCATGGCGAGCGTGGCGCGAGTCGGATGACCTGCTGTTCCTGTTCCTGGACGGCTTGGACGAGGCTCTGCTTCACGTCAAGGCGATCCACAAACGGTTGATCGTCGAGCTGAAGAAGCTCGACGATGACCTCTGTCGTCTGCGCCTCCGCATCTCGTGCCGGTCCGCTGAGTGGCTGCCTGACTTTGAGAGCCAGCTCGCTGAGGTCTTCGGCTCTTCTCCAAACTGTCCCAGGCGCCTGGCGTTGGCGCCGCTTCGTTCAGCCGACGTGGCTGAGGCGGCACGCGCCGAGGGGATCGACGCGGAGCGCTTCATGGCAGAAATTGACGACCGCGACCTGGCGCATCTGGCCGCGTCTCCGCTCACGCTGCGCATGATGCTCGACATCGCCGCGTCGGGTGGAGGCGCTCTTCCTGGGACACGCGCTGAGCTGTTCGATCGCGGGATCCTCCGCTTGACCGAGGAGCATGATGTCGGCCGGCGCCGCGAGCTTGCTTCACAGACATTGCATGTGGGACGGCGGGTCGCTGTCGCCGAGCGTATTGCTGCAGCGATGGTGCTCGCTGGCAAGGTTGCGATCGAGTCCGACTTGACGACCACATCGCGCGCCGACCTGACCATCCGTGAGTTGGAGGGGTTCTCTGAGCAGGACCCAGACGCCGCAGGCGGCGCGAGCTTCACGGTCCGCGTTGAGGAGGTGCAGGAGGTGCTTGCGACCGCCCTGTTCGTCCATCTGGGTGGCGTTCGGCTGACGTTCTTCCACCGCAGCTTGGCCGAGTATCTCGCCGCGCGCTACATGGTGCACCACCACATGGAAGCCGAGCAGATCATGTCGCTGCTCGCGTCTGCCGACGACCCCGACGGTCGCCTGACCCCGCAGCTCAGGGAGGTCGCGGCCTGGACTGCGACGCTCGACGACGACGTGCTGGCCGGGGTGATGGAGCGGGAACCCGAGCTGCTGCTGCGCGCCGACAGCCTGAGCTTCACCGAGGAAGCGCGCTCGCAGCTCGTGGCATCGCTTCTAACAGAGGAGACTTCGATGCGCGTCAAGCGCTACGACCGTCGCATGCAGAGGGCCTTTGCGGGGCTGGTGCATCCAGGCGTTCCCGCGCAGATCCGCGAGGCCCTTCGGCGTGAGCACTCGATCCCGGTGCGCCAGATGGCTTTGGTGCTTGCCGGGGCGGCGGCGATGACCGAGCTTCAGCCGGACCTCCTTGTCTTCGCATTCGACACTGCCGAGCCCGCCGACCTGCGTCACGATGCGGTGTGGGCACTCGGCGACTACGCCGATGACGAAACACGGTCCGCGCTCGTGCCGTTGGCGACCGAACTCATCGATGACGACAAGGATGATGAGATCAAGGGCCAGGCGCTCGCTGCCACGTTTCCATCGCAGCTTGGCGTCGCCGACGTGCTCAAGGTTCTCACGCCGCCTCGCAACGAGCATCTCTTCGGCGCATACAAGCTGTTCGTGTCGCGGACCTTCCCTGACGCACTCCGGTCGGAGGATCTTCCTGCGGCCCTCGAATGGGCTCGCACGGCACCCCGCGACCACGGCGCCGTTGACCTGCTCTCCTCGCTCGCCGACGACATCCTCGCTGCCGCCTGGCCACATATCGACGACGACCGCATCAGAAGCGGCGTCATCGCGGTGATCAAGCCGCGCCTGGTCGAGCATCACGAGCTGCTCGGCCCGCTGCACGATAAAGGCGACAAACGCACCTTCCAGGACGAACATGGGCGCCGGCTCCTCATCTGCGACCTCGTGCAAGCGGCCACCGCCCAAGAGATCGAGGCTGACACCCTGTCGTGGTCCGACCCGGTGCTAGCGCGCCCGGAGGACTACCCGTGGGTCGTCGGCAAGCTCCGGGACGCAGTCGGTGGCACTGCGGAAGTCGCTTGGGCGACGCTTGCAGTCTCGCTGTTCCAACCCGAGACCTGCGATGTCGAGGAGATGTTCGAGCTTGCTGAGCGGAGTCCGGCATACGGTGAGCGCACGGTGGGCTGGCGAGCAGCCGTCGAGCTTGACAGCGCGGGTGCGCAGTTCTGGAACCGTCGGGCGAAACGCGAACGCGAGAAGGCAGCTCCTGCGGACGCCCCCGACATGGAGCGCATCATCCTCGATCAGCTGGAGGCGCTTGAGACTGGAGACCCTGACACTTGGTGGAAGCTCAACCTCAATCTGATGTGCGACGAGAGCGGGCGCTGGAACACCAGCAGCGAGCTCGAGGCAGACCTCACTCGGTTCGACGGCTGGGCCCGCGCCGACGAGAACACCCGCGCGCGACTCATCGAGGCAGCACGCGCCTATCTCGACCAGGCTCCGCCTGATCCCTCCGACTGGTTTGGCAACTCCACCATCAATCGTCCCGCCTTCGCGGGCTACCGCGCCTTGTACCTACTGGCGAAGCATCGTCCAGCTCAGCTCGAAGCGCTCGACGCCGACCTATGGACGAGGTGGATGCCGATCATCGTCGGCTTCCCGCGCTTCAATAACACCGAGGAGGAGCGCTTCGACGACGTGGTAGTCGGGGTTGCGGCGGACCGCGCCCCGGAGTCGCTCACCGAGTGGACACTGCGCATGATTGATGCCCAGAACGCCGCTGGCGAGGGTGGGCTCTTCGTGTTGTGGCGGCTACGGCAGGTGAGCCCTTCACAGCTCATCGACGCACTCGGAGACAAGATCAGTGACCCCTCGCTGAAGCCGGCGGCGCGCGGAGACCTCGCCGAGTACGGCATGCGGGCCGACCCCGAGGCGTTCCTCCCGTTGATCACCGCTTGGCTGACCTCGGAGGTCATGGAGGCCGACCGCGACGGCGCAGTGCTGGTTGCCGCAGCGGCGCTCGGCAAGGCACCCGGAGCGTCTTGGGCTGTCCTCAAGGAGCGGTTCAGGTCGGATTCCGCCTTCGGGCGAGCAGTGTTCGAGAAGATCGCCCACGGCGAACGAGCGGACCTCGCCAGCGAGCTCGACGACGTTGCTCTGCACGATCTGGTCGACTGGGCATTCGAGAACTTCCCGCATTCTGAGGATCCTGCGCTGCCGGCTGGCGGAGGCGTGGTGAGCCCGCGCATGCAGTCAGGCCACGTACGGGATCGGCTGGTTGCCGTACTAGCGCAGCGCGGCAGCGACGACGCCGTCGCGGCCGTCGACGCTCTCGCATCCAAGTTCCCCAGCTATGGCATGGAGATCAGGAAGACCGAAGTACGTGAAGCGCGACTGGCCCGGTGGACCGCACCCGAGCCGAGCCACGTGATCCAGCTCGCGCAGAGCAACGACGCTCGAATTGTCCTCTCCGACGCGCACCTCCAGCAGGCGCTTATGGCGTCGCTGCGCAGCATCGAGAAGCGCCTCCAGGAGAGTTCGCCGCCAGCCTCACGAGAGCTTTGGAACACCAATGGCAAGCCCACGCCGAAGGGAGAGGAAGAACTCTCGACATGGCTGAAGGGCCGTCTGGAGGACGATCTGCGTGTCGGCGGCCGCATCATTGGGCGCGAGCTTCTGATCCGGTCTAGCGCCTCTGGCAGGGGGCGGGGAGAGAGCGTAGACCTCGCCGTGTTCGCCCCCATCGGCCCCGACGTCGAGAGCGCCTCAACCGCCTCCGTGACGATCGAGGTAAAGGGGTGCTGGCACGCCAAGGTCAAGACCGCGATGAAGTCCCAGCTCGTCGATCGCTACCTAACGGGCACACGCACCACCCACGGCATCTACTTGGTGTTCTGGTTCGCGGCGAATGACTGGGACGCTGCGGACGGCCGTTCTCGCCACCGTGCCAGCGACCCCCAGAAGCTCCACGACACCCTCTCGGAGCAGGCGCGTTCGCTCACGGCTGAGACGCACGCCACCGTGCGCTCGTTCGTTATGGATGGCTCGCTGCCGCCAGCTACGGGACCGGCGCGTCGCATCCGTCGATAGCTGCGGCGGTGCTGACCCGGACTCTTATTGGCGCGAGCGCTGCAGAATCCGCGCGTCGGCTGGGAGCGAGCCTACTCGCCGCCCTTGTCGGGTTCGCGCAGGTACTTCTCGGGCATCGCCACGACTCTCACGTCGCGCTGCGCGGCCCGGAGCCTCATCCCGGCGTCGCCGGTCACGAGCGACACGCTGTTGGTCTCTCCCGAGAGCTGTTCAAGTTCGGCGCACACGGAGATGATCGAGCGGTCCGCGTCCGGATCGCGCGGGTCGTCCGAGAACGCCAGCTCGACCTCGATCGTGACGCCTTCTCTCACGCTGCCCGGCGAGCCACCCGGCCCGACCGCTCGCTCGAGATTCGTGAGCGCGGCACGTGCTTTGCCACGCACCCTGTCCTTGCCCGTGTACTTGAGCTCGTCCAGCTCGTCAACGACGGTGATCGGTAGGAATAGACGCACGGGCTCGACGCCGACGACCTCTTTCCAGTCCACTTGCTCGGGTGGCAGGAAGTGCAGCAGAAGGTGGGTGTCGACGACCGCGATGTGTCCGGTCGCTGCCTTCGTGCGCTCGATGCGCCGCTTCAAGTCCTCGGCGACGCGCTCCAGGGTGGCTTTCTGGAGCCTGATCTCGCTTTCGATCAGATGCGCGGGCCAAGGGGTCTGCGGATGCGCTTCTCGGATCGCCCAATGGCCCCGGGTGTGCAGGAGCGAGTCGATGCGCAGCTCGTCAGTGAAGTTCCCGAGCTGGCTTTCGGCGTTGTCGATCCAGGTCATGTAGTCCTGCTGTCTCCGCCGGAACGTCTCCCAGACGTTCGCCGAGACAGCGGACTTGCCGGGCAGGTTGCGCAGCTCGCCCAGGAGCGCGGCCAGGATCTCCAGGGCTTGCTCGGGCGTCGCGCCGAGCTTGAGGGGGAGGCGGCTAGCCACGCCGCCCAGCGTACTGACTGCCCGAGCCGAAGATTGGTGCGGGCGGTAGCCGAAGCGTAAGGGACAATCGGTGGATGCTCTTCGCTCTTCCCGACTACGACCTCGCGTGCGGTCAAGTTATCTCGCGGGTGACGAAGGACATCGCGAGGGGAAGCGACCCGGTGCTCAGCCAGATCAAGGTCGTGCCGATGAAGGGCACGGTGTCCAGCGTCATGGAGACGCGAGACGACATCGCGCTTGACCTTCCAGCGGAGCCCATCGGATTCCAGTTTGGCGTCAAAGCGGAGGACGTGCGCGACGGGAACTTCGGGGCTCTACAGGTGAAACTCGTGGAGGCCGCCGAGGGGTACGCGGACCAGCTCTCGAAAATGCTCTACGGCAGCCTCGACAAGATCACTACTGCAACCGGGAACACCATCGACGCGGGAGGTCGGCCGTTCACTTTCGAGATGCTGTACGAGATGCTCGACAAGATGGAATGGAAACTTGACGAGAACGACGAGCTGTCAACACCGTCGATCGTCATGCACCCGGACACGGTGCCGAAGCTCCTCCAGCCGACGCCCGACCAAGTGAAGATGATCGAGGAGCTAAAAGCCCGAAAGCTGGAGGAGTTGCTTGCTAAGCGACGCCGTCGCCGCCTATCTTGAGGCCGTCTCGGAGCGCGCGTTTGACGAGCCGTTGATGGCTCTGCTGCGGGCGCGCGGGTTTACGTCCGTGCGGCTGGTCCACGGCGCACGCGAGTTCGGGAAGGACGTGATCGCCCGACGCGACGGCGAGCAGTGGGGCTTCCAGTCGAAGTCAGGTGACATAGGGCAACCTGAGTGGAGAACGCTCACCGGCCAGCTTGACGAGCTGCGCGTCGTCAACCTCGGACATGGAGCGTTCAACACAGAGCTTCCGCGCCGCGCGGTACTGGTCACGACCGGCCGCCTTGTCGGCAACGCGCCGGAGCTTTACGGCGACTACAACAAGCGTGCCAATGAGAGAGGCGAGCCCGAGCTGGAGCTGTGGGATCGCGACATCCTGCTCGGCCAGCTCGCGGGCGATCCCGAGTCGGTGCTGAGCGGGTCGATGGACGGTCAGCTCATGTCGATCCTGGGCGCCGCCGAGGCGCGGTCGGTGACGATGCAGGAGCTGGAGGTGTTCTCCCGTCGGTGGATGGCGTGGGAGCCGGACCGGCTGGCAGGGCTCGGGGTGATCGAGGCCGCGTTGGTCTGCGAGAAGCTGCGGGGCGTTGATCGACTCGACCTGGCTTGTCATCTCGCGTTGTGCCTCGTCCGCGCGGCGTGGGCCTCTGGAGCGCTGAGCCTGCCCTACGACACGTCGGCCCCGGCGGCGCGGTCACTGTTCGAGGCGTATGCCCGCGCGCTGTGGGAGAAATGCGGCGACGAACTGCTGGAGCGCCCGCTGCTCAATGACATCGAGTTCGGGGGATGGGTGACGTACCCCGTGCGCTGCGTGAGGCTGGCCGAGATCCTTGGCCTGCTGGCGCTGCTGGTGAAAGAGTCCAACCCGGAGCTGTCGGGGGAGATCTCGCGGTGGCTGGTGACGCTCTGCGAGAAGCAGCCCGGCGTAGCCCATCCGATCAGCGACCAGTATGCCGTGAGCGTCATTCCCGCCGTACTCGCGCTTGCGACCGTCGATCGGGAGGAGGCGGAGACGCATCTCGAGAGATGCACCGTCTGGCTGTGTGATCGGTATGAGCGCGACGCGCTCGGCCTGGCGCGCGAAGACGCGACTCCCGAAGAAGAGATCGAATATCTGATCGGCGGCCCGTTCGAGAGTGTGCAGCTCGAACGTCGCCCCGACTCGCTCGTGGCTCCCGTGCTCCTCGACCTTGCCGCCGCGCTCGGCTCAACAGACCTGTACGGCGACATCTACAACGACGTGCTGGCCGTGCGCATCTGCCCGCAAGTCCTTCGCCTCGCCGACGGGCCGGACCAGTATTCCCGCACCGGCAATGGGAATCGCATCGACCCGAACGTCGATTTCGCCGAATCCCTGGCTGACGGAGAGGTCGTCGCGCCGCATCACAACGACAAGGCCGGGGAGAGCCAAGTCGCGAGCGGGCACGCATGGGACCTGCTCGCCATAGGATCGGCGCTGCGCGATCGGTACTACGTTCGCGCGCTGGCGTCGCTCGCGGACGAGTAGGCCCGCGCTGTCCTATTGGTTTATGTGTCGCAACAGTGGGCTTGGGCCTTGTTGTGGGGCGATGATTGTCCACCGTTTCGACGCGCGAGTGACCGCGACGTAGAACAGCCGACGCCCAGCGTCGTCGTCCGGGAATTGCGCATCGCCCGCGTTCACGAGGATGACTGCATCAAACTCCTTTCCCTTGGCCTGGTGTACGGTCATAACGAACAATCCGCGTCCGAAGCGGGGCGCCGCTTGGGACGCCGAGATGATGCCTTGTGCGTAGCCGGCAAGCACGCTGTCCAGATCGGTGGCGCTTTGGCCGTACAGCTCGGCGGTAGTGCGCAACGCACGCACGGCCTCCAGCCGCGGAAGGTGATGGCTAGCTTCGGCGCACGTGTCAAGTGCGGCGGCGACGCTCGCCACGTAGCGATGTGACCCTTCGGCGTAGAGCGGTCGGAGCGCTTCGAGCAGGCCACGGGCTTCTTTGCCACAGTTTCCGCTCAGGTCAACGTCCGAAGTGCCCAGGCGGCGCCTTACCTGTTCAGCGACTGTTCGGGGAAGTGTTGGGACAAGCTTTGCGATGCGCTCTATGGCATGGTGGGCGACGCTCTGGATGTCACCCAAGAGGGGGAGCTGCTCTATGTCCCCGCACGCCTCCTCAAAGTCATCTCCACTGCCAAGCTGTCGCGGATAGAGGCCCTGCTTGCAGAGATAGGTTCGAAGCTTGCCGATGTCACTGTTCCACGCAGCGAGCACGGCGACTGAGGCCATGCCGTCGCGAAATGCATTCGCGGCGCCGATCTTGACGTGCGTCATCATCGCGTTGAAATACCTCTCGCGAATCACCTTCAGTGATGGCGGTGCTGGTGTTGGATCAGGATTACCTACAAGGCGTGTGCGCACCGCGAGCAGCCAGCGACCGGCCCCCTCGTCTTGGTGCCAGCGGTGGGGTGTGCGCAGCTCGAATTCCCTTTGAGACTCTTCAACGTGGCGTTGGAGTCGCTCGGGACGTGAGCCGCGGAATCCGTAGATCAGCTGCATGGGGTCCGCCAGGATTATCAGGCGCCTGCTGCCAAGCCGACGCACGACGGAATCCTGAAGCTCAGAAGCATCCTGGTGCTCGTCGGCGATAACAACTGGGTAGCGCATCTTGTACGCCTTATCGAGCACGGGGAAGGTCTCGAGCAACCGCCAGAAGAGAGCCCCGAGGTCATCGAAAACTAGGCGACCCTGCTGTTGCTCGTGCTCCAGTGTGGCGAGCATCCGGTCAAGGGCTTCCTCATCCGGTGTTTGGTCGTCGCGAAACCTCTCGAAGCGCTGCTCGGCAAGCGCTTCCAATACGCCGTCGTGCTTGGCAAGTCGAGCTACGCCATCGGCATCGGCCGCTTTCAGTGCCTCGGTTCGGGTACGGCGGCTGCGAATCTGTGTGTCGAGGGGCAGGTCGAGCGCTCGGCGGTTAGCCCACACTGCTCGCCAGAAGAAGCCGTGATAGTTCGTGACCTCGATGCGACGGCGACGGTCGTGATCGAGCTGGCGTGCGGCCTCGCGCTCGAGCTGCACGCGCGCCTGGTTTGAGAAAGTCACCAGCAGCACGCGCTCAGTTGGTTCGAGATCCTGGGCGATCTTTGCTGCCAACCGCACGGACAAGCAGGTCTTGCCAGTGCCAGGCGGCGCCACAACGACTACGTGCCGATCGGCCGCGTTGCAGACATCGTTGTGGTCTGGGTCGTGGCGAAGAGTAGTCACGGTCCCATCGAAATCTCTTCGCCCACTGGACCGCCGCTTTCGATCCAGGCGACCAGCTCGCCGAGCACGCGACGAAACGGCTCGGGGACGCCATCCAGCTCGACGATGGTTTCGGCGACGATCCGGCCCTGGCGAGCGCCCTTCATCTCGAACGGCGCGACGCTTTTCGCCGCCAGAGCCTGCGTGATGAGTGTGCGTGCCTCGCCCTCGTCGAGCGCCGCGAACAGCTCGCCAAGGGATGCGGCTCGCTTCATCGCCTCGCGCTCCTCTTGGGTGATGCCTTCGGCGGTGCTCACGAGATAGTCGCGCTGCTTCTCCCAGGAGTAGCTCCGACTCGCGGCGAGTGCGTCAAGCGCCTTGGTCAGCGCTGGCATGGAGGCTGATCGTGCCAGTGCCGCCTCGAGATTTTGACGGTCCGGCGCATCGTCGTGCAGCACGAGGGCCGCGCAGTTGTCTTGTCCGCGCAGATCCTCGATCGTGCTCGGCACGTCTTGCTCGACCCAGGCGACCACAGTCTTACCGGCCTCTGCCAGCAGTCGGGCCATCATCGACATGTCGCCGGCCCCCTCGCAATTGACGATGTCAACCCCAAGTTGCTCCGCCGGTCGGAGGGGACTCGTTTCCGTGTCGTCCGTTTGCTCGTCACCCTCCTCTGGCTCCTTGAGGCGTGGTGTAAGCGCCTGCCAGAACGTCTCGATAACTGCCCGATCTCCAGGTCCCTCGACGAGAAGCGGCACGCGTGAGAACAGTGCCCGCACGACTGCGCGATCCAACCACCGCTCATACTTCTGACGTACTGGGACCGAGAGCGTCTTTCTGAGTACGCGAGCATCCGCTCCCGCGGCGCGCTCTTGCAGCAACACGATGTCCTCGATCGAAAACGCTCGGGCGATCTCCGGCGAATGGGTAACCACAAATATCTGCCCGCGGTCATCCGCGATCCGGCTAAGCATTCGTGCCATCTGGGTCTGCCGGAGCGGCTCAAGTGCCTCCTCGGGCTCCTCGAAGCCGCCGATGGCGGGCCGCCCGGACGCCTGCACAAGCCGAAGCAATATCGCGACGAGCAAGAGCCGCTGCGCACCGCGACCCTGGCGGAAGACCGGAATCTGTACGTCTGGCCCTGGCAGAGCGAGGCGCAGTGCCTGCAGAAGCTCGCGGGCCGATACAGCTCCAACCTCGAACTGAGGAAGCTCATCGGCCTGGAGCAAACCCACTGGCCGAAGCTCGTCGGCGAGTTCTGCCAGCACACTCGATACAGCCTTATCGGCGTTGACGCTGGAGGCCCCCTGACTCAGTGCGTCCTTGAGGGTCACGACAGCAGGGTCAAGATCGACGCCGCCAAACACTCGCTCAAGCAGGCCCCCTTGATAGAAGCTCAGTTGCCGAACCGGGTCACGCGTGCGCCCGTCGAACACCCAGCCGATCGCCGAGCGGTGCCGAGGCGCAAAGCGAGCGCCGGCCGCCTCCTCCTTGGCGAACTCGTGGAGAACATCGAAGTCCTCAGTTCCCCTGACCCGAACGCGAATGACCGACTCGATCCCGTCGCCGTCTGGCTCGGGAACGAGTTCCTCGGCCTCTGATTTCCAGCCCTCCAAGTACTCGCGGACGTCGGCGATGAACTCTCCGGGCAGGTCCCCGATTACAGCTTCGATCGAAAGCCCCGGACCAGGATTTCGTTCGAAGTAGTCGATCTCGCTCGGGCTCGGGCGCGGACGTCCCAAGCCGGAGTACAAGAGCCAGTCAAGCGCCTCGAGAATAGTGCTCTTCCCAGCGTTGTTCGGGCCCAGGAAGACGGTCCGGGCGCCGGGCACGAACTCGAACTCGCGGAGGCCGCGAAATCTCTCGATCCTCAGCCAACGGATCTGCACGTCGAGCAGCTTCGCAGCTCACCCGGTCAGCCAGTGCTGCGCGCCGGTACCTCGGTGATCTGCGGCTCGGGAAGGTGACCGGGATCGAGCACGATCTCCTGCTCGCCCCGCCTGCCGAAGTATGCGATCACGCTCGTCCTGGGCACGGTGACGCTTGCAACATAGCCGCCGGTGCCGGGGTCGATCGCGCGTCGGGCGAACCATTCCGCCCTCGCCAGGCTCAGCGTCCAGCTCGGTGCGAGGTGCCTGCCCGCGCGACGGAACCCGCGGTGAGCGGTCACTTGGTCACCGAGATTGGCGAGGACGGCTCGCTCGTCCTCGTCCATCAGCCATCGGGAGCGACCGGCGCGGTCGGCGGTAAGCGCAGCCACCCACTCGTCCTGATCCTCGTGGAGATTCTCGGTCTCAAGCCAGAGGCTGCCGAGCGCCTGCCAGTAGTCGCGGTCGGCCATGCGGTTGCATACCTGAAGGAACACGCTCATTCGGTAGGGCTTCTCGTGCAGCCAGAGCACCTTCTGCCACTTGCCTTCTGCTTCGGCGCGGGCTACCGCCTCGCGCTTGCCGCGATAGGCCCGGTTTGCGATCGGCGCGAGCTCGGCGAGGTAGGGCACCATGAAAACGAGCGGCGCCTTCAACACGACGCCAAGCGTGTCGACCTCGCCGAGAAACGGCAGGAGCTCAATGTCGAGCTCTTCTGGCTGGGGAAGGGTCGAGGCTGCTCTCATCGCACCTGTCTCAAAAATCGCCCGTTCTCATCTCCACGCCACAGGTGTACCTCTCCGCGCGAGGAATCGCAAGCGCGCGACGGCCGGGCACTCGCTGGCCTAGCCTTTCTCGTCGCGACCGGGAGCCTTTGCGGCGCTGGGTGCGGTCGTGAATTAACCCGTCCGGCGGGGCAGTTAGACGTGTGTGCCGTCAACACGATTCAGCGGCGGTGCGGTCTAAGCGAGACAAGCCGCGCGAACGCGACCAAAGCACCTAACTCGCAGGATTGCAGCACTTCACCTCTAGGCCGGTGAAGCGCCGCTGCTCGCCCGCGGGCGGGAGCCGAGGTCATGCCAAAGGGAAAGAGGAATAGATGACAAGTACATCGAGCAACGGAGAAGCACGCAACGCGGCGGGCACGACGATCGTCGTCTTCGGGGACACACTGCGAAACAAGCAAATAGTGGATGAGCTACTACTCGACGGCTTTGACGCTCGCAAGGCACCCAATCAAGATTTCTTGAGGTTGTGCTGCCAGCCTGGGGATGTCGAGCTACTGATCTTCGGCTGCGGGCGCGACGCGGCCTCGCTCGCGGTGCTGCGAGAACTTCGGGCGGGCGCGCTTGCCCCGGCGGTCAGCCCGACCATGCGAGTTCTCTGGATCGCGCCCGATGATACGGAGAGCGATGTGCTGCGCGCGTTTGACGCTGGAAGCGACGATGTGATCCGAGAGCCCGTTCATCCACGGGAGCTACGCGCGCGGATCACCGCCCTCGTGCGTCGTTCACCGTCCCTCGCCTCGTCGGGCTCGATATCGCTCGGCGGCCTCGTCATCGACCTGGACGCGCGAAGTGTGATGTTTAACTCTAACCCGGTCATGCTGCGGCGGATGGAGTACAGCCTGCTTGTGTGTCTCGCACGCTGCCCTGGGAGGGTGTTCACGAAGTCAGAGCTGCTTTCGGACGTGTGGGGTTACAAGGCGTTCGGGAACACCCGCACACTTGACTCGCATGCTTCACGGTTGCGCAGCAAGCTCGCGGCCGTGGGAGCCGAGGGGTGGATCGCCAACGCTCGCGGGGTCGGCTACTCGCTGTGCGTCAGAGATCGCGCGGCGGTTCGACCACCGGCGGTCCGCGCGGCGTGAAGGTTGCGGTCCGCAGTGGTGCAGGTGTGTGTCAACTGTGCATCCTGGGCCTGACGGTGGCCGGGGTGTGCGTATGTTGGTTGTCCTGTAACCGTAAGCCGTTGCGCCGGTGCCGACGGCGGCCCGTGGAGCGACGGCATGGGAGGTAACAGGCGAAGTGAACGACCATTCCAAGCGCGAAACCAACACCGAGGAGACGGTCCTCGACCGAGCGCTCGTTGACCTCGCGCTTCAAACGTCGCACCCGTGGACCGAAGCCGAGCTAGCCGGCGCTGTCAGCTCCGGCGGTGAGGTCCCCGAGGCGCTCGCGCGCCTGAAGGACGACGGGCTGATTAACCGTTGGGGCGAGTTCGCCGCTGCCAGCTACGCGGCGCTGCGCGTCTGCAGGATCAACCACGACCACGACAGCTCCTCCGCGCACGAGCACCGCGACGAGTCCATCGTGCTCGAGCTGATGCTGGCCACCACCGACGGCAGCCGGCCGCTGTCCCGCCAAGAGCTACTGCGCGAGCTCGGAAAATCCAAACGAAAGCGCAACAGAATCACCGACGCGATCGAGAGGCTCATCGCGGCCGGCCTACTGGACAGCTCCGAGGGGATGCTGTTTCTGTCCAGGGCAGCGCTGCGCTACGACCAGCTAACGGTATGACCGGCGTGCCAGCGCACGTTCACTCCGGCGGCTGGACGCCAGCCCCCGGCCCAACGCGAAGCGGGATGCGCGGGCAGACGATGAGCGAACGCCGCAGGATGTACCTCCGGGCGTGCGCGCTGATCGAGCACGGCTATCGTCGGCGGCTCACTGTTTCGGCAGTCGCCGCGATCCTGGCGGTTTCCCCTCGACAGCTACAGCGCGTGTTCGAGCAGTTCGGGAGCCGCACCTTCCGTGAGGAGCTTCTCTGGCGGCGGATGACCGCTGCCAGTGAGCTTCTGGCTCACCCGACGCCGCCGCTCGCCGAGGTACCGCGGCTGGTCGGGTATAGCCGTGGGCCGACCTTTGCGCGGAACTTCCGGCGCTGCCACGGCGTCTCGCCGTCGGCGTATCGCCGCGCGCGGCTCGCTCGGTGTTGAGCGCGCCGCGGCAGGGCCTCGGCGGAAGGGGGGCGCTTGCCTCGCTCGCGCTTGGACAGGCCATCGGCCTGAGCCTATGCAGGAGAAGCCAGCCGCGACCGGCAGCTTTCTCCTTCGGGCAGCGAGCCTTGGCGAGTAGGCTCTGACAGAATGCCGCGGTGCGAATTGGGCGGATCGCAGGAGGCGCTCAACGGCTGGCCGTGTCGATGCTCGTGGTCTGTGCGGTCCTGCTTGGTTTCGCGGGGCAGGCGATTGCCAGCGGTGGTTCGCTATCCGGGACTCTGGTGTACTCCGACATGACTCCGGCGAGCCGGGTGCTCGTCTTTGTGGTCCCTGCGCACGTGACCGGCGTCGTGCAGCCGTATGAAACGCTCACCAACGCGCAGGGCGAATGGTCTTTGAGCTCGATAACGCCGGGGGAATACACGGTTGCGATGATCGTCGTCCCGGCGAGCGGCACCCATGAAACCCGCAGCAGCCAAACCGTCAACCTCGCGGAAGGCCAGTCGATCGCGCTCGGCACGATCAACGTCGGCACCCCGACGGTCTCCGAAGCCAAAACTGCAGCCGAAATCAGAGCCCAGCTCACAGCCGAACTTGCAGCCGTTGGCACCCTGACGGTCGTGGTCAAGACTGCCGAAGGTCGCCCCGCCAGCGAAGCGATGCTCTCAATACAAAGCGCCTCGGGGGGCAGCACCTCGGGCGTTCCGCCTTCGGGCGTCGTCTCGGAGAAATTGCGGCCAGGTCCGGTCACGTTGTCTGTGACCAGCACGCCGCCGGACAGCGCCACCCCGGTCTCGGCGAGCGCCCAGGCCACTGTTGTCGCGAACGTGACGACGAGCGTCGCCCTCACGCTTCCGGCGAGCACGCCGCTCGCGGTACCTGCGGGGATCACCGCGCACAACAGCGAACGCGACCTCAGCTATCTGAACGCGGAGCGAGCACGTTGGGGCCTGCCGGCCGGCCTGACGCTCAATCCCGCCTGGTCGCAGGCGTGCGCCGCCCACGACGGCTACCTAGCGGACAACAAACGCTTGGAACACCCCGAGGACAGCAGTCTCCCCGGCGCCTCGCCTGGCGGTGCATGGGCTGGGCTGCACAGCATCCTCTCCGGTGGCGGCTGGGCCAGTGAAGCAAACCCGTGGGAGGACGCGCCCATCCACCTGGATCAGCTCTACACCCCCGACCTGGAGGTTGTAGGGATCGACGAATCTCGCGGGGTTGCCTGCACGACGACGTGGCCCGGTATCGGGCCGCCGCTACAACCCGGCGGCACGATCCTTACCTATCCCGGCGACGGGACGAGCGGCGTCCCTCCCTCAGAGCTCGCGGGCGAGCTGCCGTTCACGCCCGGCAAGTTCGTCGGAATCCGGGAAGGCACGATCGCGGGCCGTGAGCTATTCGTCTACGAGGAGCCCCCCGGCGAATGCTCAGTCCTCTTCTGCTCTGGCACCAAAGCGCCCAGCCTGGAATCCGCGACACTCACCGGCCCAGCCGGGCCGGTGGAAGTTCGCACGGTCGGAGGCGAAACCGGCGAAGTGGGGTCCTACCTGACCGGCGCAATCGTCATCCCCGTCAAGCCGCTCGCGCCCAACACGACGTACACCGCCGAGGTCACGTTGGCCCCCAACGGGGAACTGCCGGCAGAGCAACATCGCTGGACTTTCCGTACCGGCCCGGCGAACCCAAGCGGGGTATGGCCGCTGGGGCGCAGCTCGCCGCGTGAGGCTCTCCCTCCGCAGCGACGGATCAGCAAGCTGAGAATCACACCGAGGGCGTTCACTGACGGCAGACGCCATCCCGGCGCGCGGATCATCTACTTCGACTCGGGCAGCGCCACGACCACCTTCGTCGTCTACCGAAGCGGCCCCGGTGTGCCCGTGGGGGCGCAATGTGCCTCCACGGCAAGCGCCGCGCACGGCAAACGATGCTCCCGCCTGTCACGTATCTATTCGTTCAGCCACCGCGACCGTCCCGGCAGAAACTCGCTGCGGCTGA
>Ga0182030_10005515_pt1 | contig 26819 bp, 35 predicted proteins | sample 812S3MmetaG_FD_121299 | JGI IMG/M metagenome (GOLD analysis project Ga0182030, IMG submission 121299) | Permafrost microbial communities from Stordalen Mire, Sweden - 812S3M metaG (Illumina Assembly) | ecosystem: Environmental > Terrestrial > Soil > Wetlands > Permafrost | place: Sweden...
ACTGTGTCGTGCTAAAGTCGATCACGCGGAAGCCTCTCCTGTTCCTACAAACACTGTCTCAGCAACATGTTTGTAGCAGAAGAGGCTTCTCGCTTCTTAAAATTCGTGAATTATCCGGGCTAGAGAGGTCGCATATCTCATGTCGGAGATTGTCGAGCCTCAGCCAAGCCAGCACGTATGCGACTGGGCCGCCGGTTCAGGCGGCCTCTTGCTTCAATGCCGCAACTATGTAGAGCGGCATTACGGAAAGAAAGATTCGGAGCGTTTGTTTTTCTACATGCAAGAAAGCAACCCCTCTACGGCGAACATCTCACGCATAAACATGTACCTTCATGGCGTGAGAGGGTTTCATCAGGCTCCCCCCTCCGACAGCCTTCGAACCCCATATTTTCGGGAAGGCCAAACAAAACGACTCCGACAATTTGACCGTATAGTGATGAATCCTCCTTTTTCACTGGAGGAGTGGGGATACGATGACTTTATCGGCGGAGATTCTTATGACCGATTCGGATTCGGGACGCCGCCTAGAGATAACGGTGACTACGCTTGGCTCTTGCAGGTAGTCAAGTCGCTCAAGGCGACGGGTAAGGCCATTGTAGTTATGTCGCAGGGCGTCCTATTTCGTGGTCAGCCAGCGCAAACGGAGCGGGAAGACGGTCGGAATCAAAAAGCAGACTCTGAATACACTATTCGCGAAGCGTTTGTTAAAGCTGACCTCATCGAATCGATAATCATTCTGCCGTCCAAACTGTTTTACGGAAACAATGTCCCCGGCTGTCTGGTTGTTCTGAGTAAGAGAAAGGCTTCCGAGCGGAAGGGCAAGATACTGCTAGTGTGGGCTTCGCGAGATTATCAGGCAAGTAATCCCCAAAACCTGCTTCGTCGAGTTGATTGCATGAGGGTATTGGCCGTCTGGAAGGCCTTCGGTCACCTTGAACGATGCAAGGCGACAATTCCTGCGGGCGAAGCTGCGTTCTTGCGCGAAGTGGAAAAGGAGCACGCTGCCAGACTCCAAGAGATTGAGGATGCATACGCGCCTGACCTTATTACGCTGGCGGCTCTTCGCAAGAAGCTTGAAGAACTCGAATTGCTTTCTGGCTCACCAGCTCCACAGGACAAGAAGGAGAAAGCGAAACATCGTGAACAGAAGAAGCTTATTACTGAGAAGGCCAAGCAGGTGAAAAGAGAGATTAAGCGACTTGGGAAACTCGAATTAGAGGCGGAACAATTGAAAGTTGCCGCGAGAGACGAGTACGGGGGGGAGCAGAGGCTAATTAAAGAGACTGCGGCTAACATGCTCGACATCTGCTCAAATACTGAAGAAGCAAGGCGACACTTCGCTGTTGTTGACGTTTGCGAACTCGCCTCAAACGACTTCAATCTAAACGTGCCTCGCTATGTGGATACTCCCGATGTCGACGCGCCGATTCCATTGAGCCAAGCTGCCCCATCCTTTAAGTCCCTCGCCGACAATTTCGAGTTCGGCACGAAGTCACTGATGCAGGTTCTAGGTGCATCTTTGAGCAACGAACGGTAGAACATGCTCAAGAGCTTGAGATGCTGGTACATCGAGGAACATGCTGACACATCGATACAAAACGATTCTTGGTAATATCCCTGACGATTGGAATAGAGTTCTTCTAAGAGACTGTCTTGACCTCCCGAAATGTGGTTCTGGCGATTGGGGGGATGATTCCGGGGAGCGCGGATTGAATGTAATCCGTTCCACGAACATCACGAACGACGGCCAGCTTTCCTTCGAAGATGTTGCAGTTCGCTATTTCTCGGAGACAAAGGCCGAGCATCTGTCTCTGCTCAAGGATGACCTACTTGTAGAGCGTTCGGGCGGTGGCCCCGACCAGCCCGTTGGGCGCGTCGTTCTGCTGCGCTCGAATCTCGACAGTTATGGATACGGAAACTTCATTCAAAGATTGAGAGTGAGGCAAGGGGCAATTGAGCCGAAGTTTCTTTACTATTGTTTATTTGAGATTCATCGTTCGGGAGTAGTCGAGCGGCTTCAGTTTCAGACGACACAGATGCGAAATCTGGATTATCGTGATTATCTTCGCATATACCTCCCGCTGCCGGAACCGGAAGAGCAATGTGCGATTGCAAAGATTCTTGATGCTTCTGACCAAGTACTGCAACTCACCAAGGAGCTACTGGGGATAAAGACCTCTCTTCACCGTGAACAGATGCAGGGGCCAGTAAACCTCTTAAAAGTCTCATTGCTTCAGCACCTGCTGACGGGAAAACAACGTATTAGGTGTGGAGGAAACTGATATGTCTACGGCCACTCTCATCCAACTTCCCAACGAAGCTCGCACGGTCGAAAACCCAATTCTTGAATGGCTTCAGTCGGAAGACCTCGGCTGGCGTTATGAAGATGCCAAGACGGTTGCCCGCGAATACCGGCTCCGTCGAAATGACGATACGGTAGACGAGCGTGAGGTCTTGCTGCTCCCAATTCTGAAAGAACGGCTGATGGCTCTGAACCCCGGCGTCATAACAGACGAAGACCGGGCAGAACGTGTCGTCTCTCGGCTTCGCATTGAACGTGACAATGAGGAGTGGATACGTTGGCTCCGCAATGAGAAGACTATGTCTTTCTCGGTCGACGAGACAGCGCAGAATATCACGCTCATCGATTATGACAACATCGGAACGAAGGACGACGGTAACGATTATCTGGCGACAAACCAGTTTCGGGTGGAAGGGCCTAAAGACAACATCCGTACCGACCTTCTTCTGTTCGTGAATGGCATTCCGCTCGTCAACGTGGAAGCGAAGACTACAGGACGCGATTGGCATATTGATTGGACTGAAGGCGCAAAGCAATGTGGTCGCTATAGCCGCGAGGCTCCCCAGTTGTACTACTCGAATGTTTTCTGCGGTGCTGTGAACGAACTAATCTTCAAATATGGAATCCCCGCAACGAAGTTTCACACATGGCACGAGTGGCGCGACCCATCACCCCACACACACATCCCGGCAGAGGACGGAATGCGTTGTGCCGTTTACGGTCTGTTCGACCGCCGCAACCTGCTGGACATCCTTCGCAACTTCGTCGTCTTTGAGGTCGAGCAGAGCGTGCCTGTAAAGAAGGTCACTCGATATCAGCAATTTGCTGCCGCGAATGAAATCGTTAAGCGTTCCCTCGACCTTGACCGTGAACAAGCGTGGAGACGTGGTCTGGTCTGGCATACGCAGGGAAGCGGCAAGAGTCTCACCATTCTGTTTGCCGCGAAGAAAATGTGGCATGAACCTGCCCTTCAGCAGCCGACAATCCTTGTTGTCATTGACCGTGACCAGTTGCAAGACCAGATGTTCGGACAGTTTGTTAGCACAAATACTGAAACATGCCGAATAGCGGACGGGAGAGAAGACCTAATCAGATTGCTGGGTGATGGGGGCGGTTTCCGAGGAATCATCGTCACCATCATGCACAAGTTCACTGGCCGGGAGAACTTTGCTGTGCCGCGCCGGAACGTCATCGCCCTCATCGACGAAGCGCATCGGTCGCAAGAAGGTGAGTTCGGCAAGTGGATGCGTGCGACATTGCCGGAGGCGTCTCTGTTCGGCTTCACCGGCACTCCAATCGAGAACGACGACCACAACACGCCCGTGGCGTTTGGACGAGTGCTGGGCAAAGATGACAGTGGCAACGAGCGGTTTGAACGCTATATGCAGCCGGGAGGCCGCTATTCGATTGCCGACGCTATCCGTGACGGTGCGACTATTCCGGTCAACTTCGAACCGCGTGTCAGCGACTGGCAAGTGTGGGGTGAGAAACTCGACGCAGTGTTTGAGCGGGAATTCGCTCAGCTTCCCGAAGGCGAACGCGAACAATTGAAGACCGAGAACGCAAAGCTGGAGACCATCCTGAAACACCCCAAACGAGTTGCGATGATTGCAGCGGATGTCGCGAAGGACTTCGTTGAGCGTGTTCGCCCGAACGGGTTCAAGGCGATGCTTGTCTGCTACGACAAGGAAACGTGTGCGCTCTACAAGGCTGCGCTCGATGAAGTCATGAGTCCAGATGCGACTATTTGTATCTACTCCGAAGAACCGGAGAAGGACGCGGATACCGTTAAGAAGCACTACCTTGGAGACGCAAACCGAAAGAAGGCCATCGACGAATTCACGAAGGAGATGCCGCTGGAGGCAACGGAACGAAACGACCCCGGCAAAAAGTGGCGCAGTGTGGAGATTGTCATCGTCTGCGAAATGCTCCTCACGGGATTCGATGCACCTATCGTGCAGACGATGTATCTCGATAAGGGCATCAAGAATCACACCCTCTTACAAGCAATTGCAAGAGTCAATCGCCCATATACAGAATTGAAGCTGGTGGGCCGTGTCGTGGATTACTACGGACTATTCGACAAGTTGGAGGACGCACTCAATTTCGACAAGAACGAATTGGGTGAGGTTGCATTCCCGCTGACCCGCCTACGTGAAGCATTCAAGCTTCTTATTGCAGATGTGATGACGATTTTCGAGGCTTTCCCGAAGACCGGCGACAGAGTGAACATCGTCAACCGTATTCTGCCTTGGTTCAATTTGAATGAACCGCAGCGAGATAGATTCGAGCATGGATACCGCAGCCTGAGCCAATTATGGGAGACGCTGCACCCCGATGCATTTCTGGTGGAATACGAGCTGAACTATCTCTGGCTGAGCCGAATTTGGATTTACTACGTCAAATCGTTTTACCCGAAGGCGCAGGGATTCGAGACCGACCCCGCTGACGGGGCGAAGACGCGGGAACTGATACGGCAGCACGTAGACGTGGAACAGCTTAAGCGGGACTTGCCGACCTACGTCCTCGATGCCGATTACCTGACGAAGATTAAGGATGTACCCCCTGACTCGAAGGCCCTCGATATTGAGGCAATGCTTGCTTCTGAGCTTCAGCTTCGAGCGGGTGAGGACGCAGAGTATCAGCCACTCAGTGAGCGACTAAAGCGAATCGTGCAGCAGAAGCGCAACGGGACGCTCATGGGACTTGTTCTTCTGAAGGAACTTGAAGAACTCGCCAAGGAGACGGTAGCCCTCATTCAAGAGTCTGAGCGACCACTGGTGGAGAGTATTGCCAGAGCGGCAAAGGAACGCTCTCCGAATCTTGCCGATGAGGATGCAGGAAGAATCTCAGTGGCATTGCTGAAGAAGGCTGACGATGTTCTGTTCCCCGGCTGGACAGAACAGGAGCACGTAGATGTTGAACTGTTCCGCGAGTTAACCAAAGTCTTAGCCAAAGAGTTTCCAGCCGCAGGGCTGCATGGACGCGACAAAGACTTCGTTAGCCGCTGCATCACGATTATGCGTAAGGTGGGGTATCGAGCCAAGGCCAATGCCTGATGCCGCGTTTGAGTATCGGGTAAGGGTCAGTCCTCGGAGCCAAAATGTGCGGCTCCGGGTTACGGCGAGGCACGGACTCGAAGTCGTGATTCCCCGAAGCTATGACCCGGAAAAAGTCCCAAACATTCTCGAACGGAAGAAGAACTGGATTAATGCCGCATTGGAACGGGCGGCAACTCAACGAAAGTTTTTTGAACCCGAACCAAGTTGGAAGCTTCCTTCCGAGATAAAGCTTGCTGCAATTGGAAAGACGTGGCATGTGACTGCGAAGCCGACTGGAGCCGCCTCGGTTGTCGTGCGCGAACTCGGTAGTGACAGGCTCCTTGTGTTTGGGAACATCGAGAACGAAAGTCTCTGCCGAGAGGCTTTGACCCGATGGCTGTTGCGAAAAACCCGTGAGTATCTTGTACCTCGGCTGGAGCAACTAAGCGAACGTACGGGTCTCCGATACATACGTACATTCGTGAAGAGACCCAAAACTCGTTGGGCAAGTTGTTCCCGACATCGTTCCATCTCTCTCAATGCCAAGCTCTTGTTCTTGCCTTTCGAGTACGTCGATTACGTTCTCATTCACGAGCTTTGCCATCTTACGGAGATGAACCATTCGAAACGCTTTTGGGCTTTGGTGGAACATCACAGCCCGGAGTTCCGTAAGCTCGACAAGCATCTTCGCGAGATGTGGAAGACTGTGCCCAGATGGGCATATCGCAGCGAATGAGCATGTCTTAGCAGACGACCGGAGGCAAATTGACGATGGGTACAAGCGAAAATCTTAAGCGTCTCGCAACAACATTCACAGTTCGCGACATTACGGTGAGCACCGGCGACTTGGTATGCGCCACCGGCGAGTCGGATGCAGTGTTGGTGTCGAGGGCTAATCCAGAGTTCAGTGTCATTCCAATCAAGTCGCAGAGCGGACTCTCGGCGTACTACCTCCGCGATTCACACCAACTGAGTCAAATAGGAGTGTCCGACCTCATCGGCGATGGAACTGAAATTCTCGACCTCGTAGATATTCTTGAGAGTCGGGAATTCGTTTTTGTTCTCGGCTCGAAGCCATTAGACGGCTTCGTTCACTTCTCCGACTTAAACCATCCTTTGGTGAAGTTGACGTTCTACATGCTCTTGGAAGGGGTGGAGCGTTGTGCCCTTAAGTCGGTGAAACCTTGGCTGACAGACGGATTCCTAAATGACACGTTGGGAAAACCTCGGTTCGCACAAATCCAACAGTTCTACAGACGTGCCGGGGACGCAGGTCAGGGCGTAATTAATTACCTGAATATCGCAGACATACTGAAATTAGCTCGTAAAGCAGGAACTCTTGATATTGATGAAAGCGTGATTCAGGCCATTAAACGCGTTCGAGATGGTGCTGCCCACGTTTCGGAGAATTTGGTATCGGACTACAGCGATGTCAAAAAGCTGGCTGAAGTGAAAAACCAGTGTTTGCGGGTTCTTGGAGGTTCATAGGACGCATCGCTCGCGAGTACGTCCAAGCGACTATTGCTTTGGAGTTCGCTGGCTCCGCCTCTTCTTGCTCCTCGCTTCTTTCGTCCGCCCATCGACTCCGCCCCTGTCCCACAGCGTGCTCCGGCATTTCTTGCTGGCACAAAGCGTCGGATTCTCGACCATCGGAATCCAGACATGGCCGCAGACATCACAGACCGCCACGCGCATCATTTTCCAGCCCATGCTTCGAGATTATACATAATCTGACCTCTGCACATAAAACACTTGTATCCTCGCATGATTCCGTGTAGAGTCTGTCCTACGGACATGATGCGTAACGAGCAATATGCGAAACGGTCATAGTAAAAGAGGAACCCCGTGACACCCATCGAAATTTCTCCCGCTCCTGATATGTACGCCGTTGAATTCGAGGCCGACCAACATCTTAACGTGTCGGTTATTCTCACCGCCACGTGTGCCTTGGCCGCGATGTTGAGGGCATGGGAGCTATTCCCCGAATACAAACGAATCGCAACAGGCACGCATGTCTTTCACGTCGAGTACGTGGAAATGGACTGGCAAACGAACCAGACCATCATGGTCAAGGGGCAGGAGTGCCAAGTAATTCCTACCTTTCTTGCTGAGGAGCCCGACCGAGACTTCAGCAACGATTGGCATATCGAGGAGGATGAGGCATGAAGAAATGCGCGATATACGCAAGGGTCAGCACTCCCGAACAATGCATCGACAACCAGCTATACGACCTTCGGCAGTTGGCTGAACAGCGAGGTTTCGAGGTCGCTTGCGAGTATACCGACGTGGGCGTCTCCGGCTCGAAGGCGCGTCGTCCCGGTCTTGACGCGATGCTGCGAGATGGCCGGAAATCGAAGTTCAGCATACTTCTAGTGAGTTCGTTTGACCGCGTGGCTCGTTCCACTAGGCACTTCCTCTCCGTCGTTGATGAACTCAGCGGCCTCAACATCGAGTTCATATCTCGCCGTGAGAACATCGCCACTGACGGAGCCATGGGCAGATTATTCCTGACCTTAATCTCAAGCATCGCCGAATTGGAATCCGACCTCATTAGGGAACGTATCCGTGCTGGAATGCGCCGGAGAAAGCTCGACGGTCTACCAGTCGGAAGACAACCGCTGAATATTGACCATGAGGCACTCGTCAGAGACCGTCTCTCGGGCAGTTCGCTCAGTGAACTGGCTTTAAGGTATTCGTGCTCAAAAGCCTCGGTGGTGAGATTTGTGCGGGTTGCTAAGCAACGCGAGGCGGCTGCGTTCACCCAATGCCTGTCTGAGACAAAGCAACTCGCTGCACGTGCGGCCTAAGGAGAATCAATGCAGAACGTAGTCTTCAGATTTCGCCGACCGAGCGGCTCAGGTCAGAGCCAGCCCAGCCCAGCCATGACAGAAGCTCTCCGGTATCTCAGCGAGGCCGAGGAGATGAAGCCCCTACTCGCTCAAGCAAGCAGAAGCGGAAACAACGTCTCCATCGAGGTTTTCCAAAGCCGCGATGGTCAACCCCTCATTATTAACTTCACCAAGGAGCCAGCATGAAAGGTTTTGATAACAGCGGTAGGCTAATCAGCGAAATCAACTCGTTCCGCACCAGCGACGGAAAAACCATCACGACCAACACCGCCTACAGCAGCGTCAATGGTCAACCAACCTTCCAGAACGTCACGGTTCACGAACCAAACGGCAAAGTAAGCTCGACAAACGTACTGAACGGCAAGCTGCTGCCGTAGATGGCCCCCTCATCCTGCATAAAGCGGGGCTATCTTTCTGTGGTGTCGCGTGTCACTGTCTCCGCTGTGACACGCGCATTACAGTTGTCTTCCACTGAACTTAGTCGATATTCAGCAAGCTCCATAGGGCGGGTACGCCAGAAAATAGAGGTTCAGCCATGATTACAACTGTCTCTTTTGTCATTCTCGCTCTGGTTGTCGTTGCGCTGATATTTCTTGCGTTTCTGTACCAGAAAGTGTCCCGGAGCGGTTCCGCCGCACTGGAATCTCGTCTCCTCACATTCGAGAAGGCTCAGGAACGCACCGAGCGAGTGGTGAAGGAAGAGATTGCGCTGAGTCGTGGAGAGCAGGGCAAAGCTTCCAGTGAGCAACGGCAAGAACTATCCGCCGCGTTCAAGACCCTCGGCGACTCCGTGGGACAGCGCATCAATGATGTTGCCAGTCTCCAGAAGACTCAGCTTGAATCGTTCGCGGCGGAGCTTTCACAGTTCACGCGGGAAAGTGGGTCGAGGCTCGATACTGCCCGTACAGAATCTGCCACGGGAGCCAAGCAACTCCGGGAAGAAGTGGTGGCAACGCTCGGCGCGATTTCAGACGCCATCCGGAAGACCGTAGGCGAACTGGCATCCACACAGAGGTTGCAGTTTGAAGCATTCGCCGCCCAGTTGACTTCGTTCGCGAAGGCCAGCGGGGAAAAGCTTGACGGCAGCAGAACCGAAGCGGCCACGGATGCAGGAAGGTTGCGGGAGGAGGTTGTGGCGGCTCTCAAAGGCATCACGGACATCACAACGAAGACCATGGGCGAGTTGGCAAACGTTCAGAAGGGGCAACTGGAGGCAATGGCTTCGGCAATCGAAAAGCTTGCGGAGTCCAACGAGAAGAAGCTTGAAGCTGTCCGCACCACAGTCGAGGGTGAACTCCAGAGCATGAAGGCAGACAACGCCACGCAGCTTGAGCAGATGCGCCTGACCGTGGATGAAAAGCTTCAGGGCACTTTGGAGAAGCGGCTGGGCGAATCGTTCAAACAGGTCAGTGAGCGGCTTGAGCAGGTGCATAAGGGACTTGGTGAGATGCAGTCTCTTGCCACCGGCGTCGGCGACCTCAAGAAAGTGCTGACAAACGTTAAGACTCGTGGGACATGGGGCGAGGTTCAGCTTGGGGCACTGCTGGAACAGGTGCTCAGCCCCGACCAGTGGGCGTCGAATGTCTCAACCAAGGGCAATGCTGAACGAGTGGAGTTCGCTGTCAAGCTGCCGGGACGAGGCACGGAGAAGAGCGAGATTGTATGGCTTCCCATCGACGCGAAATTCCCGGTCGAAGACTATCAGCGTTTGATTGAGGCTCAAGAACGTGCAGACCTTGAAGGCATTGAGGCCGCAGGGAAGCAACTTGAGAACCGCGTCCGGGGATGTGCTAGGGACATCTGTGAGAAGTATCTCGCTCCGCCGAACACCACGGACTTTGGAATCCTCTACCTCCCGATTGAAGGTCTGTTTGCCGAGACGATTCGCAGGACTGGCCTTATTGAGGGCATCCAACGCAACTACCGCGTGATTGTCGCTGGGCCGACCACGCTGTGGTCGATTCTCAATAGCCTCCAGATGGGCTTCAGAACGCTTGCAATCGAGAAGCGTACCAGTGAGGTCTGGAATCTACTTGCGGGTGTCAAGACCGAGTGGACGAAGTATGGCGAAGTCTTGGATACCGTGCAGAAGAAACTGAATCAGGCGTCCGACACCATTGAAAAGGCCAAAGTCCGGTCACGTGCAATTGGAAGAAAGCTTAAAGACGTTCAGGAACTCCCGGCCAATGAAGCCACCGCCTTGCTCCCACATGCTCTCTTAGACGAGGAGGCTGAGGATGAAGAAGCCAACGTCTTGGAAGAGGCTGAGGTTTGAAGGCCGCGTGCTGGGGTTCGGGTCGGAGGAATCATGGAGCTTCAGCCACCGGAGTGCTCGTCGTACCCATCCACACCTTGCACTGAGCAGGATTGGAAACAGTGTGCGGCGTGCGCTCGGTTGGTGTGCATCCGGCATGACGACCTAATCGCCGTTGTGTATTCGGGCGTGAAGCCAGCGGGGTCGGATGAGGTTTGCTCTACTTGCATTGAGTTCCTCTATGAGACCGGGGAAATCATGATGAGCGACCCGTACCAATATATAAATAAACGGTGATTCTGCCGCTTCAACCTGCTGCCCGTGCCGGGTCGCGTAACAAACGAACCCGACACCGTTGACAAATTCGCACACCGAAGTAGACTCTCGTCTAAATGCCAAGTTGTACGTGCGGACGCGAATTCAGGGGCGATGGCAGGGCGTGTCCCCAGTGCCTCGCCTTGCACGCCCTTGGGGTGGAACGGGGTGCCACGACTGAAGAGATTCGGGATGCCTACCGTACACTCGCAAAAGTTTGGCATCCAGACCGATTTCAAAGCGATATACCACTTCGGCGGAAGGCAGAAGAGAAACTCAAGGAGATTAACGCTTCATTCCAGCTTTTGACCTCAACCGGCTACGGCGAGACGCAGACTTCGAACGATAAGGAAGAAAAGCCTCAGCCCAAGAGTCAACAATCCTCACAATCATCGAGCGGCCCCAAAGCACAGCAACGAGGCTCTGAGAAGAAGACCTCTTCGGCACCCAAAGCTCGGCAGGATTCGTCGCGAGCCAACCAATCGGAAACCGCCGCGTCAAAAGGCACGCGAACAACCACTGCCCATTCTGACGCTCAGCATTCACCCCCGCCTCCGCAGTCGCCCGAGAAGCAGCAAGCAAGACCTGCGATTCGGTCTCGTCTGGGCGGCGTGCTCGGGGTCGTGATAGCCGTCATCGTTTTCGCCCTAATGAAGTCGTGGTTGGGTACTGATAGCAAAGGGCCAGCAATGCAGCCGAGTGATTTCGAACGAAGGCTTTTAGTTGACCCACCAAAGCACAGCGAGCAAGATAGCCGTGAGAGCCATCCATCGGGAGATGTGAAGGCGCAGGAAGGGCCGCACAACAAACTGACAGGCGACCAGCCCACCGTGGCCTCAACAAAGAAGGCTGGCATTCGCTCACAGGAAGTGCCCCAAGAAAGCTCGGCAAGCGACCTGTCTTACTTCACGGTGGGCTCAACGAAGCAGGATGTCATTCGCGTACAGGGCACGCCCTCAGCATTTTCCGAGGGGGTTTTTGACTATGGCCTGTCGAAGGTTTACTTCCGCGAAGGACGTGTGACGACTTGGGAAGCCTCGCCTTTGAACCGTCTGAATGCTCGTCTTAACCCTGAACATCCTGTTCCTGCTTCTGAGAATTCGTACACTGTTGGCTCAACCAAAGACGAGGTTCTTGCCGTCCAAGGAACGCCAACCCAGTTCTCACACGATGTGCTCGAATATGGATTGTCGAAGGTGTTTCTGAAAGATGACAGGGTTGTGACTTGGGAGATAAGTCCGCTCAATTCATTACGAGCGAGATTAGCTCCCGCTGCTGGGACAAGCTCCCACGGATACTTCACTGTTGGTTCAACAAAGGATGAAGTCCTAGCCGTCCAAGGTACGCCGACTCAGTTCTCGGATAGAGTTTTCAGCTACGGTTTGTCGGAGGTTTTCTTCCAGTCGGGACGGGTTGTAAGCTGGAACATTTCGCCACTGAACCCGTTGAAAGTACAAATGCAGTAAATTTCTCTAGGAGTCCAGTCGAATGGACGACGGCGTCATAGACGTAAAGCTCTGCCCCGAATGGAAGTCGCCGAGCATTCATCGCGCTCTCAGAGCATCATTGTCAAAACGCGCTTTGCTTCAGGGAGCCGTCGCATACTGGACAGTGCCGGACGGTCTTCTCGGAAACAAAGTTTCACCCGCGCTCAAGCATGAGAGTGCCTTTATGTGCGTGGACATCCATCTCCCCACCGACATCGACGCACTCGCAGACCTCGCAAGGTCTGGAGCGCACGTACGCCTCTTTTGCGAAGAGATTGCCACGTACGCAGACTCTGGAAGAAAGGAGCCACCCTGCTTGCTTCATCCTAAAATGCTGCTCTTTTGGTCTCCAGATAAGACAGCAGAGTTATGGGTGGGGAGCCATAACTGGACAAGACGGGCAATTTTCGGCCTAAACGTTGAGTACTCCGTTGTTCTGACGTTGAAGGATACCTCTCGGCTGTTTTGTGAAGCGGCTGAGTATTTGCAGCAAATCAAAACAATTTGCGAGCCGTTTGATTTGGGTAGGGTCGAGTACTACAAGGAACTCCAAAAGAATATTGATGAACGCACCGTCCCCGTAATCGAAGTTGAAGCAAGGGGGGCCGACCGGTTAGGCCAACTTGAAGTGACGATTTTCGGTACGGATGCAAGAGACCTAAAGGAGCTTGGTACTGTGCGCCGTAAGGCATTCCTGTCCGCGACCGAGAATGACGGCAATGAGGCGGAGTTCCTTTATCCTGCTTCCATCACGCAAGTTGGGGAACTGAACTCGTCCAACCCGACTGCCGGAAAACTATCATTCTCCCCACGACGGTATGCATATCGTGTGGGTCGCAGATTCCCAGAGTTGTTGACTCCTCAGGAGATTGGCTCGTCCGTCCTCTCAGGGGCTCAATACTATGTAACTTTGGAACTTCAGGAGCGGGATGTCTCTTTGGCGTTCGATTACCCACGGGCGCGAATGGGGACTTGGGAATTGGCGGACGAGGATTCCAGTCCGCTCATACGTCGTCTGGAGGGCGAGGAGATTAGCACCCTCTTCAGGGGGCGACCGCCAAGAGTCAAGATTCCAACCGTGATTGAAACACAAACCTCCCAGTCTTTGACCCTCTATGAACGGCGGAGCCAGCCTGAACGAAGCTTCCTGACGAAGCGCGTTGTCAGGAGAGGATAAGCGTCGGGGAACACTTCAAGGAGCATGGTCTTCGACACAGGGCATGAGGCAGGTCGCGACGGAGCGAGAACAGGAACACAGAGCGCGGCTCAGGCGGTTCAACAGCAGACCCCAGCGGGTGGGTGCCGTAGGCGAAAGTCGCCCGGTTCACAAGGTCTCATTCCCAGCCCACGATTGGCGTGGCTTTTTGCCCCTCAAATCGCGACTTCGGTAGTGGTCAACAACGATTAGTATGTGAACCACACTGGCGTAGGCGGCGTAGTCGTCAGGTCACCGCCGTGATTGGAAAGTTCAGCCCCTTCTCTTTGAGTTGATGTGCGGCAATCGTAACGTTAGTTCTCAGGTCATCTGGATTGTCATGAATAGCAGAGAGCAACTTCCAGATTTCCTTAAGCTCTTCTCCTGCCGCCCTCCGATAGAGAAGGGTTCGGAAAATGTTCAAGTCTACCTCTGCCCTCGATAGAAGGTTTGCAGTGTCGAATACGTTCGACAATCCCATCCCAACCATCCGCACGCTTATAGGGTTCCCGTGCGTCAGCCCGTGTAGGCAGTGCAGGTAAGGTTCATTTACGCCGGGAACGATGTTCATGAGCGGACAGATGTGACCGAGCCCGAGAGCCTCGTTTAGCATCGCATCCATTTTGTGAAGCGCGGGGCTACCCGCATCCTTGAAGGACAGTTTTTCTGCTCGTTCGAGCCGTTCCTTGGTTGCCCATGCGAGAAACCATATTCCACGGCGTGTGTACTCAATGAAGCTTCTGAGCGTGACTAAGAAATGGAAGTCATTGGTGCCTTGTTGTGCTTTCAATCCTCTCCAAAGCTCTTCGCTGGCGTTGAGGTAGCGAATCGCGACCAGCAGTCGATAGTTCCCTAAGTCGGTCAGTACAGTTCCCACTTGTGTACTCCAGTTTTCATTGCAAAGATTCTACGGCGAAGCGAGATTCTGCACAGGAAGGTGTGCCTTATGCGGAGTCGGAATCGGTCGCCGGAATTGTGTAACACGAAGGTCGCAGCGGCTGAACCAGCGTCTCCGTCTGAGTTACGTGGTTGGGTTACACGGGCGGCGAAGTGCGGGGGCTGAATTATTCAGTCGAGAAATCAATCTCTGTCTGATAGTCGTTGCCGGGATGAAAGGTAAAAGTGCGTTCCTTGACCAAGCACGAAATACCGCCGCACATTATTCGGTCGCCGATGTTAGGGATGAGGCCGGACTGGGAAGCATCGGTCAGGGTAACCTGAAACTGAGCTAACTGTTGTCTACCTACAGGCGGATTGACTCTGAGAACGATTTGCATAATGCCAACAGGCTACCACTGACGGTGTGGAGGAGAAGCGGAGAATGGACAAGTTTGTCACGATTGCGGGTCTCGTCTTCGGAGGTATTGCTGCCGTTGCCGCTGTGGTCGCGGCATGGTTCTCCGTCAAAGCTCCCGACAAAAGTGATATGCAAGCCGTCGAGAAAAACACAAAGAAAATGTCTGAGCGTTTGGAGAAGGTGGAATCTCACCTTGCAAGCGTCGATAGGCGTGCCGCAGACCAGCATACGTGGGACGTGCTCGAATCAAAGGCGCAAAGAGTATCAATCAAAATTGATGGCAGGGGGACAATGACCGAGCCGGTTCAATTGAATCTCCATGTGAAAGACCCACAAGTTGTGTTGACATCCGTCGAGTTGCTGAACGATGCCGGTACTGTGTTCGGCTCGGCGACGTGTTCCCCGGAGGAACCGCTTAGATTCACTGCGGTTGTCGATACCATGACGCTAAACGGCGGCTTTGCTGCTGGCATACAGGACGGAGCGTTCAACAGGAAGCGTCTGAGTCTGCGTGTGAATATGCGAATAGAAGAACGTGAGGTATACCGGGAAGTTGCGGTCTACCTGTTCAAAACCCAGATGCTTTATCAAGTTGAAGGAAACTCCTAACCCGCTTCATCGTATCTTCGAATACTGCTGCTCCGTCAAGTGGACGTACTCGCTTCCCCGACTCCACGCCCGGACTCGGGTACTATGTGTCGTATGCCCATCGACTCCATAGATTTGTCGGTTTGCACGCTGCTATCAAGAATCGTCAGTGCTCTAGTAGACCAGACGGCTGAAGTCCGAATCACGCCCACTCCTCAATCAGAGGGCGTGAGTTTCTCTATTGCCGTGCATCCTGAAGACACCGGAAAGCTCATCGGCAAACAGGGCCGCACTGCAAGGTCGCTCCGAACCATCCTCTCAGCGGTAGGAATGAAGGCACGAAGGCGTTATTCTCTCGACCTCGTGGAATGAACCAGCGCGGCGGAGGTCTCGCTACGCCTCTTGTTCATGCGGTAGGCCGCTATCCTCGGAATCCGAGGGCATCATCTGCGCTTGAGGCAAACTGGTATATAGAAGTGCGGCGGGGAAGTACGCCGTCATGCCATCGTCAAAGCCGACGACGATACCGTTGTCCATGCGGTCGGAAAAAGAGATGCGAGGAGTTGGACGGCCATCTGTGCGGAATGATGTCATAGGGGGCCACACTTTCTCTATCAGCGAGTCAGCAATGGGGCCGGATAGCGGGGAGTAAAAGGCAGGTTCCGCTTTATTTTGACTTTCTACCTTCTACCGGGGAAAACATCAAACAGACCTGCCAAATACAAAACGTCAGTATTCGCAAGAGTCGAGGATTCCGACCAAGTTGTCTGTCCGATAGCCGACATCACACGTCTGTTTCTTGAGGCGAGTAAGAGTGTCGGCGGAACCCTACAATTCCGGAATGCTCAAGATTGACTGCACCAATACGCCCGTTAGCAGCTTTGTGTGACACGGAGCACATCATTCGATGCAGAACTCAGGCAGTCTACAAAGGCCCTTCTGGAAGGGGCGAACGGCGGTGCCCGATGCCTTCCCCGCGCAATACCACTCTCTCAGCCGAACGACTCATTCAGGTCGCCCTAGACCTGCTTGACCAGCGCAAAGAGCAGCTTTGCTCAATTATGGAGTCTGAGCAAACGACCCCAGACGAGAAGTACGAAGCTCTCGTCAGTCTGGCATACATGACAGGGATTCTGGTGCGGGAAGCAGCGGGAGCAGAAGCATCAACGCAACATGATTAGCGTCCAAACGCAGAATGAGAACGAGGCAGCAGCCCATGAATGTCGGCGATATAGTGAAGGTGAACCTCGACCAATCCGTTTTGCGAGGCAGGATTATTGGAATCCCAGTGAATAGGGGCACGGTGTTATACAAAATTGAGTTTGCGGACTCATCGACAAGTCCACAGTGGTTTGACGCCGCCAAGGTGCAGCCGGATTAAATGTGTGGGAACTCGCCTCTACGATGTCATGATTCTCAGGATGAGTGCCTGATTCGCCCCAGCCACCCATAGTGCGCGTTTGCCATGAACAGGTCGCCTCGCTTTCGACATGCGGAGTCCACCATGCCAGCAAGACACTGCCTCAGAGCACTTCCGGGTTGAAGTCCTTTGAATGCTTGTGACCTTGTACCCCAGCGTTCATTTTCTGCCAGCCGCCCTCGTCCAACAGGTCTACCAGCTTGCGGAGGTAGCGACCACGGATGAAGTACATGTCACCCGATGTTTCCCGTAGCCTCTTGTCCTCCACGTTGTTCACCCACACTTCGAGTTGGAACATCGTGCCGTCAATGTCTCCGCCGCTGAGTTCGCGGACGATGAATGCGATGCGTTCGCTGCCTTTGGTGTAGAGCCGGTCAACGATGTTTTCTGACTTGGGAGGGTGGCTCATCACTTTGCCTTCCTTTGCTTCGCCCATCGCGCCTTCTGAGCCTCGCTGATGCGTTTCCGTGCGGCTGCACTCATCTTCTTCCGCTTGCCCTTGGCGGGAGCCTCGGCGTCCATATCAGAGAGAAGTTTGATGGCCGCGTCGATGCGGTCGCGTTCAGCGGTCAGTTGCTTGATGATGTCGTTCGTGTCCATCCCCGGAGTTTACCAAAGCAGGGTTGGATAGCACGGGGATGCGAAGAAATGGGGGTGTGAAAACCGAACCCTGCACCAGTGAGCTTGGCACCCGTGGGGTGGCGAGGCTTCCCAACCTCGCAGCAGAACCCAGTGAAACTACCATACCTCCGGTCGTCAGCGGAGGTCAACCGTCTTTGATGAACACACCGCCTACCTTCTACTTCTGCCGAATTTGGCTGGCTAGGCTTCTGCTTCCGGTTTTGTCGCTGTGTCCGCTGGCGGCGAAGCGGACGCTTCCTTTGAATCATCCATAGCATTGACCGTCCCCGGTTGGTTCACTTGCAACCATATCGTCATGGATGCCGAGACGCCCACTACCAGCAATAGGACGCCCGACAAAATCTCCAAGACACTAAGCAATCTCGCGAAATGCCCGACTGGCAGGATGTCGCCATACCCCACGGTAGCCATCGTCGCAACGCTAAAATACAGCGCATCTTCAATGCCGTGCATATTCAAGTATTCGCTCGGCCACATAGACCAGATGGCGAAGTGCAGAACGCCGAACGAGGCACAACAGACTAGCGCGGAACTCAATATTACTAGCGGGGATGCTTGTGCTTTATAACGGCCAAAGAATCGAACAATTCCATTCTCCAACTTTAGACCACCGACCGGCACCGCCACCGTTAAGTAGGCTATGCATCCCGCTATATAAATCCCTATGAACGTCGCACGTAGAGCAATGCACAAATAGGCAACTATAACCAGCGGTGCCATACTCCACAGTGCTGTAATGACGCTGTGGTTTGTAAGCCATTCCTTCCGATTACCGCCCTCTTTCACTCCGATTAGAACAAGCAGAAAAGCCCACATCAATGCCGTGATGAGTATCGGAAACATGATAATTGCGGATGGTTGGCGACGTAGAGCCGACCCTATAGAAGTCGGGGTAACGGGTGCGCCTGAATCGAACAGTCCCCTAATACGAGTCTTGCGGAGCAATAAGATAAGCAATGCGGGAACTATCACCATTCCGAGAAGTATTAATAGCACTCTGTGTGTCACAGGATGGGCTAGTCCATAGATGGTCAGCGCGACAAGTACCATCAGGATGAGAACTACTGCACACACCATCATCCCCACTACAATTCGGGCGCGTCCGGGCGTCATTGTCGATTGGTCTGGCATTTCAGGGAAGTCTACCAGCGTTGGGCGGAGCGATGGCTATAAACCTAATTTAGCGAAAGGAAGTATATGCGAAGAAGACCTCGAAGTCTGACAGACGGACGCGAAGAACTGGTTCAGATTGAGCAGGAATTTACCCAGCTTCAAAAGCGCATTGACGCCGTACGGGATTCTGTGGCGGACTCCCTTGTTCGCTTGTTTGGCGAAGAGCGTCCTGCTTTCGACGGGCTGCGAGAGGAAGCACTCATCGACGGGATTGCTGGGAGCGTGGTTGCCCGACTGGGCACTTCACCCAAGGCTCAGGCAACAGGAGAGACGCGATACGTGCGCGATATAGAAGCCGCCGCGTTTCTCGGAGTCAGTGCCCACACTCTTAGGGCATGGAGGAGCAGAGGAGAACCGTCCGGGCCACCATTCGCCAAAATCGGCAGTATGGTGATGTACTCGCTCAAGGAATTGGAACGGTTCATGGAGATGCGGACTATCGCGTTCAAGGAGTGAAGATTGTGGTTCTAGGCCGGTGAATTCCTCCGGGCGGAGACAATTGAAAAACATCAATTATGCTGCTTCTTAACTGTTCTTTGTCCTTCTCAAACGCGGCTCTCTTGCGAAGCAACTCTACATCAAGCTTGAGCCGGTCATTGTAGTCGTTGAAAAACGTATTCTCCATCGTGAAACAGGTCAGCAGCATAGTAAACACAGACGTGACCCACATCTGTTTTCCCGTTCCTGTGTAGTTGAGGCGAAATTCAACATTGTCCTCTGACTCTATTTTTATGAAACGCTCTGACATTGCCATAGCATTTGCATGGGAGCCGGTCTCAGATAGCTGGCTCCATGTTTTATGCAACTCATCTAATCCCTTGAATAGTCCTTGCTTCTTATTCCGTTCGAAAGCATCCCTGAACGCCTCTTGTTCTTGTTTTCCGTTGACTTTATCGAGCCATGTTTTCTGAAGGCTTGTGTCATTCAACATTGCATGAGCGTGTGCAAAGAATTCAATAGCATCCCGCAGAATCGACCGCGCTTCAGCCAAGCAGTCTGAAAATGCCAGTTCAAGACTGACCCTCATCTTAGCGTGGGCATTCATGCAACACAGAAGCGGCAGCATCGAGTATGCGTCCCGTGCGCTCTGTAAATCGCTAAGCTCTCGCATCCAAACTTCATCGAGCCGAAGGTAGAGTTGCCAAAGAGCATCAAACCCTTGAATCCGGGCGAAGAAATTGTTTCGCTTCATCGCGTAATACGCACGGTATTCAGCCGGGAAATGGTCAATTTCGAATTTCACCAGTAAGTCGGTCTCTTGGGGTTCTAAACTCACTTGTCTACCCTCTCTTTCATTGCGCTCACAATACTCGAACTGAAGAGTTAGGCCAAGGAAAACCTGTTAGGGGGCCACTTGAGCTTCTCCGCATTGTTCCGGCGTCAGTTTGACGTACTCGCTACCCGTCGCCCACGCCCTGACGCTTTGCTCGAACCCGGCAAAGGGTGGCGTCTTCGGGCTGGCACCGAGTGACTTCAAGCTGAGTTCGGCGGACAAGTCCACGCATCGCACAACCCCGGCTCATTCACCCTTACATTTCCCACGCGAGGGTCTACCGGGTGGGCTGTCATCTTCTCCGCGTCATACGGTCGAAGCAGGTCTACGGGCGGTTGCTCCGTCTCGTCCCGCGAAAGCCATCGGTCATAATCGCTCGATTTGAGAATGACCGGCATCCGGTTGTGAACTTTCGCTGTCAGTTCGTTTGGCTCGGTGGTAATGATGGCGTAGCTGATAAGCCAGCCGCTGTCCGGCTCCTTCCATGCGTCCCAGAGCCCAGCGAAGGCGAATGGCTCTCCGCTGGTCATGGCGAAGGCGTAGGGTTGCTTTTTCTTGAAACCGATGGCCTTCCATTCATAGAATCCATCTGCCGGAATGATGCACCGCCGACGCTCAAATGGTCTTCGCCACGTCGGAGCCGTCGCCACGGTCTCAGCCTTGGCGTTAATCGTGCTGAAGCCCTTGAAGTCGGCTGGGCTCTTGGCGAAATAGGGCAGCAAGCCCCACCGCATCATCTCCAGTTCCCGGTCGCCCGTCTCGCGGTTGGCTCGGATTACGGGCTGGAGAGTTGAGGGTGCAACGTTGAAGTCCGGAGGCAGCACGAAATCGTCAGGAAGCTTCCCAAGCTTGAACGCTTCCGCAATGCGCTGCTTGTCTGACCGGCGATAGTAGCGACCACACACGCCTTAAGCGTACCTGACTTCCGCCTGTGGTTCTAATGGGAACTCCCGTGTGTTGTAGGGACACTCGCAAACTCATCGGTCGTGATTACATCCGGGCATGGAAATGAAACGGTCGATGCCCTCCATTGAGATACAAACGGACTTGATGACATCGTTCCCATAACGGTCACCTCGACTAAACACGGAACCTCGCTGCCAACGTCCGTCCACACGGCAAAACTCGTCTCCTCGCCGGGAGAGACATTCAACGTGTTCCACTCAAGCTGCTTTCCGAAGTCTATCGCCAGAGTCTTGTTTTGCCTGAAGCCGAATCGTTTCACGTCAACGTCTATTGGCTGTGACCAGATGTTGTTCTGTTTCACTCTGATTTTGGCGTCGTGTAGATGGAAGGTGCCTCTGTCCCCCTTCTTAATCGCCACTGTCGCTTTCAGAAAATCTTTCTTTCCTGCTTTGTCCGTGAGATGTTGACGTTGGGCATCTATGCTCACAGACATATTGACCACAAAGTACCCCACCACGGCCTGATAGAGAAAATAGCACCCAGCCGCAAACCATGCGAAAACCTGAGCAAGATTCTTTATCTTGTCTGAGTCTCTACCCGCCCAGTGATAAATGGCGGGATGGCCATACAAGAACCAAATCAAGGCGACGGGAACGACAATCCAACCCAACCAAAACGAGAGAAACCTCACTAGTCTCATTCAGTCCTCCATCCCTCAACTCGCAGTGTGTCCATTTTAGGCGACTTGCCCCGCCGTGTAGTCCGTTCACGCGATAATGTCGGGAAGAGCCGCCCGAGTATGTAGCCGCTGAAGAGGCCTCACCATCCTAAGAATAAGAGCAGCATCTAATTCGTCCCTCTCAGCTTGAGAAGGAAGTACAGGCCGCTGCGGAGCCGCTCGTTCTCCACATCAAGCTGTTTGTCCCGAACGTCAACAAGTACCTTCCCGATGTCACCGAAGAATTTTGCGAAGGCTATATTCCTCGGCATCGTCATGCAGTTCCCCGCGAGTGTGGGAACGGCACGAGCTAAATCAACCGCCCATCTGTACCAAGATTTGTCGCGGTTGTTAATCGCGGCCTCCAACTCGGTGAGTTGGGGATAGACGGTGGTGTCCACGATGAACTTCGCGTGCTTCTGCACTTCGTTCAACGGAATGTCTGAGGTCAACGCACAGTTCAGTTCCTTTGAGAGACGGAGCATCGCCATCCTGAACGGCTTGACGTACTCGGCTGTCTCCGCTCGGAATTCCTGAAGCATTTGCGGTGTCATTGGCTTCAGCTTGGGGAGTGCTAGGCGCACACTCTCAATCGCCAGAATCATTGACAGGAGCTTCGCATCGTTCTTCGGTGAACCCGGCACTCCGGGTACAGGCAGAGACGAATCATTGATGAGAGGAAGAGAATGCGTTGTGGAGTAGACAAGCGCGTTCGCTGGATACGCTAACCAGCTAGGCGCATTGACCTGATGTTCGAGCACATTTTTCGAAAAATGAAATCCCATGCAGAAACCTGAAGAAGGCATGGGCGTAAAGCCGGGGTCTGGAGGGCCATAGACCATCTCCTCCAGCGTCATCATTAGTTTTTCGGCTCCCGGCTCCATAATCCCCATGTACCCCGGACGCCCGGTGAAGATGCAGAAGTCCCGAAGGTATTTGTGGTGAAGCGAGAACTCCATGCACTGGAACAATCGGATGTCATCAACCTCTCTCGCACGCTGATTTGCAGCCATGCGATTGAGTGATTCAAGAAGAGCTTGTTCGTCAAACTCTGTAGTGGGTAGGTAGACACCGGGGAAAATGATTCGGTCGAATACCAATCCGAGCAGCGTCAGTGAATCAAGATTCGCGGGAACCTGTTGGGAGTAATAAATCGCATCGAACGAATCCGGCTGCGAATCGAAGCTCGGAGGTTCTGAAGTCGCGTCTTGCTGCACTTCCATGAGGCGTCCTCCACGTTCCCACAGGGGATTCGCCTATTATTCGCCTATGGGCGGCGAACGTCAATCCACAACCCGGATGAGGCTGGCAGGTCAAATTTGCTGCGCTTGTAAAGTCCGCCTACCACCTGAGCCCAATCAGAAGCCGGGGGAGCGGTACTGCGACCGCTGTGCTCCACGGCGCAAGGTCTACATGACCTTCATGCTGAATCAGGGCTGGTCTTGCCAGTTCCTCGAAGCCGACCTGAAGACGCCGCTACCCCGGAAGCTGACGTTCTCCTCGCCGGACAAAATCCTTCAGCTTGCGGAACATGCCGGGGCATTGAAGGACTTGGCGGCTCGACAGGCAATAGAGCACGGCATTGAGATGGGCCGGGGTGGGATTTACCTGACGCCGACGCCGGAGCAATACGCGAAGCTGAAAATGAAAGCTTGAGGAGACGCGCTAACGGTTAGCGACGACGAACCTGCCGTTCGGCGATGAATCGCTCCAGCGTGTGGCGGGGGATGCGGAGGATACGCCTACGTCGCTTGTGGAGCCTCTCCGGAGTGCCGAGGTCGATGACGCCCTCAGCGTCGCAGAACTTCCGACCAACAGTGTTGGTGGATACGTTCAGGATGGTGGCGACCTGCTCGACCGTGAGGTACTCGCTGAAAGGGACGGGGATGGTTCGCGATGTTGCCATGTGATGCCTCGGCAGAATTCTACCTTGTGAGTGTTGCCGGTCTCCAATAATGTTCATCTGTCAGGCGGACGTACTCGCTTCCCCAACCCCACGCTTAACATGCGGATTTCAGCATTGGAGAACGTGCTGAACTCGTTCAGTGGTAGTCGAGCTATGCTGGTTGCATGAACGAACACGAGCGAATTAGGCAATGGCTATTGGAGACGGTGCGGCTGATGGTTGACCGCCCGGAGGATGTGACGGTACAGGAGCTAGGTACAGACGGGCTCATTGACGTGCGCGTCAGCGTCCATCCATCCGACATCGGAAAGCTCATTGGCAAGACGGGGCGCACAGCACGCTCACTCCGTGTTATCGGTGCGGCGATTGCGACGACACACGGCACAGGATTCGCGCTGGACATCGTGGAGTAAAACCGCTGAGGCTTTCTTGAGCACCTTCACCGTTAGTTTCTTGCCGCGTACCTTCGCGTACGGTATGCGGCAATCCATTGGGTTGGGCAACTAATTTGCCTTTGAAGACGCCAGCCGCAATATCAGAGCACTGTGGTCACTGAGCTTGCTCTCTCGTGTGCTGTGGTCATAGCTGCATATGAGATGCGGATACCTGTCTTCGAATGCTTTGTTTGCCAACGCATGGTCAATCCGAAATCCCTTCTGCCTTGACCGCCATGTATATTCGGGCTCGGTCGTTTGATGCTGCTGCCGCCACTGGTCGATTAGGCCGCTTTCGCACAAAGCTACAAAGTCGGCAGCGCGAGGGAAGGGCGTACCTCCGGCCTCTAAATCCCCCTGATTACGACCGGTGTTGAGGTCTCCTATCAGCAAGAATGGAGCATCCGAGTGCTGCTTAGCGCACTTCACGCAAACGTCAAAGAATTGTTTTTTGGCGGGTGCTCGCAAAGGAAAATAGGCACCCACAACAGTAAGTCCGCCCGTCCACTGTGCCCTCAATAACACGCCAGCTTGAGCATCGGGAGGCGTCAATGGAACCGCATTAAACTGCTCTCTAGCAGCTATCAAGACTCCATTTGAAGCAGTCCCGTCTTGGGAACGCACATGACCGCCTTGGGAATGTATATGGTAACCGCTGCTCGTCAAGGCGACTTCGATAGCCAAACCGTTTAGGTTGTTGCACCATTCCGAAAGCACTACGATATCCGCGTTCAACTCCCGTAGCCACTTAATCAACTCAGAAGTGCGTCTGCCCCCGCCTTGCCGAATGTTCAACGCGACGATGCTAGATAGTTTTTGCATATCAGTCCAAGCTCAGCGGGTGAGCCTTGAGCCAAGAACGCAACTCTTCGCTCTTGCTCAATGCGTATGGGAACGTTGTTGTGAGAATGCGAACAGAATCTCCGGAGACTTCCGCTGTATTCGGATGAACGGCACTATTTCTCTCGGCTCTAATCGCATCGAATAAGGCAGTTAATTGGAACGCGGCTCCGTCACTAGGGATGCTCTTGTTCCGTTCTATGACTTTGAGCATAAAGTCCAGCACTCTCTTGGCTGCTCCACGCTCTGTGAGCAGGTCTTGAAGCTTCTTGCTTTGTGTGGGCTTCAGAGCCGTAACCATATCCCCGGCTAGGAGGTAGATAGCTTTCTCCGACGCTGCTCCAATCATCACGGCAGCAGCGAAATACGCCCGACCATTGAAGGCGTGAAGAGCCTCCTTTACATACTGCACAATCACTTCGTCCACATTGGGTACGCGGTCGGTCAGGAACTTCATATACCCGTCCGCGCCCTCGGGGAGTGGTTCTACACCCTTGAACCATTCCAACCCTCGCTCTGTGACGTTGTAGCGATGGAGATTCAGGTTTACCGCCCCTCCCTGATTGGGCTGCGGCATCACGTATCCGTTACGCAACAGATACCAGAACGCTTCTGCGGCTAAATTTTCCAATTCAGGTGGGAGCGGGTCGAACACTTGATTAACGTACGAACGCTCTGGTGGTACCCGCCGCACCCCAGCGACTTTTAGCCTTTCCAATCCTTGGGTAAGCTGTAACAAGTAGAGGGAGTAGTCAAAATTTGCTCGGGCTTTGAACTCATTCCGCACAGCGGACAGAATCCACGAGAGTGTATACGGTGGTGGCGTCATGGGTTCATCCGAGACAAGCAAGATGTTCGCCGCTTCAGTTCCAAGAGCACCGGGCGGAGCAGGGAATAGTCTGCCATGTCCGCGATGAACGCAGCGTCGGCGACCGTCTTAACGAACGTCGGTACTTGGCCGCTTTCGGATGCCCACCGAAGCCAGTCGCGGAGGTCGGGGTCGGTGTTGGCGGAATAGCGCATTTGCGAGTCCTCAATTGAGCGTCCGGAGGCAGCAAAACCAAACAGGCCGGTGCCTCAGACCACTCCCAGTATCCACCCTTCGATTCTGGCTCTGGCGTCAGGCTAGGACTGAGGAAGCCATCCAGTGAGCCACCAAGGTCGGCACGTTGCAGCCACGCTGTCACGGCGTAGGCAGCTTGCTCGTCACCGTCCCGGTTATCTTTGGGGAACCGCCATGCTCAAGCTGCGGAGAACATGCGGTGCAGGGAAGTTGAGGTAGCGAGTCCGGGAGCCGATGCGAGTGCGGCAGTCATCCTGTATGAAATGAACTGTCCACGCATCTCGGTAGTGTTGGAAGTTGAGCGGGCTAGGGCATATTCATGTCGCGTCAAAGCCAAACGCACGCAACTGAGCCTCACTAAAATCGCCGGTTATATAAACGCTCTTGCCCAATGATGCGCCTATCAAAGCGTCTTCAAAGTCCTCGCGGTTCGATACCGATAGCCGCCCCCTTATGTCTGGCGTACTCACATAGCAACATCTCAGATTCTTATCGCCTTCCTTCCCGATGCTGAAACAGAATGATTCATGGACGCAGGCTTGCAAGCGTTTCTCGTGCCGAGTTGCCGTAATAATGGTCATTTCTAATACCCCTTTACCACCCGCCCTTGGGCTTCCGCGTGACCGGCAGAGCTTCCCGCCAGCTTCCCGAACTGCTCATCAGTCAGATGCACGTACTCGATTCCCCCTCGACCATGCACGGACGCTCTGCTCGAACCCGGCCAGCGTGGCGTCTACGGGCTGGCAGCGCGTCAGGAAGGCGCGGAAGCTGTCCAGTGCGGCAAACTTGAAGTAGCGCGTCCTAGAGCCTATTGCGCTGCGGCAGTCGGCCTGTATGAAGTGGACTGCCCAGCCGTCGCGGCAGTGGTCGAAATTGAGGAGGACGAAGGGTAACTTGGGAGCAATTTGGGAGCAATAAGGTGTTCTGCCCTGCATTTCGTGTACCTATATGCACCTAAAATCCCTTTGTAATCAATAGTGAAGCACTTATTTCACTGGCTACGAACCAGTAGGTCGGGCGTTCGAATCGCTCCGGGCGCACCACCCCAAATCATCCCAAATCAGCCAGATGAGATGTTTTCGTCTTCTCAGAGCGAAATGTCCCCGAGACCGGGGA
>Ga0182030_10005516_pt1 | contig 26819 bp, 20 predicted proteins | sample 812S3MmetaG_FD_121299 | JGI IMG/M metagenome (GOLD analysis project Ga0182030, IMG submission 121299) | Permafrost microbial communities from Stordalen Mire, Sweden - 812S3M metaG (Illumina Assembly) | ecosystem: Environmental > Terrestrial > Soil > Wetlands > Permafrost | place: Sweden...
AACACGAAATTGAATTGCCGTAGACGGCTCCGGCGCGGTATAACAACCTTGTCCTGCCTCACGCCCATTGGCCGCTTTTGAGGTGATCCTCATTGGCCGGTTTTCAAGTGATCCCCGAGGCGCCGACCTGGCCCTTGATTCTCACCCGACCATGCGATCGGCCACCACCTGCAGAAACACATTGCGAGCGGAAAAGGGCACGCCGTCCTCGTCGCGGCCATCCAGCTTGCGCAGCTTCCAGCAGCGCCCGTGCTCCAGTTTCTCGACGACGCTGTACTTGGTGCCCTGTGGCACCCGCGCTTGGATGGGGTTGCCGCCATCGGGGCTCTGCAGCCAGATAGCGCGGAGATGCCCCTTCCTGCCCCACGACGGCTTCACATAGCCGACTTCGATCAAACTCTTAGCAGCATCGTGAGTGCGGAAACCGAGCGACGTGCCATCAGACGCGTAGTAAGGAATCAGCCGTTCAGCTTTCATCGGGGGACACTCCGGGTACGGAAAGAAGGGATGGAGTTTTGCGAGAGTCCCGTCTCTCGTTTGGGGATCCTTCCGGAGGGTGCTCTTTGCGCTGGCCTGTCGAACCGAACCGCTATCTATAATCTTACTTCAGATCTTCGCTTTTTGTGCCCTTTTTGAAAGTGCTTCGCGGAGACACGGAGGACGGTGTGTTCAACCTGGCTACGGTTGTGGGTCAATTCTTCAGCCGGGCGCGGCTACGCTTCGCTGCTGCGGACGGGCGATCAGCAATTTATCCGGAAATCACTGACCGGGCACGATCCTCTCCGAATAGCCGAGAGATTAAACAGTACCGACATTCAGGAGCTGCCTGGACAGCCCAATCGGAGAATCCCTGCTATAATCCGCCTCACAAGGATACTGTAATTTCCCCGCAACGGCCTGCCGTGGGCTGCGGGGACTGCTCCGACGTTGTTGGCGAACTGGCTCAACCCATGCTCCGCGCCTCTTCTCAAAGGGAAAGCCTCCAGCTCCAGCACGACGATCGCGTTGCCGTGGTTGGCGGTGGACCGGCCGGTTCGTTTTTTGCCATCCACCTGCTTCGGGAAGCCCGGCGCCTCAATCGACGCATCGACGTCGTGATTGTTGAGAAGCGTGGCCCGATCGACGTGGACGCCGCCGCCCTTGAGTGCATGGGATGCAGCTTCTGCGCGGGCGGCATTTCACCCAGATTGGACGAGATACTCGAGGAGCAAGGACTCAGCGTTCCCAACGAGATCGTCCAGGGTCGCTTCGACTACGTCTGGATACAAGGTCAATGGAAGAACTTCCGGCTGCGCGTCCCCAAACATATGCGGATGTACTCCGTATTCCGTGGCTCGTTGCCTGGCAGGCGGAGCGGAAGCGTCGCAGGTTTCGATGGGTTTGTGCTGGGTGAAGCGTTCAAGGAAGGCGCGCGCATCCTGTACGGCAAAGTGGAGACCATGGCCTATGGCGCATCCGGGTTGCCCCGGCTGACAGTTAGAACAGAATCCGGAGAAAGCGTACCGCTTGATGCCAGCTTCGTGACCATCGCTACCGGAATCAATGCCCACTGCGGCCTGGATTACCGTGACGATTCCCTGATCGCCTCCGTGCAGCGGATGAATCCGGCGTTCGTTCCGGGCAAGTCTCGCAAGGCCTTCATTTTCGAGCTCGACGTAGGCCAGGAGTATCTCGAACACAATCTGCACCGCGAGATTTACTTCATCGAGTACGGATCGAAAAACCTCGCTTTAGAACATACTGCTCTGGTGCCCAAAGGTAGATTCCTTACCGTTGCCATGCTCGGCAAGTGTATCGATGAGGCGGTGTTGCCGCGAGACAGCCGGCAAATCGTGCACGCTTTTCTGAGACTTCCTCAAATTGAGCGCATCCTGCCAGGCATCGAAGCGGCATCACTTGCGTGTGCCTGTGCTCCGAGAATGACCGTGACCACCGCCAGATCCCCCTATGGCGACCGGTTTGCCATCATCGGCGACGCGGTCGGATCGCGGCTAAACAAAGATGGGTTGTTCTCGGCCCACGTGACGGCGAGTCGGCTGGCGCAGACCGTGCTCCAGGACGGAATCGACCGGCAGGCTCTGGCGAGAGGATACGGGAAGGCCATCCGGTGGCTGGCGGTAGACAATCGTTTCGGGCGAATCGTATTTGGGCTTAGCCGCCTGGCGTTCACCACGCCCGTGGTCGGCCGCATCACCTACCAGGCCTATGCCATCGAGTGCAAAGTGCGGGACGAGGGCAGCCGGCCCCTGAGCACCGTGTTATGGAAGATCGCCAGCGGTACCGCCGACTATCGGGAAGTGTTGCGGGAAATGTGCGGCTTCGGCGTTCTGCGCTCCATTGTCGTGGGCGCGGTGGTCACGCTGAGGAACGTGGCGGTCGAATCGCTCTTCGGTCTGAAATGGGGCGAGTACGGACGCTACCCGACGGTGGTCCTGAAGGAGAAGCGCGAAGCGCTGAAGGAGCACCTATCGCTGAGCCTGGGGATGGAACTCGGCGCCATGCCCGATTTCGAACGGATGTACGTGATCAAGATCCGTGGCTCCGGGCAAGACATTATGGACGAGTTGGCCAGGTTCGGCGACCTTGATGCGCGGTTTCTCGACCTTCGATTCGTGGAAGTTCGGCGGATCCAGGGGCAGCCCAACGAAGTCGGATCGGTAGTTCGTTACAGGGTGCCGCTGGCCGGATTCGGCGCAGATCTGCGCTTGACTAGGAGACTCGGCTTGGAGACCCTGTTGTACCGAGTCGACGGGCGCTTTGCGGACCACGGGCAACTCATCTTCAATATCGCGCCGACAAAGGACGGGAATAGCCGGTTATCCATCTACGCGGCATTCGACTACAAGCAGGGCAACGGCCTTGCGGGCAGGATTCTGTGGGGCGTTGCCAGGATGTCGTTTCCGGAATTCGTGCACGACGTCGTGTGGAATCATGCCCTATGCACGATCAAAGAGGAGGTCGAGCGGAAGCACGCCTACACTCCGACGCCGGCCTCACTGGTCGACGGCCCCCGCACGCCCTCCTCGCCGATCGCCACTGAGGCGAATTATGAGCGGCCGACAGGATAGCTTTCGAGCTCAGTCCTTAACGCCGCTATCTAGGAGCAAAGCCAGCGGTGTCAGCGTGGCTCAGCGTCCAGATTGGTACCTCCCGTTGGAATCCGTCCCCACTACTCTTCTGTTGAGTGTGTTCGCTCAATGGATTGGGTCAAATTGCGCTCAGGACGGCGGTTCCGGCTCCTTAGGCTCCTTAAAAATCATGAATCTGAGGTTGGCCCTCAAACTGCAAACCAAACAAAACCAAAGGGCAGCAAGACTACGGGAGGCGAGTTATGTCAATGGCATATCTATCGAAGATCACCGCATTTGGTTCCGTGTTGATCCCTCTGATGTCGATGTTGTTACTCAGCCCCGACAGCAAGGCAATACCAGCGTTCTCACGCCAATACGGCACCTCGTGCACGACCTGTCATGTCGATTTCCCGAAGCTCAACGACTTCGGCAAAGCCTTTAAAGACGCTGGATTTAAGTTCCCCAAGGACGATGAGAGCTTCCTCAAGGTCGCCCCGGTCATGTTGGGCGCTCCCGCGCAGAAGGACGTTTGGCCGCACACCGTCTGGCCGGGCCAGATCCCCGGCATGCCGCCGATCGGCCTTCGGATGAACAACTTCTTTCAGTTCACCAGCGCCAACCGAAACCGTTTCGACACCCTCGCCGCGCAGCCCAACGTCCCGGGCTACATTCCGGCGACCGATTTTGAAACGGGATTTTTCAGCATTTTTACCGCTGGGAATTTCGGGAGCGACATCGCGTTCTGGGTGGATGACGACATCAGCGTCGCGGGCGATAACGGCGCCGGCGGACTAGGCGACGGCTATCTCAAGTTCGTCAACATCGGCCGCTTTCTGAAACTGCCGAAGGACACCCTCAGTCTTCGCGCCGGGCAGTTCGAGCTGGATCTTCCATTCACGCAGGCGCGCAGTATCAACCTCAGCCCGTACGACATTTACCAGGAAAGTAACATCGGAGCCATGAACTCCCTGGTGCCACTCCAGCAAAACGTGGCCAACCAATTCACGTTTGCGAACGCCGCCAAGGGATTCGAGCTGAGCGGCGGACATTCCTACGGCGGCTACCACTATTCGGTCGCGATCTTCGATCAAAACACGAGTGGCGTCAGCCAATCCTCGAATAGCAATCCGTACGTACCTTCCGCCACCGGCGGCGCTAACGGAGGCGTCGGCTTCGCGTCCGACTCCAGTTTCAAGAACGTTTACGCACGACTCTCCTATCGCTTTAACCTGGAGCGGGACACCGTGAGCCGCAACGCCGTCCAGGCTGCTGGCCAGACAGGTCCGCGCGATCATACGTATCTCAACCTGGGGACCTTCTACATGGATGGCAACTCCCTGCAGAGGTACTTTGGGGTTCCGACGACCGGCGGCACGCAGCCCATCCTGAGCGTGCACGAACCGTACGAGCGCCTCGGTGGAGACTTCAGCTTCAACTACCGCACGTTCAACCTCTTCGGAGTCTACCTGTACGGCCGCGACCACAACATGCTGCCCGTGGACGCCAGCGGAGCACTGATTCCGCTCCCGCTGTCTCCCACCGGTCCGTATCCAGCGTCGTTCGTGTCCGGTGGGCCCGCCACCTTCTACGGCGGGTTCCTCGAGGCGGACTACCTGATCCTGCCTTGGGTCATGGTGATTGGCCGCTGGGACGCGGTCCACTCCGAGGCGGACCGCATCAATGCGCTCGCACTGGCCACCAACACTTCCTACTTTGGCGCGTTCCAGTCGACCCGAAACCGCTTCACGCCGGGGATACAGTTTCTCATTCACCCGAATATTAAGGCCTCGTTCGAGTACCAGTTCCGTCCTCAACAGGCCATCACGATCTTGGGCGATGGTGGAACGACGCCCGTATACGCCTCTAACGCTTTTCGTGTGAATACTTTCCTGTTGGGGCTGGAGTTTGTTTACTGATTCCTCGAGAAGCGTATGTTAGAGGCTGGCGTACGACAACGATAGAAAAGGAGTTCATCGATGCACAGACTAGTCATCGGCTTTTTGATTGCCTGCCTCGGCCTGAGCGCCGGCAACCTTACTGGGAAAGTATCGGCCGGCAAAGGCAATTCAGTAGTGTATGTGGAAGCCATCACCGGCAAGACCTTCCCAGCTCCTACGACAGTGCAGGTCATGGACCAGAAGTCACTGCTGTTCCAGCCACACGTCATGGTGGTCCAGGTCGGCTCGACCGTCGAGTTCCTGAACAGCGACAAGGTGGCCCACAACATCTTCTGGCCGGCCGTCAGCGGCAACAAGAAAATGAGCCACAACATGGGCACTTGGCCGAGCGGCGAGAAGCGCGGCTTTAAGTTCGACACACCCGGCGTGGTGCCGCTGCTGTGCAACGTCCACCCCGAGATGTCGGGCTATATCGTCGTCTCTCCCACTCCGTACTTCGCGCTGACAGACGCCGAAGGTAACTACAAAATCGCCGATGTGCCAAATGGAAGCTACACCGTGTCGGCCTGGCATGAAGGGATGAAAGTCCAGTCCAAGCCAGTCAGCGTCAGCGGCGACGCCACGCTGGATTTCGCGCCCTCCAAATGAGTTGTGGGACGGGGGACGCCATCATGAGGAATCATGCATGCTGACGCGCTTTCGGGATAAAAAGGTCGACCGCGCGTGGCTAAACAGCAACTTCCCTTGCATGATGGCGTGCCCCGCCGGAACCAATGCCGGCCGCTATGTGGCGTTGATTGCGGAGGGGCGCTTCGAGGAGGCGTACCGCTACGCCCGCGATCCGAATCCGCTCGCGAGTATCTGCGGGCGGGTGTGCGCTCATCCGTGTGAAACCGCTTGCCGGCGCGGAGAAATCGACAGTCCCATCCAGATCCGCGCCTTGAAGCGCCTGCTCACGGAGCGCTACGGCCCGGAGGCGCGGCGCCCGCTACGGATCGATCGTCCCCGGCTAAGCTCCCAGCCCTTCCGCGTCGCGGTCGTCGGCGCTGGCCCGGTCGGTCTCTCCGCGGCTAACGACCTCGGGTTGTTGGGCTATTCGGTTACCATCTTCGACGCCGCACCGGTCGCCGGAGGGATGATGCACCTCGGCATCCCGGAATACCGGTTGCCGCGCAGCGTCGTGGACGCCCAGGTCCGCGAGATTCTCGAATCGGGCGACATCACGCTTAAACTGAATTACGCCGCCGGCCGGGATTTCACGATCTCCGGGCTGCACGAACAAGGCTTTGCCGCGGTCGTAATCGCGGTGGGCGCTCACCGCAGCCGTGATCTCTCCATTCCCGGCGTGGACCTGGACGGCGTGCACAAAGGGATCGATTTCCTGCTGAATGCGAACCTCGGCTACCGGTTCACGATCGGGAAGAGAGTGGTCGTGATCGGCGGAGGCAATGTCGCGATGGACGTTGCGCGCTCCGCCGCTCGCGAAGTGCTTAAGCAGCACGCCTCGGGTCAGGAAGGCCTGGTCCCCAGCGAAACCAATGTTGCCGCGGTGGCCGCGCACGAAATGGTGGACGTTTCGCTGTCAGCCCTGCGTCTAGGCGCCCAGGAAGTCGGCATCGTCTGCCTCGAGAAGCGCCACGAAATGCCGGCCGCGCTCGAGGAGATCGAGGAAGCCGAGGCCGAGGGCATCACGCTCCACGATGGTTTCGGTCCGCGCCAGGTGGTCGGACGCGACGGGAAAGTGACGGGACTCCAAGTCGTCCGGACGCAAGCCGTATTCGATGCGTCAGGCCGCTTCAATCCCACCTTCGTCGAGAACAGCGAGCAGATCATCGGTTGCGACACGGTGATTCTCGCCATCGGCCAGTCCCCCAACCTCGACTTTCTCAAGCCGGAAGATGGAGTCAAAGTGTCGCCGCGCGGCCTGATCGTGGCCGACCCGGACACCCTGATGACCACCGCCGCGGGGGTTTTCGCGGGCGGCGACTGCGTGTTCGGGCCCCGGCTGATCATCGACAGCGTCGGCGATGGGAAGCGCATCGCGATCGCGGTGGACGAGTATCTTACGGGACGGCGGCATCCCGATCCCGAGGTCGTGGTCGAGGTGCTGGATCACCATCGGATGGCCGCCGACTACATGGCGCTGAGCCGGCATCCGGTCCCCATGCTGCCGCTCGAACGGCGCACCGGCGTCACCGAAGTCGAGATCGGATTCGACAAGCAGACCGCCATGCAGGAAGCCCGGCGGTGCCTGCGCTGCTGGATCAATACGGTCTTCGAGGGCAACCCGACGGACGCGTCCCAATGCGTTCTGTGCGGCGGGTGCATCGACGTCTGTCCCGAGCAGTGCATCCGTCTGGTGCCGCTCGAGCAGATCGAGTGGGCGTCAGAAGTGCTGGAGGAAATCCGCCAGAACGAGCAACTCTACCGCGTGGAGCTGGACGATGTCGCCGCGGAAGAGTTGGGCTTGATCACGGGCTCGGCCATGCTCAAGGACGAGACGCGGTGCATCCGCTGCGGCCTGTGCGCCGAAAGGTGCCCGGTCAAGCTGATCACGATGGAAGCCTACTATGTGGTTCCGAGTGAACCCGTGAAACTCGTCCAGATTTACGGAATTGGCGCGATTCCCGAAACGCCGATACCGGCCTCGCGATGAGGAGGATATTGAATGTCCCAAGAAGGAAATGTGGACTCAAAGCCGAAGCCGGACGGTGAAACTACCCGCCGCGAAGCCTTTGTCAAGCTGGGGATCGGAGCGGCGTGCGTGGCTGGAGCAGGCGCGGCGGTGTTCGGCTTCGAGTTCCTCTCGCCGAACGTTCTGTACGAGGCTTCGCCCATCGCCAACGCCGGCAAACCAGACCGCTACCCGGCAGGTTCAGTCACACAGGACCTGAAGGCCGGCATCTATGTGATTCACGGTCCCGAGGGGTTCTATTCACTCTCCGCGGTGTGCACCCACCTGGGCTGCCTGACAGCCTGGAATGCCGACCTGGGTATCATCGCCTGCCCGTGTCATGGCAGCAAGTTCAACGAGCTTGGAGAGAAGATCGACGGCCCGGCGCCGCGCGGCCTGCCTTGGCTCAGGGTGTGGCTCAGCGACGAAGGCGACCTGATGGTGGACCGCTCCACGACAATTCTGCCCAAGCAGTTCCTGAGGACTTGAGATGGCGCAAACCCTCAAAACGTATATCAATGGACTTCAACAAACCCGCGCCTGGCGTTCGGTCTTCCGCGGCGGAAGCGGCGCGAACAACCTGCGCCGTGCGATGGCTGTCCAGCAGAATGTGTTTCTGCACCTGGCGTCGGTCAAGATCAGCCGGAAATCCCTGTCGTTCCGCGCCACGTGGTTCCTCGGAACCCTGAGCCTCGGGACATTCCTGATCCTCGCCACCACCGGCATTCTGCTGATGCTGTATTACCACCCGTCGGCGCCGCAGGCTTACGCCGATATGAAGGACCTGCAGTTCGTCGTGTCGGCCGGAGTGTTCCTGCGCAACCTCCACCGCTGGTCGGCGCATGCGATGGTCTTTCTGGTCTTCGCTCACATGTTCAAAGTGTTCTACCGCGGTGCATACCGTCCGCCGCGCGAATTCAATTGGGTGATTGGAGTGATACTTCTGATCGTGACGCTGCTGCTCAGCTACACCGGTTATCTCCTGCCCTGGGATCAACTGGCTTTCTGGGCGATCACGGTTGGCTCCAACCTGATGTCGTCGGTCCCGGTGCTGGGCGAGAAACTGCGCTTCCTGATGCTGGGAGGCAACACCGTCAACGCGAATGCCTTGCTGCGTTTCTACGTGCTGCATTGCGTGATCCTCCCGGTGGCGGCCGCGCTGTTGCTCGCCATCCACTTCTGGCGCATTCGAAAGGACGGCGGCCTATACACGGGCCCGGGTGACTCCAATGAGTGATGTCGAAAAGAAGTTCGTAGCCGGGATGGATTCCGATAGCCGGCGCACGCCGGTGCGTGTGGCGTTCGTCACTCGCCGGACTTCGCCTCACGTCAAGACCACGGATGACCCGGCCGTCATGACGTACCCGGAAGGAATCCTGCGGGCTGTTGCGGCGGTGCAGGCCCTGGCCATCGCGCTGGTCGTCGTTTCGCTGATCTGGGACGCGCCGCTCGAAGAACTCGCCGACCCCATGCACACCCCCAACCCTGCCAAGGCGCCGTGGTACTTCCTGGGCCTGCAGGAGTTGCTCCACTACTTCCCGCCCGTCGTCGCCGGCGTCATCATTCCCGGGCTGGTGGTCGCCGCCCTCATCGTCATCCCGTATTTCAATATCAACATCGAGGCCGAAGGGATCTGGCTGAAGAACCGCGCGAAAAGGCTGCGGGTGTTTGGCGCCGCCGTGGTGATCTTCTCCGCCGTGATGCTGCTGTTCCAGGTCTATGCGGTGCTGATTCCCACCCTGCTGATCGCTGCGTTGATGGTTCTCGCGGCGCGAAGCGCACCCGATTCGCCCAGCCGTTTCAGACGCTGGCTGGTGTCCAAACCGGTTTCCTACTGGGTGATGACATGGTTTCTGGTGCAAGCGGCGGTTCTCACCATCATCGGAACCCATTTCCGTGGTCCCGGCTGGTCGTGGGTTTGGCCGTGGAGGACCTGAATGTCGATCCTGAGACGAGTTCGAACGATCCTCTTCGGCGATTCCGCCCGCGCATTTGGAACTCTGGGCGTCGTGCTGCTGGTGTGTCTGGCGATCACGCCGGCCAAGGACCATTTTCGCGAGTGGCGCCGCTACCAGCGCAATTACCTCAGCCTGATTCGCAACCGCGGTGACGCCGCTAGCCTGCAGCGGCGCTTCCAGGGCGGGCTGCAGCAGACCTGGATTCCGGAGCTCGGCGTGGTGGATCGTTGCGCCACCTGTCACGTGGCGCTGAAGGAGGCAAGCCTGAAGGACGTGACGATCCAGCCGTTCCGGCCGCACCCGTATGTGCCTCACACGCTGACGGAATTCGGATGCACCATGTGCCATCGCGGGCAGGGCGCCGCCACCAGCGTGCAGGAAGCCCACCGCGGCACCCTTGCCTGGGAGCAGCCGGTCGTTCCCGCCCGCTACATTGAATCGGCCTGCGGACAGTGCCACTGGAATTCGCTCACTGGCACTCCGCAGTTGAATCTTGGCCGCAAGCTGCTGGCGCGCTACGGGTGCGTGCAGTGCCACGCGATTCTGGTGCCTGGCCAGGGCCGAATGATGACCACCAATCCCGCCCCTCCACTCACGCGCATTGCTTCCAAGACGACTCGGGAATGGGTCTTTGCATGGCTCAAAGATCCGCCTTCGTATGCCGTGACGGCAACGATGCCGAACTTCCAGTTGAGCGACGCCGATGCCCGGGATATCTCGGCCTTCATCATGGACCAGAGCGCGCCGGCCCCGGCGGCGGCAGCGGCCCCGGCGAGCGCGCCGGCCGCGGATCCGCAGGCTGGAGCTAGCGTTTACGGCGAATCCTTCTGTTCATCCTGCCATGCGACGGTCAATGCGGCCGGCATGGTGGTGGGAGGAAACGTCGGGCCGGAACTCACCCGCATTGGGTCCAAAGTGAAACCCGAATGGCTCACGGATTGGCTGCGCGGACCCAGGAATTACGACCCACACACCCAGATGCCGCGCTACCGCTTCGACCCGAAGCAGCTTAACCTCCTGACCGAATTCCTTAAGGCGAAGACCGATTCCGACCTGCTGGCGAAGGTTCAACTGCAGCCTGTACGGCCGACGGAAATCACGCATGGCAAGGCGCTCGTGAAAGAGCGCGGCTGTGCCTCGTGCCATGAAATCAACGGAGTCGCCAGGCCCGAGAATTTCGCTCCTGACCTGACGCTCATCGGGAGCCAGTCGCTCGCCAAAATCGTGTTCGCCGAGGGAATCCCGCACACTCTTCCCGATTACCTGCAGGCCAAGATCCGCAAGCCGCATGCGTTCGGCAAGTCGACCAAGATGCCACAGTATGAGTTCCCGGCTGCGCAGGTGGATGCCTTGGTCACCGCGCTTCTGGCGCAGACCGACCGCGCCGCAACCCTCCCCGCGAGCCTGCGTGTCGCCGGCAAGCGGGAGACCGACTACCTTCCGGCCGGGAAGGCCGGTCAGCTAATGACCGACATGAACTGCTTTAGTTGCCACGCCATTAATGGCCGGGGTGGTGACATGGCGCCGGATCTGACCTTGGAAGGTAGTTCGGTTCAGCGGAAATGGCTGGTCGATTTCCTCAAGAACCCCAACACGCTCAGGCCGGCGCTCATTCGCAGAATGCCGCGTTTCAACGTCACGGCGGCGGAAGCTGAGACGCTCGCCGACTACATCATGGCGGTCTACCAAACGCCGGCATTCGAGCGCGATGAACTCGACTCCGCGAAGGCCGCACCGGACGAAGTGGAGCATGGAAGGCAGTTGTTCTACTCCAAGTACGCCTGCCAGTCGTGCCACATCGTCGATTCCAAAAACGACAAGGGGTACATTGGCCCGACCCTGACACAGGTCGGCCGGCGGCTGAACTCGCAGTGGGTCTTTCAGTGGCTCAAGAATCCGCAAGCCCTCCGCCCTGGGACCGTTGAACCCAATCGGAACATGAGCGACGAGGATGCCCGCGCATTAACTGCGTACCTGATGCAGCAGAACCGGGAGGTCGCCAGGAAATGAGAACGGCATCTGCGTTCGTCGGGCTAGCGTTGGTCGTCTCCTGCGGGTGTAGTCGCACGCCGCAAGCGGCCCAAGCCCCGCCGGCGAAGGCGTTCGGTACTGCAGTGGTCGAGGTCGGCGGAGGTAAGCAGGCGGCGGCCATCGGTACTGCTGTCGATCAGCCCGTTGTCGTCCAGGTCAACGACGCGCAGGGAGCGCCGGTTGCCAGCGCTCCGGTGTCGGTCGCTGTGCCCGGCGGCGGCGCGGCCACGCCCGCGTCCGGACTGACCGGCGCCGACGGGCAATTCACTGCCACCGTCGTTCTGGGCGGGAGTTCGGGCCGCTATCAGATCGTCGCATCGACGCGCGACAAGAATGGCAAGACGATCGAACTTCGATTGGAAGAGGTCGCACTCGGCTATCAGGAGATCCAGGGCCGCGAGCTGAGCCAACTGTACTGCGCGCGCTGCCACGATCCGGATTCGACGCCGGAGCGCGTCTCCAATCACGACAACCTGACGGCCAAGGCCCACGCATTCACCGAAGGTACGGTTCTGAATGCGATGAGCGAAGCGGACCTTGTTTCCATCATTTCACACGGCGGTCCGGCGCTGAACCGCTCGCCCGAAATGCCGCCTTACGGCTATTCTCTCGGCAAGGCGGAGATCGCCGCTTTAGTGGCCTACATCCGCGCTGTCGCCGATCCGCCCTACCGCTCGAAGGGAGCGTTCTATGCGAGGAACTGAGCGGATCGTCGCCGCTCTGCTGTTTTTCGTCATCGCACTTTTCTGTCGCGCGCAGGTGCTCTCACCGCCCGAGATCCTCGATCCGGAGTTGCGTGAGTTGCAGCAGAAGCACATGGCGGAGTTGAAGAGCGTCGCCGTAGCCATCGCCTCCCACCAGTTCCCGTATCACTTCTATTTCAGCCGCAGGCTGGACCTGAGCGAAGAGCAGGAGCGGAGCTCCGATCAGCGCTCGATTCAGTTCGCGCGGTTCCAGAGCAGGATCGTTCTGCAGATCACTGCCAACTACTTCGCGGCGTACTCCGGGGAGTTGTTGACGAAGGACGACCGCGCTAGCAAGACGTTTGAGGATGTGATGCTTCCGATTCTGCGAGTGGAGGTTCCAGCCATGCAGCAGGAACAGTCCATCGACAGTTTCGCCCTCGAGATTTCGCACCACGTCCGCAAGAAGACGATCGGCGTGGTGACTGAGCGTGCCGAGAACGTGGTTCTCGTGATCCCGCGGGAGGCTGCCGTCCGACTCGTCTCCGCCTCGACCGCGGCCGGGCAGAAGGCCGCCCTTGAGCAGGCTTCGATCTTCCTCGACTCTCAACCCCTTGCGCTCTGGACCCATCCGGGGCAGATAGCAGTCGCGGCCGGCGTAGCGCCGCCCCCGCCTTCTCAACCTGCCTCAAAACCAGCGCCGGTGCCTGTGCCGGCTCCAGCCGCCGTCTCCGCTCCAGCCGCGCTGGAGCAGGACACGTCTGCCGATGCACTGAAGAACCTGCAAGCCACCTGGCAGGAAACAATCACCCGGATCGTCCGCGACATGGACGCCGCGGCCCGATTCGTGGGATACGCTCCGCCTGCTTTCATCAGTTTCCACAAGGGCGCGTACCTGCAACTCTCGCTCACGACTCCGCTACCGGCCAGCGCCGCGGGCTCGCGCTACCGCCTCGCTGCCATGGCCTTCGACGATCACATTGCGCGCCTCATACGTCCGCTGATGGCTTATTTCAAGGACGACGCGAAGTTCGACGGGTTCGATTTCAGCACCAGTATCCGGCAGGAAGGCGCTCCGGCCGACGCCGGCGCTGCCGTGGCAGTGGAGTACATTTTCGGGATGCCTGCGCTGCGCTGCTACGAACAATACGACTGCACCGGCCAACAACTGATCAATTCCGGCTTTGTTCTGATCAACGGCGAGCGGGTCGGCCTGGACCTCCAGAGTGCTGAGGCGCCTGCCCCCAGATAGCGCGCTGCGACTTCACCGATTGCTGCCCAAATCTCGATCTGCACGGCACCGCACCGGTTTCTTGTCCGCTGAGAAAACCGACTTGGTGCCATCGACGTCCTCGCGTCAGCTCGCGATCTCCATCATCGTCTCTCCCTTTGCGCTTCGAGTGCATATCGTTGGGAGCCTACTGTACCTCGGCAGAGACCGACCTTCTCATTCCATCTCGGAAACTGTGCCAGTGGTCGGAAAACGGCGTTTCCGGAGACTGGCAACTGCCTAACTGCTGTGTCCCGGCGCACGAGCGCACTGTTTGGGAGCCGGTTCGCGTTGGCTATTTTTGAAGCACTGGGGGAAGCTGGGGTACCCTTGGGGACTTTTGCATATTTTGCATATGGTATTGCCTGTCTCAAGAACTTACCGCGTCGGAGGGCCGGCTTTCACCGGACCAATGTGAAACAGCCAAGCGCGCGGCATTGTGCGATTCATGCGGGCAGCACTGGCGTCCACTGCTGAGCACGAGGGAACGTGGGCAGACGAGGAGTTTGGACTCCATTTGGACTCCATTTGGACTCCAGGGGGAGGGAATCTCCAGATTAGTTGGCTGTATGTATTTGAAAACAGTGGTGGGCCCGGCAGAACTCGAATCTGCGACCTCTACCGTGTCAAGGTAGAGGTCGTAACGCAATTTCCTTTTAGTTTCATTAGGTTGCGTGCCTTTGTAAGGTCCAACTGAGGTCCAAACTCGGCCAGGAACACTGTGGTAGGCGTGGTATCCATGGACCTCGGGTCGATACCGCCTCAGTCTATTGATTCTGAATTAGTTGGTTTTCATGGTAGGCATGGTAGCCGTGTTTTTGCCCTGTACTGTCTAGCTTGCTTGCTAGACAGTTCTTCTTCCCCTCTTATAAGGAGATGGCTACCAAGGCTCCCCGAACCCGCCCACGCAGCGGTCGGTGGCGGTGAAGCAAGCTCGCCGCTGGCCAAGCCAGATCAGTGGTGCCCAGCCACGCGAGAGCGGCAGCCATCGCGCTGCGCGCTTGCTCCGGGTCCGGGCTTGCCAAGGGAGAACGAGATAATTGTGGATTCCAATGCGCCTATATATCCGATCAGTAGGACCGCCGCCGCACACATTGTCAGCCGTGTGGTGCTCCAGAACGCTTTCATTTCATCGGCCTCCCGCCCTTGAGGTCTGCCTTCCGTGATAGTAACGCCGCTTTCGGGTAAGCAGGCTCGTCAACTCGCAAGCGCCCGGTAAAGCGTCGTCCGGCCCACATTCGACAAGTCGGTGATCGCAGCGTCACTCTGACGGGGCGGCTCCCGTTGCCGACAGCCCTTCGCACTACCGCGTGAGAATGGATCCCCTGTACCGCCGAAGGGTTTACCGATCCAGTCGCTTGGTCGCATCGTCGGCGACCCGTAGTTGTGCCCCCGTTCCGTCACGCATCTTCGCGGATCCTGGACCACGGCGAACTCTAAAGCAATGGTGTGCAGCGCCGCGGCGAAGTGAAGCCCGTGTACGCTTCTCGATCATCCGGTTCCTCAGCCACAATCCCGTGCCAGAGGCGAACGGCTGGGGCAAGCGGCTCGTTCGGCATCGCCTGGCCCTGGGTCAGTCTCAGAAGGAGCCGGCGTAGCGACTCGGCGTCGCCCCCGGCACGCTGGCTCGTTGGGAGCGCGGGGAGAGGGAGCCAACTGGCGAGTACCTGATACGGGCAGATTGTTTCCTCAACGATGAAGGGGGTCTATCCTCGGACTTGCGTCGCGTTGTTTAAGAACAAGACGCTTCGCACCCGATGCGGGTCGCAGGCGTCCGGAGGGAGATCATGAAGTTAGCGAAACGCACAGCGTGCCGCTTTGACTCTCTCGGCGAACTCCTTGCGAAATGCAAGCATCGCGGGGTGGCAGGAATTCGGCTGTTTCTCCAACGAGAGATCCATGATCGATGGCCATTCCAAGACGAAGCTCACCGAGAAGTGCTCGGTCGTCCAACTGCGCCGCCACGATGAACTGACGCGCCGGATTCTGGGCGAGCCGACGGTGGGGACGCGCCGCTGGAAGCGGAGGACAAGCCAGGGGGAAGATCTCCAAACGCGCTCCCTGGGCCCGGGACCGCTGCGGGCGGAAGGCGCGAGTCTGGAATGCGCTGATAAACAAGGATGTTGGCCCATGCTTCCTGCCGGGTGAAGGCTGCTACAATATTCAGTAGGGAGGTATTGACATGGGCCTCCAGAGCGATTCATAATCTAGTGGTTTAAGGATTTGCTGCTGCCCCTATGCTATCCTCCTCGCCTGAAGACGGGGATTCGGCAGGGGGCTGGCCCCGAGGTTTCTGAGTTCTGAGAGAACTGGAAGCATGGGTCAGTCACGACGAACGCCCCGAACAATTCGACTAAGCTTGAGTCCGCGCGGATCCGTCGACAATGACCTTGACTGCACCCCGATTAGAGAGAGTTGAGGACCAGGTGCTGACGAGAAAATATCGACGGCTAGCGAAACGGCACGTTCGTGCATTCGGAGAGCCGCGCCCGGGGCTTGACCGCAAGGCTGCGGACTTGAAGGGCCCCCATCCTGAATACTCCGATGCTTCCGTCCGGCAGGCGCCGCATGCGCTGCCAGCGGGGGCTCCTGTAGTGAGAATGGCGATTCAGGAAGATCAGGATACGCGCGAGTCGAGAGTTGTAGTGCTGTAGTCGCGCGCCATGAAGCTCGCCGAGAAGCAAGCTTTTCTGGTCTTGCAGAGATCGGGAGCGCCGCCACAGCACCGCGTACGGATAGTCGAGTCGCTCTCGCAAGCCCTGCCATCGTGGAACCTCTCCACACGCGTCTCGCGCATATTCCGAGTGACGAACGTAGGGGGTGCGCCCAATGGCGACCAACGAATACTGGAGAATTGCCACCTCTTGTTCGTCGGCCCCACCCCCCCCTGGGCAATTCAAGGCGTCGTGGGTCCTTCGTGCCAACTTTGGCTCACGCTGGGCTCCTTTAATCTATTGCTGGTTTCTCAAAATCCCAGTGAAACCGCCGTCGCTATCGATTGGGCGAAGAACAATAGCAGGTACGAACACTGGGAGATAGCAGCCGGTGTCGTCAAGGAGCCTCATTTCTCGCCAGAGCAAGTTCACATCCGGAACGGCATCGGATCGTTGACAAAACTGTCCAAGCTCCGGATGCCCTCACCGCTGCGTCAACCGGTCTCGGAGTACTGTTCTCTGATGGCCTCAGCGCTGTCCCGGTCTCGGAGTGCATTGCCGCAGTTGCTTCAGGACCTCAAAGTTGTACACGAGGAGACTGCGAGCGATCTCTTCGACATAAGTGCTGGTGGCGATGAAATCGTGCTCGCCGACGAGGTCGGTGATCTCACGAACACCAACGCCGGCCTCGCACGAATTGTCTCGCAGGCCCTCTCAGCCGTTTCGCCTTTGATCGAACACGAGTGTGATCTGCGGCTCCATTCGCTGTTGGGAATCGGAATTGCCGATCTTGCGCTGGCACGGATAAGGATATTCGCAGAAAAAACTCTCGGTTCCGCGAACATCCCAGACAGAGTGGCTCACCTCGAACGCAAGCCGATCGATATGGACTTGACTCGATTGCGCTGTGACTCTGACTTTTGGTTTTCGGACCATCTCGGGAAGAATGGCACTGTCGTCGGGCATTCCGTGGCCCACCTCCCTACGGCGACTGACGTTCCTTTCCCGCTTCTCACATACTTCAGCCAGACCGACCACTTCAAGAGCACGCTCACGACGCTCAGCGCGCCAGTCACTGCAATAGCGGCCTGCAACACGGTGCGGTGGAGCCTTCTGACGCTCACACATGAGATTTGTCATGCCATAGTGCGAGGTGTTCTCACAACACTGCTGCCTGATCCTGACAAGACTGAAGAGCTTCAGGACGCTATTGCACTCCTTAACAAGACACGCAAGCCGGCGCACCTCCTTGATGAAATAAGAAGGTACTTAATCGCGAGCGTTATCGCGATGGATCACGTTCACAGCCTTTCAGAAGGAGTGTCCGGCGAGTTCCCAGTCGACGCCGACTACCTACGGGAGACCTTGGACCGCTGTCATCATGAGGTTGAGGAGATCATGGTCCACGTCATGGACTTCATGTACTTCTATGATGGCGAGGCGGACAAGTACATCCCCTGGATTTGGTTGTCTTGGGGCGTAATACCGAACATAGGAAACCGCGTGCCAGAATACGTCCTCCGCACGCTATGTGCTTTGAATGCAATGAACCTGCGAAGAGGCGGACTGACAGAGACAACGTCACGAGATCAACTTATCCACATTCTCTCTGGGCTGAAAGACTCCACTAAGGATCTTTATGTAGAGGCGGCCTTGAAACATCTTCGCGAGCATTGGGATGAAAGAATCAAGAATGCACTGATTTGTCGTAAAGGGATCGTCAAAATCGTGCGCGCCTTCCTGTTCTCTGATTCCATAGCTGACAGCCTCAGACAAGAGAGGAAGGCGTTCGGTCCAGGCTCCAAACGCGAAGGTTACCCAATGAACCCTCGTGAGCTTTCCTCCCTGATGATTGACAATCCACTGAAGTTCATCAAGGTCTACACTGATTCTGGTGAGCCATCAGAAGCAGTGTCTGCGTGGATGCTCTCAACAATTGCCTTCAACACATTGGACTCATGACGACAGCGCCCTTTCCCGAGAACCTGAGTGGCTATCTAGTCGCCTTCCTGCACGAACAACCTTCTGAACTGCCATCGTGTGATTCTCTCTCACTGAAGAGCAGAATCCATAAAAACTGGCACGCATACGCCTACACGAGCCACCGGGCTCTCCTGGGTGAGAACGAACGCGGAGTCCTCGGGCCCTACAAGTACTTCATGGCGTGTTTCCGTAGTGGGCGCAAGTTACTCCTGTTGAGCGAGAACCGCAGAGTTGTGGAAGCCTTCCTCCTTAATGAATCAAAACAGTTCGGGGGCGGGCTGCAGCAAATGGAAGTTGACGTAGACGGGTTTGTAAAAAAAACGCTCGCGCAGCCCGATGCTGTATACAAAATGAGCTATGCATACGCTCACATCCCGCGGTATGGGGCAGCTCTAAATGCAGCATCATTCTATGGCGACGACCTTTTTGAAGCTGCCCTTTTCCGCGAACATTATCAAGGTATGACGTTTTATAGTTGCGGCCTGAGACTTTTAATTGACAACGTCGAAATTGCGCGGGTCAGAAGCGTCGGGAGAGTTTCGTTTTTTGTGCCGCGGGAAAAGAGTGCAAGTCTCAAACGACTCGACGACGTCGTAGAGGTGTTTCGGCGTCTCGGCCAAGAGTCTCGATTGAAGTTTCGTTCTGGGGCGTTCTATTTTGTATGAGTTTAATAGATATAGATCAGTTTGATCAGGATTCTTTGCTGATTCCGGCTCTTGCCAATGACCTTAACGCAGGAAGATTGGCTCTGATCCTTGGTGCGGGAGTGAGTGAAGGTCTCGGGCTGCCCGATTGGGGCGGCTTGCTGGATCGACTTTTCGCCTCTAAAGAAGGTGCGGTGAGACCGGCAGGTCTGACTCCTGCAGAGGAGGCCGACGTCTTCCGATGCCAATACTGCGGTGGAGACAACATGGCGCTCCTTAGCGCCGTGCGGGATGCGCTCTACCTGAACTTCAATCTTGATTTCGAACAGATGCGCCAGAACGTCGGCTTGGTTTCTATTGGCGCATTAGTTATGGCCTCGCGACGAGGAAGCGTTTCACAGGTCGTGACCTTTAATTACGACGATGTATTGGAGTGGTACCTGGCTTACTATGGATTCTCTTCTTGTTCGGTAAAGGATGAGCAGCACTGGGCTTCAAACGCAGATGTTACTGTATACCACCCGCACGGGTTTCTTCCTAGTCCGCCTTCCATTAGTTTTAGCAAGGACATTGTGTTTGATCAGCTGGCGTATGATCGAATTGCCGGGGACGAGACTAAGATATGGCACCAAGTGGTGCTCTCGATTCTTCGTTCCCATGTCTGCCTGTTCATTGGCCTTTCAGGCAAAGACCAGAACTTACGATCGCTGTTGGCTCGTGCCCTCGATACGCACGCGCCAACTGGGCAGAGTTCGTTTTGGGGTGTGGTATTCATGGATTCAGCCGAGAATCCCATGGCGGGCTTCTGGCAGGATCGCGGGGTCTACTGCAAGATCGTGAGTGACTATTCAAAGGCTCTGCCTAAATTCCTCTTTTCGATCTGCCAGGAAGCTGCGCGGCTGAGCGACTCCCAATCGAGCAAGATTGTGACAAGGCGGAGTGCGGATGACTTTTACCGTCACAATGCCCGATAGGCGGCGTGATGGTTCGGCCCTGGGCAAAGCGGCGCTTAGTTGGGCGTTTCTCCATACAACCTGAGGAGGCGGCGTCTGCACAGAGAGGGAGAGTCTCCGTCTCGAGACCATTTTTGAGAATTGGAACAAGAGCACGTCTGATTTCCCTCTGTCATGCCGCTACAGCGCTGTCCGGCTCCCAGTTTCTGTAGGTCGGTTCGGCAAGGCTTGTTCCAGCTTGGGAACGCGTAATCTCGACGGTGATCAACCGATCTCCGGCAAACGCCGGGGTGAGTTCCAGAGCCAGATAATCGAAGAGCGGCCGTTCGTGGACGGCCATGATGATCTTTCGGCCATGCTCTTTTGACAGCATTCGCAAGAGCGCGGCGAACTGGGCGATATGCACCTCGTCCATCGATTGCACAGGATCATCGAGAACGAGCCACGGCAACTGTGGCTTTACGGCTAGATGAAGCGCAATGAATAGAGTAAGGGCAGCTGTGTTTAGGTTGCCCGCACTCAGCATCGCACCGGGCGCGCCACCCCGCCCTCCGTCCCTGTGAACGGTCTCGAGTTGTGCCGTAACTGGCTCGTCGGCGGCTTGGGGCAGCCGAAACGCTGGGACGAAGGGCTCTGTTGGAGCAAGACGCACAAACAGATCGCGCCAGATCTTATTCAGTGCGCTATTAAAGACACGGCCAACAATGGCAGTGCGCGCCTCGGCGGCTGCGCGCGCGATCGCTTTAGCGGCTTCGCGGCGACCTTCAACTACTTGGAGGGACGCGTCCTGGAGCGACTGTACATCGGTGTCGCGGGCGATCATCTTCGTAAGCTGTCGGATCTCGGCCTCATGTTCCCGAAGCAGGCGATGCTGGGTCAAGGCTTCGCGTCGTAATCGCTGGCGATCACCGAGCGCTCGCTCTCTACTGGCCACGTAGTCCTCGAGGCGCTGAATCGCATCTCCGATGGACTCCGCCGTTGCGAGCGGCGCCTGTTCCAAGCCCAAGCACAGTTCGCCGACCGCGGCCCGCAGTTCGAGGGACATTCTGTCGCTGCCTCGAAGCTCGGCGAGGCGACGGCGCGCTTGTACTTCTCGCCGGATGATGCTGGCTCCAGTCGCGGCCAGTGGAGCCAATTCGTTCAATCGTCGCCGGCCCTCGGACAACTCAGAAACGCGCGCCTTCAGCGCGCCCCGGGCGTCTTGAGTGAGCCGCTTACTGGCTGCCGCATCCCGATCACGTTCACTCTTGGCAAGATCGTCTGTTGTTTGCACCCGAGTACGTCCTAGGCTTTGCACTCGGTCAGCCTGCTCAGTCAGGCGGGCCACGTGTGAGGATACCCGTTGCACGAGGGGTTCGCTAGAAACCTCACGGTAATCTCGGCCGCAGACGGGGCAATACTCGCTATGAACATGCGGCAGGAGCGCGGCCAGCGCACGGCTCAATGCTTCGGTATCTCCCGTGATCTGGCCGAGTTGCTCATCCACGAGGGCGATGCGAGCCCTGCCCTGGGCGATAGCTTGGTCAAGGGCATCGATCTGAATAGCGACGGCGTCATCTTGAGTGATCGCCCGAGTACAGCGATCCAAGTCGGAGCCGACGCGGGACAGCGCAGTGTATTGAGCTGTCTGGGGATCGGTCGACGCAACGGATGGTAGGTCCGGAAAAGAGACACGCAATTCGTCGATAAGGGCCTCAAGCACTTTGCCCACATCGACCCACCAAGTCTTGAGCGCTTCACCCGAGGCCGTCTCCTCGGCCTCCGCAGAAGCTTGGTCAACGGCGCTCTCCTTGACTAATAAGGATACACTTCGTTGTCTCAAACTGGCGAGGTCGCGCCGGCGGCCGGTCAGTGCTACAAGCTGAGGTTCATCGGTGTCCTGGCTGAGGAGATTTTCGGCGCTGTCGGAAAGTTCGACGCCGAGTTCGAGCGGGGCGTCAGGTGCGAGCATCGCGAGCTTTGCGCGGATGCTCGTTCGGAGACCGCTGGCTTCATCCGATAGCCGTGAGAGCCTGCTTCGCGATTCCGCGATACGCCGCTCGACGACCGCTCGAGCCGTTTCGACCTCGGTGTACTCGGGCACCAAACGGCGCATATTGCGAACATCACCGACTGGGTGCAACCCGTCGATCAAGGCGTCCAGATGGTCCAGGCCGAGAAGATCCTTTACGAAGCGGGTAAGCGGACTATCCTCCCGGGCCTTGGCATCCTGATAGATTTCCAAAAGTCGGCCCAAGGTCGCCTGCGCGAGATAGCATCGCTCGCTGAAAAAGCGGCTCACATTTCCGATCAGTGCGGGCGTGCCTGAAATCACTCCGTCCGTAAGCATGAGCTCATGGGGTTGCACTTCAGCGGCACCGTTGCCCAACCCGGTCAGAACAATCTTGCCGTATGCGGCATCCCGATTTTTAAGATGAGCTTGATAACCTGGGTCGGTCCGACGCATCTCAAGGACCTGTCCCGTCAGCACCAGTTCGAGAGCCGACAACACGCTGGTCTTGCCCGCACCGTTCGGACCATGAATAAGTACAACGGGTGCGTCGAGCGGGACGATGACATTGCCTCTCAGACTCCGGAAGTCGGTAATTGAAATGGCGTTCAGTTGTGGGATCATTCGTCGATAGCCTCTGGAGTCACGTCGAGGGGTTCTCGGAGGAGGGTGCGCAGGGTCTGTTTAACGGTCTCAGGACCGTCAAGAGCTGCCGAGAATATCATGCCGACATCTTTCTCGTGTTGGGTGTGCTTAAGGCGGCGTCGCACCTCACCAAATGGGTCCGCCACACTCTCGCTGGCATCGGCCAATTCGAGCGGTAGCAGCACGGCGAGTGCATCGCTAAGAGAGAGATCCGCACCGGCGCCCGTTGGCGTTCCAACCGAAAGTACTCGGCTGACCCGCGAAAGCGCCTCCACAATCACGGCGCGCGGAGGCGGACCTACTAACACGATCGTCAATGAGCGGCGCGATGCGACCAGATCCAGCGCGCGGCTGAGCCCTTCTACCTTCTGCCGGATTCGAACCTCCGGTTCGGTAAGAGTATCGATCACGACGATGAGGTCGAGGGCGCGCTCGGACCCCACGAGAAGCGCCGCGAATTCAAAGGGGACCGAGGCGACGATCAAGGGTGTTTCGCGTTGACGATAGCCTGCGGTTGTGAGCAGGTTGACGACGCGGCTTACTGGCTGACTCGGAATCACAGTACAGCCTCTTCCCGAAAGCGGCGGAGAAGGTCATTAACTCCATCTGCGTCGCGGAGCAATTCGGCCATGCCGATGTTGCGCAAACCCGGGTGGCCTGTTCTTCCACGCGCAGCGCGCGGCGAACGCGCCATTCTGGAAACGGGTGCGGTGCTGTGGATGACAATTGCGTCTTCGTCGTCTGAAGAGACGAGCGAATTGATTTCGAGTTGCACGGAAGCGCGATGGTTGGCCGCGAAGAAGATTCGAGTCTCCCCTAAAGCCGTATCAACACGAAGTGCGCCGCCGGCTGGGTCGGCCAGATTACTCTCAGCCACGCGCCAGGTGGCGTCCGCATCTCCCAAGCCCAGGATGCCAAGCGCCGACGCCATCTCGCGCACCCCGCTGGTGGGTAACGTCGGATCGGATGCGATCAGGTGGATCGGACATGTGCTCAGCGGGCGATAGGCGGTCGACCCTATGGGCGGCGTCCGGCCTTCTTGAAACAGCGAAAGGCCTCGGGAACTCGCGGTCACAAGTGTGCGTACGAACGCGAGACGATCAGAACCAGCGGAATCAGCAACACGATTGCGAAGTACAATGAGACCTTGCTCAATGGCGTCGTGGTCGGCAGCGGCAAGCTGTGGTGCATCCACTAAGCGCGCGAAGGTGTGCAGTTTCTCAAAAAGAACGTGGAGTACCAGGGCTGTCAGCGCTGGCTTGGCAAAGGCCCGAAAGAGCGCGCCAGCTTCGATCTCGGTGCCACTGCTGGAGTAGGACTCTCGGTAGACGAACCGCAAGATGTTAATCTGGTCTTGGCCGAGGGCGTCCTCCGCGAAGACATGTGCCGGTGGCACGCACGGCCAGTTCCAGGTCATCAGGGCACAAGCTTCGGCGAACAGGTTTTGGATGTTGGAGTCCTGCGCGGACAAGCCGATCATCAGAGTACGTTTTGTGGCGGCGAGATTAACCAACTGCTCGTGCATTGCCGCATAGGCTGGGTTGTGTGGCCACGCCGTGATCTGTGAACGGCGAGCGATCAGAAGCGAACGATAGACCGCCGGGTTGGCTCCGGCCCGAACTGCGCACCCATGAAACTTCAGCAAGCGCGCGAGTAGCGGGGTGTCGCGAAGATCCTCAGCCCGCACGCAGATCTGCAGAGCCGTACCCGAGCGTTCGGTCAACTCCTCCATGGCTGCTTCGATCAGGCCGTCCCAATTGGCTGTCGCAATGTCCTCCAGAACGCCCTCAAGAACCAGAATCGCGATGCAAAAATGCTCGCAATCTGGAATTGCGCTGGCCGCAGCGAAAGTGGTCGGCACGTCAACGACATCCCATAACAGGTAGTCTTCCTCTGGGTGTCCGGCAACGCGAATATCCAGGAGGCTTGCGTATTCCTGGGTGAGATTAGTAAGCACGGTGTCGATCGCTGGCCACTCGGTGATAGGCCGACCGAAATCTACACTCGCCCGATCCAGAGAAGACAAGTGGGCGAACCCAATGGCCTGTTCAAGAGCGAGCCGGTATGCGCAGGAGCTGTTCGCGGAATCAATGCGATCCCTCAAGTTCGAGAGCACGCGCGCGACCACCATCTTGAGATCATCTACCCGATCGCGGGAGATCCCCGAGCCAAGCCAAAAAACGTACCGTCTTTGCGCGATCCCTTCAGCCATGCTCGCGAACTCACCGTCCAGGAGGTCCAGCACCTGGCGAATAGAAATGTTGAATGCGGTGGTGCCCGGAGCAGGAGACATGAAAACGACCCGAGTTTTTCTGCACCTCTTAGGCGACGTTGAGTGCGCGTGAATGCCAAGGATATCACCCATTGTGGGGGAGTGATGCTACGACAGCACCGGAGAGATTTGTTCCAGAGGCTGTCAGCGGCTGAGGAATCATATTGCTCGCATACGTCCCCGTACCAGCCGACGTTCACCGCGTCGAAGGCAATCCCTCCCGCCGTCTTCTGTTCGATGTCGAACTGCTGCTTGTCTTCGAGGTTGAGTTGCGTCACTGCTGAGGACTCGCGGCCAGCCCATGACTTGATGGCTTCACGGATGCCTGGGAATAACATCAGCCCACGCTCCTTACAACGCCGGTGTAGACGTTTTGCTCGCCGAGCATCGCGCGCGCCATCGCGTTCGTGATAGCCGAGATGCCGTCAATACGGCTGGTGCTCTTCTCGCGCTCCGGCTTCGCGAACATCAGGTTGTCGTTGCGCTCCACAGTCGCGAGGCAACTCGCATTCCAGCGCAGAACAGGATGGCCGCCGTGATGCAACTTTCCTTGAGCGACGGCTGCCAGGATCTTCTTCGACGGTTCCGACAGGCTCATGTAACCCTGGCGGATCTCTGCGCACTTGTAGCCGTCGTCGACCATCGCAACAGACACCTGGCGCGAGTTCCACGGGTCCCAACAGATCTCCTGCAGATCGAACATCTGCGAGCCCCACTCCAGCCGGTCCTGCACGAAGCGGTAGTCGATCACCTCGCCGGGCGTGGCCTCGAGAAATCCGTCGCGGATCCACTGCGACAGCGGCACGCCCAGATTGAGTTCCAGTTTGCGGACGCGCGCCTCCGGCACCCAGAAAAACGGCAGCACGTCGTATGAGTCGTCGTCGCCCGGGAACAGGAAGACCACGGACGTCAGATCGGTCGTCATCGACAGGTCGACGCCGGCCCAGCACGTGCGCTGGAAGAACCGCGCCATGAAATCATGCGGGAGCGTCCGGACCTTGTCCTCCGGCAGCTTCGGAAGCAGGCCGGGAGTCTTCCAGTCGCCAGCGCTGGCGTCCCACTTCGCGATCTCGAGGGCCCGGTTTTCCTTCTGGTCCCAGATGTTGAGGAAGTACCGCTTGAACGATGTCAGATCGCCCTCCGACTCCGCGCTCTCGTACTCCTTGCGGATCTTGTCCTCTGTGATGAAGCCGTCGTCGACCTCGCCTTTGTCGTTGAGCCGCAGCAGCGACGGGTTGGCCTTGCGCCAGGTCGCCGGATCTGCCGGATCGTCCTCCGCCGCGGCGCCGTAGATCTTGCCGTAGAACCGATGGTCCGTGACGATGCCCTCTTCGATCCGCCGCGTCTTCTCGTGCAGTTTCCAAGCGAGCGGAGACTCGTTCTGCACGCCCGCCGTAGTGATGGCAATCGTCAGTGTCTGCCGCCGCGTGATCCCGCCTTTGCTCAGCACGTCCCAGTTCTCAATCTGCTTGCGCGTCTTCCATCTGTGGACCTCGTCCGCCACCACGAACGCCGGGTTCACGCCGTCGCCGAAGTCGCCGTCGGCCGCGACCGCCGCATAGAAGCTGTCCGGGTCCTTGCGTTTCAAAATGCGGTGCGTGCCGCGCATGATCCGCAGCCGCTTCCTGAGCCACTTCGACTGCTCGACCATCTTGCAGGCCGCCCGGTATACCTGGAGCGCCTGGCGCGTCGCCGCGGCCGCGCCGTAGACCTGGCAGCCCGGCGTGTTCGTGCTGACCAGGGTTAAGAGCGCCAGGCCCGCCGCAAACTCCGTCTTGCCAGCCTTTTTAGGGACCTCGAGGTAGACCATCTCGATGATGCGATTGTCATGCTCGTCAAGGTTTCCGAAGATCTCGCTCAGCGCCTTTTCCTGCCAGCCGCAAAGCTTGAACGGCTCGCCCCACCAATCGTCTGCAGTGTGGCGCAGCACATCCTCGAAGAACTTGCAGGCGAAATCCGCATGCTTTTGTGAGGACACCACGTCAGGTCGCCGCGACGCCGGCGCGGTCCTCCAGGATCCTCAGCGCGTCGTCCTTGTCGTGGTCCTCTTTCTCCGCCTGGCGCCCGTGCTTCACGTGCTCGAACGTCGCGCC
>Ga0182030_10005517_pt1 | contig 26808 bp, 22 predicted proteins | sample 812S3MmetaG_FD_121299 | JGI IMG/M metagenome (GOLD analysis project Ga0182030, IMG submission 121299) | Permafrost microbial communities from Stordalen Mire, Sweden - 812S3M metaG (Illumina Assembly) | ecosystem: Environmental > Terrestrial > Soil > Wetlands > Permafrost | place: Sweden...
GATCCACGGAAAACGCTCGGTCTCTAAGTGGCCAACGGGGCGCCGTGCCTTCGATCGTTATGGCGTCTTGAGTTTCCTCGCAGGATCACTAGCGTGCCCGACCTCGTGTCTAAGCGATCTCCAAGTGTCAAGCTTTTGACTTCGCATCAGCTTCCCAAGCTGAGAACGCGAGTTCGATTCTCGTCGCCCGCTCCAAGGATTTTCGCATGAAGATGAATGTTTCAAAGCAGTTTCGAGTAACCGTGGTTGTCCGATGATGACCACCGTTGTCCTTTGTGAAGCGCCCATCTGACGCCCGTGACGCCCACTTGACGCCCAAAACTCGAAGGCGTTTTGGACTCTTCTTTAGAGTGGGTTCGAGTGGACGCGATTAACGATTAGGGACTGCTGCTGGTTGAGTTGACATCTTGATCTGTCAACCGAATCGAAAGCAGTCCCCTGCGAGACAGCGCCACATTGGCTTCTCGTTCCGATTCATCGCTATCGACGACCCATAAGTGGCGATAGCCAACCCGTCGCAGAAGTAACAGGGAAAATATACGATGAAGGAGTTATTCGGACCGTGTGCCGCTCGGGCGCTAACCCAAGGTCGGACCAACGCCCAGCTCGATCGTCCCCGAATTGCTACGTTGTCTCATAGTGATCAAAGATGCCTTGGATCTGAACCTGGCAATGTCGGAGTTGGCCAAGTTGCGGTCAATTTTTCATTCCGAGGCGGACTTTCAATTCGCATTGGCGATTCTGTTGCACGAAATGTGGCCCGAATTCGAGGTGCGACTGGAAATTCCGCAACCGAACCGAATTACCCTTGACATGCTGGTCATGGACGCCTCAAACGAAGACCGATTTGCCATCGAACTCAAGTACAAAACTGCCCTCTGGAGGGGTGTGGTCGCTGGCGAAGCATTCAACCTGAAGAACCACGGAGCAGATGTCCTCGGGGGCTACGACATTGTCAAAGATATTGGCCGAATCGAGTCATTGATTGCAGGTGGGTCCGCGAATAGTGGCGCAGTGATTGCATTAACCAACGAACCGCTTTATTCGAAACCACGACCCGCAAAGACGAAGTTGACCAACGCTCATGAGTTTCGGGTTCACGAGGGCTTGATATTGAGTGGTACTCGTTCGTGGGGACCGAATACTGGTGGATCAAATAAGAACCGAACGGACAACATCGAAATCGCTGGAGCGTATCCGTGTGATTGGGATGACTACTCGAACGTTGGCGGAAGTCGCGGAAGTTTTCGCCAACTCGTTCTCAAGGTGAATCATTAGCTGGGAACAGAGTCATGGACGTTCCAAAAATGAGCCGACAACAGTCATTAACAGGCCTTCAAACCTTTGAATCCCGCCGCGCACCCAACTGGCGGGATACGAACAGGAACAACAATTCCTTAAGGACGATATCCCCACTATGGAGATGGTGGCCCAACGTAGCCGATTAATCCGCATCGATCTCGTCCAAGGACCTTCGAAGGAGTCGCAACGTTCTGTCTCATCGAGTCAGCTGATGAACTACTCGATGGCCACATCGGCTTTCCTTTAAGACTCGCCTTCCGGGATGGGGGCCCGGCATCGCACCAGAAGCGTGCGACGGCGAATTGACGAACTACGCGGACATCAACACGTGAAGCACGGCATCCGTCATTTCCGTGGTGCTCGAAGAACCCCCGAGGTCCTTCGTTCGGACTTCGCCGGCTTCGAGCACCTTTTGAACGGCAAAGGTAATCGCCTCTTCCCACTGGGGCAACCCCAGGTGCGTCAGCATCATTCCACCCGCGAGTAGAGCCGCCAGGGGATTGGCCACCCCGAGCCCCGCGATGTCTGGCGCCGAACCGTGGACGGGCTCGAACATGGACGGAAAGCGACCGTCGGGACATAGGTTCGCGCTCGCCGCAAACCCAAGCCCACCAATGAGCGCCGCACCGAGATCCGTCAAGATATCGCCGAAGAGGTTGGAGGCAACCACCACGCCGAATCGCTGGGGATTCAATACCAGGTGCAGTGCGGCGGCGTCAACGAGCAGGCTCTCCGAATTGACGTCAGGAAATTCGGCTCTGGTCTCTTCAAATATCTGGTCCCAGAGCACACCAGTGAAATTCAACGCGTTACCCTTCGAGACACTCTGCAGTGATCTGCCGGTCGCGCGAGCCAATTCGAAGGCGTATCGCATGATGCGCTCAACTCCGCGACGCGAGAAGAGACTGGTCTGCAACGCGGCCTCTGACTCAGTCCCCGGAAAGAGCGTCACGCCAATGCCGCAATACTCACCCTCACTATTCTCTCGGACGAAGAGAATATCTATGTCACTGCTGTCTCGACCGGCGAGGGGGCTGCTCCCCCCGCGAAGCAACTTCACCGGTCGAAGGTTCACGTACTGGTCGAAGCCCTGGCGAATCGCGAAGATCAATTGGCGTAAGGCGATGTGATCCGGGACCCGTTGATCGCCGATCGCCCCAAGGTAGATAGCGTCAAACTCACGCAGTGACTCGAGGCCGTTCACCGGCATCATGTATCCCGCTGAAAGGTAGAGCGCCGAATTCCAGGGGAAAACCTTGAACTCGAACCTGACAGACGGGTCGAGTTGTTCAACCGTCTTCAACAGCCGCATCGCCTCAGAAGTGACCTCGGGACCTATACCGTCGCCTGGCAACAGTGCAACGCGGAACCGTTGCCGTGCTTCGCTCACGGTGCGGACACGTTCAAGATTCTGCGTGACTGTCGCGGGCCACGAGATCCAGCGCGACATCGGTGATCATGTCTTCTTGGCCGCCGACGAGTCCGCGACGACCGACTTCGACGAGTATCGCGCGCGTGTCCACGCCGTACGTCGCCGAGGCGCGCTCCGCGTGTCGAAGGAAGCTTGAATACACTCCGGCATAACCGAGCGTCAGCGTCTCACGATCGACCTGTACGGGACGGTCCTGGAGGGGTCGGACCAGGTCGTCCGCGGCATCTTGGAGTGCGAAGAGATCACAATGGTGACGCCAGCCCAAGATGTTCGCCACCGCGATGAGCGGCTCGATTGGACAGTTGCCTGCGCCGGCGCCCATTCCGGCCAGCGACGCGTCAACGCGTGTCACTCCCTCTTCGACGGCGACCACTGAGTTGGCCACGGCCAGTGAAAGATTCTGGTGCGCGTGCACCCCGATCTCGGTCGACTCGTTCAGCACGTCGCGATACGCCCGGACTCGATCCCGCATCGCGTCCATCGTGAGACGGCCGCCGGAATCCGTCACGTACACGCAGACCGCTCCGTACGACTCCATCTTCTTTGCCTGCTTCGCCAACTCCGCGGCCGGAGCCATATGGCTCATCATGAGGAACCCGCAGACATCCATACCGAGGTTTCTCGCCTCGGCAATGTGTTGCGCCGCTATGTCGCCTTCTGTCGCGTGGGTTGCCACCCGGACCGAAGTGATACCCGCTTCGTGGGCGCGGCGGAGGTCATGGATCGTGCCGATGCCCGGTATCAGCAGGGTGGTCAGGCGCGCGCGCTTAACCACCCCGGCAACCTCGGCGATCCACTCGAGGTCGGTATGTGATCCCGGGCCGTACGTAAGGCTCGTGCCCGAAAGTCCATCTCCGTGGGCGATCTCAATCGCATCAACCCCCGCGGCGTCGAGCGCTGCGGCGATGGAACGAACCTGTTCGAGGGTGTAGCGATGTCGGATGGCGTGTTGGCCATCGCGAAGGGTCACGTCCTGGACGTAGATCGTGCGTTCGTTCGTCACCGAACCTCCCGCCGTGGTCATCGCGTCGTCTCCTGAAGGAGCCGAGTCCGGCGGGCGGCGAATTCCTCGGCGACTCGCAACGCCGCCGACGTCATGATGTCGAGGTTTCCCGCGTACGAGGGCAAGTAATGAGCGGCGCCTTCGACCTCGAGGAATACCGACACCTGGCAGTATTCACCCGTGTTCGTCCCTACTAAGAGCGTGTGCGGGACGTCGGGTCCCTCGAGTTGAGCGAACTGCACCTCCTGTTTGAGTCGATACCCGGGAACGTAGGCGGCCACGGCCTCGACCATGGCTTCAACCGCAGCGCGAACGGCGTGACGACCTTGCACGTCCAGCGCGTCCGTGAGGCACAACACGGTGTCACGCATTATGAGTGGCGGGTCCGCCGGGTTCAAGACGATGATTGCCTTGCCGCGAGTCGCGCCGCCCACTACCTCGAGAGCTCGGCTCGTGGTTTCGGTGAACTCATCGATGTTCGCCCTCGTACCGGGACCCGCCGACTTCGAGGCGATGGAAGCGATGATCTCGGCGTAGTGCACCGGCGTCACGCTGCTGACCGCCGCCACGATCGGGATCGTCGCCTGTCCCCCACACGTGACCATGTTCACATCGGGTGCATCAAGGTGCTCACTCAGGTTCACGGCCGGCACCACGAACGGTCCTATCGCTGCAGGAGTGAGATCGATTAGCTGCTTTTCGTACCGGGCCAGCGCGGCAGCGTTCGCGGCGTGTACCTGCGCCGACGTGGCGTCGAGTACCAGGGCGATCTCGGAAAAGTCACTCATGGCGATGAGACCCGCGACGCCCTCGTCCGTGGTCGCGACACCGAGACGCCGCGCTCGAGCCAAGCCGTCCGACGTCGATTCGATGCCCACGAGCGCGGCTACCTCCAAGGTCGTAGAGAGCCGCAAGATCTTGATCATTAGGTCAGTCCCGATGTTGCCGGAACCGATGATGGCTACCTTGGTTCGCCCCGAATTCATGACACCGTCTGTTTCGGAGTGGGCGAGACGTGCACTGAGGCTTGCGTCGATGCCACGAGTTCATTCAAGATCGCTGAGTGACGAACCTTGTGCCGTACGAGGCGCTCGTGGAACTCGGGCTCGACCCAAGCGTTGTACATCACTGCTTCAGACTCACCCGGCTCCACTTTGAAATAGACGGGAGCGGCCACTCGGGCGATGTCGCCCGCCTCCCAAAGGCGATTGATCCCACCGAAGGACTCGAACGTCATCGCCCAGACGTCGAGAGGTATCTGAACCGCCGACCGAATGGCGGCCAGCATGGGTCGACCGAGGTCGCCGACGGGATTGACGCTGTCGGCGCCGAGCCCTTCGAGCAGCTTGATGCCCGCGGGATTGGCGTAGCCGGTGTACACAGAGACCTTGAAGACCGCGTCCGCGGGGACGTCACCCGATTCACGTGCCGCGTTCAGCACGCTCAGCGCGCCTTCGTCCCACACCAGCACTCCCCGGAAGCCGCACTCGAAGATTCGCAGATAGTCATCGAGCAAATAGCGCAGATTGTCGACACCGCGAACCCGTCGACCAGCCGTCGTCCCCTCGGTGCTCAACGCCTGACGGCCGGTATCCCATCCCGTTCGAGGACCAGGGACCGCGATCACCTGGATCTGGGACTCACGAGCGAGTTCGGCGAACGCTCTCAACTCCCCGCGGTCCAGGAGGGTGGCGCCGCCCCCGAAGGCCACAATGCGATGTATGTGCACGTCTTGCTTCTTCGACTCGTCCAGTAAGGCTTCGAGCGTCGAGAGACGCTCCACACCAGAGATCTCGATCCGGTAGTGCCCCCCGTCGTCGAAACGCAACGGCGAGGACGTCAGCGAATAGTCGTCGGATCGGGGAAACCCCTGCGCGGCGAGTATCGCCGCCCCTTTCGTGTCATACGTGACGACCTCCGTCGATTCGGAAGATATGGACATTCGTTGACTCTCCTTTGTTTCGTTAGTTCGTTGACCGCATGGAATTCACCAACCGCCGATCCAGCCCGTCAGCATTCCCACCGGCTCCTGATCGGGGTTCTTGGAACGACCTCGCAGGAAATCGAAGTCGCACCCCTCGTGGGCCTGTAAAACGTGTTGGTCGTGAAGTGACTGGTAGCCACGGGTGAATCGGGGGCGGCGGGGTGCGGTGTCGAGCACGGCTCGCCGACGAGCAAGTTCGGCTTCGTCGACTTCCAGGTGAAGAACGCCAGCTCGAGCATCAAGGGATATGTAGTCACCTGATTCGACGAGCCCGAGGGTGCCGCCGTCGGCGGCTTCGGGCGACACGTGTAGGACGGTCGTCCCGAATGACGTGCCACTCATCCGCGCATCGGACACGCGGACCATGTCGACGACGCCGGTCCGTAGGAGCTTCCCGGGAATGGGCAGGTGCCCCCACTCGGGCATGCCATGTCCGCCCTTGGGCCCGACCATGCGCAGGACAAGTACCGAGTCGGCGGTGACTTCCAGGTTGGGATCGTCGATCCGATCGATGAGATCGTCCATGTCTTCGAAGACCACGGCCGGTCCACGGTGCTTGAGGAGGTCGGGTGAGGCGGCGCTGACTTTGACGACCGCACCGTTCGGCGCGAGGTTGCCCTTGACGACGGCGAGACCGCCCACCGGCACGAACGGCTCATCGAGGGTCGCGATGATCGAGCGGTTCGGCGCGCTCGGTGTGACGAGGCCGTCGCCCACGACTTTGCCGGTGATCGTCATCGCGTCGAGGTGGAGCAACGGCGCGAGTTCGGCCATGACGGCCGGAATGCCACCGGCGTGGAATAGCTGTTCGACCAGGTACTCCCCCGACGGTCGAACGTTCACGATGACCGGGGTGCGCTGGGACAGTTCGTGGAACCGCTCGAGACTGAGTGGGACGCCGACGCGCCCGGCGAGGGCGAGCAGATGAATGATCGCGTTCGTCGAGCCGCCTACGGCGAGGAGCAGCGTGATCGCGTTGTCGAACGCCTCTTGAGTGAGTATCCGCGAAGGACGGACGCACTCGACGGCGATCTCCACGGCGCGCCGTCCACAGGCCTCGGCGTGTTGCTGACGACGCGAATCGTACGCCGGTATTGCGGCACCGCCGGGAATGGTCATGCCAAGTCCCTCGACCACCGTCGCCATCGTCGAGGCGGTGCCCATTTCCGGGCAATGGCCGATCGACGGACCCGCAGCCGCTTCGAGCTCGCCGAACTCCTGCACCGACATCGTTCCCGCCCGAAAGGCATCCGTGTAATGCCAGAGGTCCGTTCCGACGCCGAGCTGGCGCCCCTGAAAGACCGCGGGTGCGGCGGGCCCTCCCGTCACCACGATCGTCGGCACGTCCGCGCTCGCCGCCCCCATGAGCTGGGCGGGGACTGATTTGTCGCATCCACCGAGCAGGACGACCGCGTCGAAGGGATAAGCGCGAATCGATTCCTCCACGTCCATGGACATGAGGTTTCGATACAGCATCGCCGTGGGCTTCATCAACTGCTCACCGAGCGCCATCGCGGGGAACTCGAGCGCGATGCCGCCCGCTTGGAGCACCCCCCGCTTGACCGATTCCGCGAGATCCTTGAACCCGAGGTTGCAGCTCACGAGTTCCGAAGCGGAGTTGCAGATCCCTATCACCGGACGCCCCTCGAACGACTCACGCGAGAATCCGCTCGATCGAAACGCGGTCCGGTGCACGAAGCCCGACAACTCGGCGTCATCGAGCCACTTGGAGCTCCGCAGCGTTACGTGGCTCTTCATCATTCGCTTCTCGCTCCTCGTGTCTTCGCCCCGTTCGGTCGATGCGCCGTCTCTGTCCCGAGGACCAGAGACGGCGATATCCCGAAATGGCGGTGCGGCCGTTCGTTGGTTCTGAGATCCGCGAGTGTCATCGAACCATTCACGATTCGCCTCCAAGCAGCGCCTCATCGAGGGAGCGGAGTCCCGTTCCGGACTCCCAGGCCTCGATCGAGGCACTGAGACTGGGCGCGGCGGCGAGCAGTGCCTTGGTGTAGTCGTGCTGCGGATCGCTCAGTATCGAGTGAGTCGTGTTCTCTTCGCAGATGATCCCGTGCTGCAGCACGAGCACTCGGTCGGCCACGGTGGCGACGACGCCCAAGTCGTGCGTGATGAAGAGGATCGCCAAACCGAGTTCCGTGCGCAGCTCGCGAAGCAAGTCCAGCACCACGGCTTGCACTGAGACGTCGAGGGCGGACGTGACTTCGTCACAGACCAGCACGTCAGGACTGGCCGCCAACGCACGAGCAATGGCCACGCGTTGACACTCGCCGCCCGAGAGTTCCCTTGGGTATCGTTTGGCGAGACTGGCCGGAAGCCGGACCGCTTCGAGCAATCGAGCAACCTCCGCATTCGCTTCCTTGGCGTTGAGACCACGCAGGAGATGCGCCGGTCGGGCGATTGCTGCTTCGACCGAGTAGCGAGGATTGAGCGCCTCCACCGGATTCTGAAAGACGATCTGGACTCGACGCCGCTGCTCAATTGTGCGCTTGCGGGCGTAATCCGCCATCGGCGCGCCATCCAGGATCACTCGACCCGAGGCAATTGGGTGCAGTCCGGCAACCACACGGGCGATCGTGGTCTTTCCGCTCCCTGACTCTCCGACCAACGCCACGCATCCGGATCGCTCCAGTTGGAACGAGACGTTCTCGACCGCTACGCTTGCGCTTCGGCGTCCCGGATACTCCACGCGAAGATGCTCGACGTCAAGAACGGTTGGTAGCGGGTCGCTTCGTCGCTGCTCGTCGGTCACGTAGCTCTCTTGCGACCATTTCATTGGCGGCGTGTGACGCCACTCCGGGCAACGAACGAGGCGACCGGGAATCTCGGCGTTGAGTGAGGGATGTTCGCTCGCGCAGAGCACCGTCGCCTGTTGGCATCGCGGAGCGAAGGAACACCCCGCTGGCCGCTCACCGACACCGACGGCCGCCCCCTTCATGACTTCGAGTTTCCGACCTCGAGCGTGATCGGGCGTAGAGGCCATCAGTCCGCGCGTGTAGGGGTGCCGTGGATCACGCAGTACCTGGGCGGCGGGTCCGAATTCGACCAACTCTCCTGCATACATAACGGCGATCGTGTCGGCGATTTGAGCCGCCACGGCGAGATCATGGGTGATGTACAGCATCGCGACGTGTTCCTCGTCACGCAGGCGAAGGAGCTCTTTCAAAATTCGGTCTTGCGTAATCACGTCGAGGCCCGTCGTCGGCTCATCGAGCACGACGAGCGAAGGCTTCTTGGCGATCGCACCCGCGATGCACACGCGCTGTTGTTGACCACCGGACAGCTGGTGAGGAAACCGCAGCGCAAACTGTCGATCACCCGGTAACTCGACGCTCTGGAGAAGTCGGGTCCGGCGCTCCTGATCGTGACGATGATCGTTGATGATGTCGTCGATCGCGGCCCCGATGCGCAAAGAGGGATTGAGCGCCGTACCTGGGTTCTGGGGAACGTAGGACGCCAGGCGACCACGCGCGCGTCGGAACGACGCCGGGGTGTCCAGCGTCTCGCCGGCGAGCACGACCTCACCACCGACGCAACGCAAGCCACTTCCGGTGTAGCCGAATATCGACAACGCGGTCGTCGTCTTTCCCGAACCAGATTCACCCACCAGACCGACGATCTCCCCGGCGCGCACTGAGAAGGTGACGCCGTCGACGACGCACGCGCCGTTGGAGAGCTCTATTCGGATCTCATGGAGTTCGAGCGCCAGTTGATCGTGGGAAGTCATCGCCCCGCCCCACTCGTACCGAGTTGGCGGACGACGCCGTCGCCCATCAAGTTGACGGCGATGATGAGTAGTCCGATCATGAGCGCGGGCGCAATGACGGCCCAGGGGTTGGACGACAGTGTCACGAGATTCTCCGAGATCATCACCCCCCAGTCCGGTGAGGGTGGCTTGATGCCGAGGCCCAAGAAATTGACACTGGCGATGAGGATGATTGACCAACTGAAGCGCAATCCCAGATCTGCGACGATGGGCGGGATGATGTTGGGCAGCACCTCTCGGCGGAGGATGGCGACGGTGTTCTCACCGCGCGCCACAGCTGCTTCAACGAACCCGCGCGTTGACACCTCCAGCGTCGCTGAACGCACGATGCGCGCGGCCCCGGGAAAGAGCACGATCACTGCAGCGAGGACGAGCACCGGTTTCGAACTTCCCAGTCCGGTGATGAAGAGCAACATGACCAGTAGCGACGGCACCGACAGCAGCACGTCGACCCCTCGCATCAGCAGGGGGTCGATCACGGACTTCGAGTACCCCGCGAGAAGTCCCACGGAAATGGCCACTACGTAGAGCACGATCGTGGCCGTCGTGGCGAGGATGATCGTCGAGCTCCCGCCGTGAAGCAGTCGGGCGAGTACGTCGCGACCTTCGAAATCGAGTCCGAGAAGGTGGCCGCCACCGGGACTTGCACCTGGTATGCCCGCGGTCTCGTAAGGACTTTGGCTCGAGAGGAGCGACCCAAAGAACGCGATGCCGACGACAATCAGCAACATGATGGCGCCGACGCGCACTCCCCAATCGTTGAGTACTCGCCAGCGCACTCGCTTCGTCGGCCCTCCCAAAGTGATCATCGCTGTGCCGTCCGCAATTTCGGTACGAGGAGCACCACGATCAAGTCAGCGAGGATGTTCAGCAGCGTGTAGGCCGCAGCGATGATGATCGCCGCCGCTTCCACCTTCACCGTGTCGCGGGCCAAGACGGCGTTCACGAGATACAGCCCGATACCGGGAAAGGCGAATACACTCTCGACGACGATGATGCCGCCGAGCAGGTATTGCAGGTTCTGCGCAACTATCTGCACGCTGGGGGCGAGCGCATTTCGCAACGCGTATCGTATGCGAACTCGCCTTTCGGGTATGCCGTTCAGACGCGCGTACTGGACGTAATCGCGTTGCATCGCCTCGGACATTCCCGCTCGAACTTGGCGAACACCGGCGCCAAGGGCGACACCGAGGAGCGTGAGGACGGGGAGCACCAGTCCCTTGGGGTCGGTGAACGGAGACTGCCCCGGCGCGAGGTCCGTGACCGGCGGGAGGATATGAAAGACGACGAAGAAGATGTAGATGAAGAGCGTTCCCGTGACGAACTCTGGGAGTCCTCCGAGCACCAACGCGGGTATGGAGATCGCGTGGTCGAGGCTCCGTCGCGCGTACACCCCGGCGAGCGCACCGAGCAGCAACGTCAACGGTACGAGCAGCAGTGCGGTGAGTCCCGCCAGTATCAGACTGTTGAGAAGTGGGGACAAGAGCGTCGACGACACCGACGTGCTGGCTTGATTGAGTGCCACAGACACCAGAGAGTGTCCGAAGTTCCCGTGCAAGATTCCAAACAGCCAGTCCACGTATTGCCGGACCATCGGGTGATTCAGCCCGAGGCGGACGTCGAGCGCGTGCACACGCCCCGGCGTGGCGTTGCGTCCCAGCACGACTTCGGCGACGTTGCCTGGCAGGATGTTCGTCGCAGCGAAGATCAGAATCGAAACGATCCACAGCGTGAGCACTCCCGTCGCCACGCGGCGAACGATGAATCCCAGTATCGGGTGTCGCGTGGCGCTCGAGACAGAGGTCTTGAGCGCGACGTCGTCGAGGGCTAGCGGCTCATTTATAATCGCCACGGTGCTCCACTTGGCCCGGCCGTCAACGGGCACCTTGCGTAGATCAACTCGCGTCGTTCGATGCGTCGCACCGTGCACGGCGCCTGGCCATCATCCTGGTGGCACCACGGAACGGCACGCGACGTCGTCGCAGTGCCGCTCCGTGGCCGTGACACTCTCGAAAGATGTTCGATGCGTGGGGCGTCGTTCGAGAGCGAAGGGGAGAATGCGTGGGTTGAACTCATGGTCTCGACTCGATCACTATTCGAGCCACCCGTCCTGGAATCGGAACATGTTGAAGTTCAATCCGCCTCCCGCTGAGAGCCCGCGCACGTTGTTCGCGGCAAGGTCGATGTAGTTCAGGTCACCCCAGACCACGAAACCTCCCTCGTTGAACTGCTCGAGTTGAACCTCGTGCCACAACTCCTCGGCCGTACTCGGCTTGGTCGCAGCGATCGCCTGCTTGATCAGCGCGTTGGCGGCGCCACCACCGGGCTTCTGCATGCCCCAATGTGTATCCGGATACGGAGCCCCAACCGTGATAGCGCCGCGATAATTCACCATCAGTGACGAGGACGGCTGCCAGACGTTCTGGCTCGCGTACCTCGTGTATGCCCCGTCAGCTGGTGTGAAGTATGTTCCCGGACTACCCGTCTGGATGTTGATCTTCACACCGGCTGCCTGAGCCTGTTCCGCCATGATGGTCAACGATTCAACCATCCCGGGGAAGGCGTTCGCGGTTGGCCAGTTGAACGACTGTCCATGCACGCCAGCCTTCTTGAACAGGTACTTCGCCTTCTCGAGGTCCTGCTCTCGCTTCAGTGACCCCGCGAAGTACTGGTCGTGGGGACCCATCAGGTCGTTGCCAACGACACCGAAGCCCGCCAACGCCCCGTCTATGATTTCCTGTCGGTTGACCAGGAGCTTGAACGCTTCGCGGACGCGGTTGTCGACAAACGGCCCCTTGTCGACTCTCATGCCGAACATGTAGGTCTGCGAGGCACACTCTGATTCCAACACCTGCACCTGCTTGGACGAAAGCTGCGCTCTCGCCTGGTCCAACGCCGGGGCCACCACGCAGTCGAGGTTCCCGCTCAACAAGGCGTTCAGGAGAGCGGTGTTGCTCGTGAACGTCGTGTCGATGACGAGGGAGTCGACATACGGCTTGCCGGATTGCCAGTAGTTCTTGTTGGCGGTGAACACGCTCTGTTGGCCCGGCGTGAAGGATTTGTACACGAAGGGTCCCGTTCCCACCGGATTCGTGGCCACGCTCTTCGCCGTCGCGCCCTCCTGGAGAACTCCGAAGTTGAAGAATCCGAGCACCGAGGGAAACTGCGCCGCCGGGGTGACCAGCGGAACATGGACGGTCAGCGAGTCGAGCGCCTTGACATTCTTGAAGTCGACGAGGCCAACGAGAAAGCTCGCTGAGTAGTTCGACGCGGCGTTCCCCCACAGGTTCTGGAAGTTGTAGACGACGTCCTTCGCGGTGAACGGCTTACCGTCGTGCCACGTGACGCCGGGGCGCAACTTGATGGTCCACACGTCGGCCGCGCTGTTTGGCTCAGCCGACAGCGCAAGTCCCGGCACCAGCGGATAGAGATTCTTTCCGGAGGGTAAGTAGAAGAGGTAGTCGTAAAGGCTGTAGCAGCGAGCCATATCCGGATTCGCCGCTGCGGTACCCGGAAAGAGGTTCTCTTCCGACCCACTCGTTATGATGCCGACTCTGAGCTTCCCGCCGCGCTTCGGCGTCCCACCCGGTAATTTTGTGAGGCCCTTCGCCAAACTTGCCGCGCTCGCGACGCCACCATTGGTCAAGAGATCGCCAACGCCCAACGCCAATCCCGCTCCGGCTGCCCCAATCAGGAACTGCCTTCGAGACACGTCGCGTTCACTCGGCGCGTGGCCTTCGCTCCCCTGGCCCTTGCTGTATCCACCCATTCTATTCTCCTCTCAGTGTCGAGCTCATCTGCTCGACGGTCCAACTCACTTCTTTGGTGTCTTCGCCGCGAATCGGGCGAAGGGTCGAAAGATCGAGCGACGAGCTATCTCGTATCCCGCCCGGTTGCCGATGTCGGTGCTCATCACTTGCCCAACGAAGCCCTTGCTCGCCGATTTGGCGACTGTCTTTCGCGCTTGCGAAGGATCGAGGTCGGCGAGCACGGCGAAGGCCGCATTGTGTCCGGGCGCGCCCATCACGCCGCCGCCGGGATGTGTACCCGCGCCACAGAGGTAGTAGCCCTCGACTGGTGTTCGATAGGAAGCGAGCTGAGGAAGGGGGCGCGAACTGAACAGTTGCGACAAGAACATCGCACCGTGAAAGATGTTGCCGCCGGTGATGTGATACTCGCGCTCCAGGTCGAGGGGCGTGATGACCACGCGCTGAACGATGTGATCGCGCAGGTTGGGGGCGAAATGGAAGAGATGCTCCATCACGAGGTCAGCCCACTCCTCTTTGCGTGAATCCCAGTCACCCTCGGCCAAATAGCGCGGTAGTTGCTGCACGCCGAGTGTCATGGTATGGAATCCGTCCGGAGCCAGCGTCGCGTCATGCACTGACTGAATGACTGCCTCGATAACGATCTCGTCCGGAAACTCTCCGCGTCGCTGAGCCTCCCACGCTCGTTCGTAGCTCTCGATGGACGCCCCGAGGATCTGGTGGCAACGGTGCTGGGGACCCTCTTCCGGACCAAAGCCGATGTAATGAGGAAGCTCGTCGATGAGCAGGTGAATCCTGGCCATCGAACCACGCATATCAATCTCTTGAACCGCCTCCGTGAGGTCACTATCCAGGGTTCCCGGCTCAAGGAGGGTCAACAGGGAGCGCTGGGGGTCGGCGTTCGACATCACGATCGATGCCTCCACGTTTTCGCCCGATTCCAGTTCGACGCCGACGACGCGCCCACGATGGACGCGGACTCTCCTGACCGGGCTATTGAGGCGAATCTCGGCGCCGTACTCCTGCGCCCCACGTGCGAGTGCCTGAGTAATGCCGCCCATGCCGCCGCGCACGAAGCCGTATTGACCGAGGTTGCCCTTGAACTCACCCCAAGAGTGATGGCCCCACACGTATCCGGTTCCTGGGGTCGATGGACCGCCCCATATCGAAACCATGCCGAAGAAGTTCAAGACTCCATTCATCTGATCGGATTCGAAGTAGCGCGCCAGCAGATCTCGCGTCGAGAGCATCACGAACTCGTCAAACAAGTCCTCCTCTCCTGATTCTTCAAAGGCTCGGACGACCTCGGATCGGCTCGGAGGTTCGCTAAGAAGCCACGGCCGGATGATCTCGGAAAAGCGCTTGAGTCGCAACCCGAAGTCCACGAATCGGCGAGCGTCCTTCTTCGAGTACCGTTCAATTTCGCGCAAGGTCTCGTCAAGGTTCCGATGAATGAACATGTGGTCGCCGTTGCGGAAGATGGTCACGCCAAGTACGTCAGCTTGGTACATCTCGAGTCCAAATCTGCTCTCGAGTTCGAGTTCTTCGATGATTTCGGGTCGGAGGAGACCCGAGATGAACGCGCACGAGGACCACAGCGATCCTTCGATGAGCTCCTCGGTGACGCATGCTCCCCCAACCACATTGCGCGACTCAAGCACGAGCACCTTTTTTCCGGCACGCGCAAGGTAGTTGGCCGCGACCAGGCCGTTGTGGCCGGCACCGACAATGACGACGTCGTACGCATCAGTCATGAGCGACCGTTCCCTGACATCTTCGTAGCGAGGAACGTGCGTACGAGGGATGCGTCGACGAGTTCGCCGAACCGCTTAGTCACCGGTCGAAGCTCCGCCAGGTCGTCACGAACCCGCTCCCACTCGGGCCACGAACGTACGTGCATCACTTCGACCACGTCGAACGCCCTGGTGAAGCCGGCATCACGAATGACGCGATAGGCATCAAAACCGACGACCACGTCCTGGGCGAGGCACGTCGGGCGATCGAGGGTACTTGAGAAGTCGGCAAATTCATCCACTGAGATTCCATCGCGCATCGGGATGAGATTGAACGCGACGACTTCGCTCGATGAGCGATCGGATGTACTGGACTCCGGAGACATCAGTGCCTCCCCGTAGTCGCACACGGCATCGGACGATCGCCGGCTTGGACATTGTCCTTTTTCATTCAGCCCTCCTCGAGGTTGATCATCACGTGCTTGATCTCGGTGTATTCCTCGAGCGCGTACACCGACATGTCGTTGCCCTGACCCGATTGCTTGAAGCCGCCGTGCGGCATTTCCGAGGTCACTGGCATGTGATCGTTGATCCAGACCGTCCCAAATTGTAGAACGCGCGCAGCGGACATCGCGGTTCGGATGTTGCTTGTAAACACGGAGGCGGCAAGTCCGTACTCCACATCATTCGCCAGGTCCAGCGCTTCCTTCTCCGATCCAAAGGGCATGACGGTGATGACGGGGCCGAAGACTTCTTTTTGAATGATCTCGTCGCTCTGTTGCATGCCGACCAACACGGTCGGTCGATACCAGAAGCCTGGTCCGTCGGCTTCACCACCGACGACCATCTTGGCGCCACTGGCGATCGCGCGATCGACAAAACCCTTTATGCGATCTCGCTGACGCTGAGAGATCACCGGGCCCATCTCCGTGGCGGCGTCGCTCGGGTCCCCGACCACCACCGCCTCGGCGGCTTGGGCCAAGCCCTCGACCAGGTCGTCGAACTTTGACGCTGCGACATAGACCCTCGTGGCCGCCATGCAGTCCTGACCCGAGTTCCCGTACGCGCCGCCGGAGATCTTCGCAACCGCCAGTGCTACGTCGGCGTCATCGTGAACGATCACAGGTGCCTTGCCTCCGAGTTCGAGGTGGACCCGCTTGAGGTTTCCGGTGGCAGCCTCCAGTACCTTCTTCCCCGTCGAGACGTCCCCGGTCAAAGAGGACATTCGCACCCGGGGGTGACTGATCAAGGCGGCGCCGACGGTCTCGCCGTGTCCGGTCACGACGTTGAAGACGCCCTCTGGGAAGAGGTCACCAGCGAGTTCAGCGAGCCGCAAGGTCGTGAGTGGTGTCAATTCGCTCGGCTTGAGGACGAGGGTGTTACCCGCCATCAAGGCGGGAGCGATCTTCCACCCGGCCATGACGAGCGGAAAGTTCCACGGTGATACCGATCCAACGACACCCAAGGGGTCGCGTCGAATGATGCTGGTGTGACCCTTCACGAATTCGTTGGCGGCGCGGCCTTCGAGGGTCCGGGCCGCACCGGCGAAGAAGCGCAGGTTGTCCGCCGCAAAGGGCACTTCTTCACGCGCGATGCTAATCGGCTTCCCGACATTGAGCGACTCCAACTGCGCGAATTCCTCAGTGTGCTCTTCGAGCCGATCCGCGAGCAAGAGCAGCGCGCGAGCCCGCTCTCCCGGCGGTGTGTTGGCCCATTCCTCGAAAGCGCCGTCCGCCGCGTCGACCGCGCGGTCGACGTCGCGACTCGTGCCCAGTGGCACTCGTGCGATCTCCTCGCCCGTCGCGGGATTGATAACCGGTTCGGTTGCTCCTTCCAGTGCAGGAACTTTTCGTCCAGCAATGAACATGGACTGCTCGGGCAATGTTGGTGTCATTTGGTTCTCTCCTACTTCTCTTGGCGGATACTGCGACTGGCGAATGATGGATCTTGTTGACGCAACGCGGGAAGCCCCAGGACTTCATCGAGGGTCTCCACGTACAGGTCCACGTGAGCGCGGTTGAACACCATCGGAGGCTTGATCTTCATGACGTTGTCGTGAATCCCATTGGGAAAGGCGATAACGCCGCGATCTTTCATCAGCTCCGTGACGATCTTGGCCTCAGCCGCCGCCGGCGTCTTCTTGATGGGGTCAGTCACGAGTTCCACGCCGAGGTACAGGCCCTGACCACGCACGTCGCCGATCATCGGCTGACGCTCCTTCAGGGCCCCCAACTGCGCTCGGAAATAGTCTCCGACCTCCAGCGCACGGGCCTGAAGACCGTCGCCTTCGACGACGTCGAGTACTGCTTCGCCGATTGCGCAGGAGACCGGATTGCCGCCGAATGTATTGAAGTACTTCATGCCGGTGTCGAAAGCATCGGCGATACTTCGGGTCGTCACCACGGCCGCGATCGGATGACCGTTCCCCAGCGGCTTGCCCATCGTGACAATGTCGGGAACGACGTTGCCGAGCTCGAAGCACCAGAACGCTTCCCCCATGCGCCCGACACCAACCTGCACCTCATCCGATATGCAGAGTGCGCCCGAGGCGCGCGCAGCGGCGAACGCGTCCTCGAGATAGCGAGGCGGTAGGACGATATTGCCTGCGGTGCCCATCAGCGACTCTGCGATGAAGGCCGCGGGCGGAGTACCTTCGGCCATGAGGCGATCGAAAACTGCCTTCGCGTCCTTCGCGTATTTCACGCCCGCGTCAGGATCGTCATAACCATAGGAGCCGCGATAGCGGTCCGGCGTGGGGACTTCGTGCGTCGTCAGTGGTGGTCCAGCCCCTCCGGGTCCTTTGTAACGATTCGGACTTAGTCCAGTGACGACCCCGGTATTGCCGTGATATGCCCCGTCAATGACCACTACGTCCTGGCGACCCGTGACCTGTCGGGCGATGCGGATGGCCAAGTCATTCGCTTCACTTCCGGAACAAACGAGAAAGACCACTTTGAGTGGGGAGGGCAGCGTGGCCGTAAGTCGTTCTGCGTAGGTGACAATGCCCTCGTAGAGAAAACGGCTGTTGGTGTTCAACTTGCTCATCTGGCGTTGCGCCGCGACCGTAACCCTCGGCTCGGCGTGGCCAACGTGCGAGACGTTGTTCAACGAGTCGAGATAGGCGAAGCCATCGTCGTCATAGAGCCAGACGCCTCGTCCCCGAACAAGGTTCATCGGCCTGTGATAGTAGGTGCGCTGCGAACGGCCGATGTGCCGGGCACGTGAAGCGACGATGTCGTCGACGTGGCGGTGCCCTCGTTGGACTGCGACATCGAGGCCGAGCACTCTACGCGGATCGAAAGTGAGTTCATCCCACGCGTCGCGTTCCGAAGGGCGAACAAAGCGCGACAATCTACGTCGCGCGAGGCTTGCCGACGTCGTTCCCACCACCTGGACCGCCCCGAACGCCACGTCCTGGTCTGCGCGACTCACCGCGGTCCCTATCGAGGTGCCCGACGCGATACTCATGCCGGGCGTGACGCCAGTGTCGACACCCCACCAACAGGTCCAAAATGCCTCGCCGCTCACGGTGTGTCGAATCACTAACGGGTACCCTTCTGACGACACTTGCTCGACCACACTGGCAAAAGGTAGGCGTACCTCTTCTCCAGGTTGAAGTAGAAGCCCGAGCCCGAGTTGCATCGTCATCGGTTCGTCGATGCCGACGTCTCGTCGTGTCGCTCGAAGGAGGCTGGCTTCGAGGTGCCCAATAACGCCAACCGTCGATGACGCGTCACCCAATCGGGCGACGAGGGCTTTTTCCAATTCCTCGTTATCGGTCCACTCAAGACCGTCGAAGAGATCGCTCGCCACCGAAAGGTCGACTTCGACAAGGTCTCGTCCGCGCGCGATCACGTCACTCGAACCCGTGAACGGGAACACGACATCTCCTTCGTCGTGGCGCTTCGTCCTTCGACACGCCAAGCGAATCGTGACTTCGGCGACCTCGGGCATGATCCGTGCGACTCGATGCACTGTGGGCCATGTGTCGCGCATCCGAGCTTTGCCGTACAAGGTTCCCGATTCCTTCACTCGCTTCGTCCATGTCACCGCATTCATGCAGAGGCGTGTCGCCGCGAGCGGGAAGACGCACGCGAGTTCGTCGTCGGTGAGCGGAACCACGGAATCAAATGCCGCTATGACGTCGGCCGCAGCCCGAAGGGGGTCCTCCTTTCGCAGCATGGCGTAGCCAGCGCAAACCGCGATCTCAGCGACGCGAACGGTGTGCAAGGCGTCGTTCACGTCGATGACCCCAACTACCCGCTGTTCGCCATTCCGATCGGTACCTACGATCATGTTCGCGTCATTGAGATCCTGGTGGATCACCTGCCGAGGCGCCATTTCGAGGACGTCAATGACGTCGTCGTACCAACTCATGATTTCCTCGACGTCCGCTCGCCACGTGGGGTCGTTGATCGAGTCCAGGCTTTCATTGACGATGGCACGCGCCTTCATCATGTCCCAATCGTGTTGAGGTTGCTGGTCGGGTGGGGCCATGGACTCCAGCGCCGCAACGATTGCGCCCGATACGACGCCCATGTGGCGCAAGAGACTCGTTGACTGATAGGCGACATCGCCGACGCCTTCTCCTTCAATCCAAGAGAAGAGACGAGTGGCGTAGTCGTAGTTGCCTTCGCGAATCGTTACGATGTCGTTTCCGTCCCCACTCCTCACGATCGTGGAGAAGAGAACGTCGGGAACGTGTTGCGACAAGTGGGCGAGCAGGGCATTCTGCCACCGCAACTGGCTCAAATCGACTGGACCAGGAGAGACTTTCAAGAGAAAGGGCTCGGCGTCCGCAGTGGTGACTTTGACGTTGAGGTCAATCTCGCCACCAAGGAACTGGAGCGTGACACCAGAGAGTCCGTAGGCGTCAGAGAGAACTCGCTCGACCTGACCTTCATTCAATAGAGGGGTCTGCGCGATCTCCACGTCGGTCACGACCCACCGCCGTTGATGTGATGCACACTCTTGGCGGCCGACGTGCCGAGTGCTGGCATCGCTATCAACTTGTACTCCAAGTAATCGTCGATGCCGACACGACCACCTTCTCTCCCGAGACCGGACTGCTTCACGCCGCCGAAGGGAACGGCTGCGTTTGACACCACTCCGGTGTTCAATCCCACCATGCCGACCTCCAAGCGCTCGCACACGGAAAACGCCCGGTCCACGTCTTGCGTGAAGACGTACGCGACGAGTCCCCACGCCGTGTCGTTGGCCAAGTCGATGACCTCATCGTCATCTTCGAAGACTTGGATCGCCGCGACGGGACCGAAAATCTCGGTCTTCGTCAATTCACTGCTTGGTTCTACGTTCGTGAGTACTGTCGGCTCATAGAAGTACCCAGGGCCTCCGTGCGCCGCTCCACCCACCAAGACGTTGGCCCCGCGCGTCACGGCATCATTGACAAGGCCCTTCACCTTTTCGAGGCTCGCATGGTCGATGAGAGGACCGACTTCGACGCCCGGCTGATCACCCGGTCCGACGTTCATGTCACCCAATCGCGTGGCGAGCTTCGTCGAGAATTCTTCGACGAGTGACGAGTGCACGAAGAAGCGATTCCCCGCTGTGCACGCCTCCCCCATATTTCGCATCTTCGCTTTGACTGCCGCATCGATCGTCACATCGAGATCCGCGTCCGCAAACACGATGAAGGGTGCGTTGCCCCCAAGTTCCATTGACGCTCGGATCACCTGGGATCCACACTGTTCGAGCAAGCGGCGACCAACCGCCGTCGAACCGGTGAAGGAGAGTTTCCGCAGTGAATGGTTTTGCAACAGGTGTTCGACAACCTCCGATGCCCGGCTCGTCGTGACTACGTTCAGTACGCCAGCAGGCAAGCCCGCTTCCTCGAACACCGCTGCCAAGGCGAGGCTCGATAGAGGCGTTTGGGGCGCCGGTTTGAGCACAACCGTGCACCCGGCGGCCAGGGCCGGTCCTATTTTTCGAGTTCCCATGGCGAGTGGAAAGTTCCACGGTGTTATCAGCAAACAAGGTCCAACCGGCTGACGGATCACCATGGTTCGAGAAGTACCGTCGGGCGTTCGCGAGAAGTCGCCACCGACGCGAACGGCTTCCTCCGAAAACCATCTAAGGAAGTCGGCGGCGTACGCCACTTCGCCCCTTGATTCGGAGAGCGGCTTGCCCATTTCCATGGTGATCAGCAGCGCCAGCATCTCGATTCGATCCAGAAGCAAATCGCACGCAGTTCTGAGAACGTCGCTCCGTCGCCGCGGTGCGCACTGCGCCCACTCATCCTTCGCCTCGACGGCTGCGTTCAGCGCCTCAACTGCGTCCTCTATCGATGCATCCGCGACGATGCAGAGTTCCTCACCGGAAGCGGGATCGAAAACGGGGAATCCTTTATCGTTCGTCGCCGGACGCCACTTTCCACCAATGAAGAGCAATTTGGGCACGGCGTCGAGGGATTCAAGCCGCCTTTGGTGAATCCCAACTTCACCCATATCGGACAGCCCCCTAACCGATTTTCTGTTGAACAGTAGTACTGTTCGAATTGATAGCACGGGACAGTAGCACAGTAAGTTGTGGAGCACAACAACGACTACACTCGAGTTCGTGGACGGAATCGAGGGCTTGGTCGTCAGACGAATCAGCACAGCGCAACAGGTGGCTGACGGTCTGAGCGAGTTGATTCTCAGCGGAAAGATGCCGCCCGGCACGCATCTCAAAGAGACTTCGATTGCTACGTCACTGGGAATCTCTCGAAATACGGTCCGCGAGGCCGTACGAATCCTCGAACAAGGCAGCCTGGTCGTCAGGCCCGAAATGCATCGCGGCGCATCGGTTGTCGAGCCTTCGGATGAAGAACTGGTCGATATCTATCGGGCTCGTCTCAGCCTCGAAGTGGCTGCCGCAGGAGCAATCCGTTCCGCGGAATCCATCGCCGTCGTTCGAGAGGCCTTTGACGCACTCGTGGAGGCTTCTGAACTCCGTCAACTTGAGTCAATCGTGGAGCGTGATCTTGCCTTTCACGCCGCCATTGTCCAGCAACTGGGAAGCAAGCGACTCGACCTCTTTTACGATCAGCTGGCCCGACAGCTCAGGTTCTTCTTGATGGTGATTTCGTTGGAGGATCGCGAATATGAGGAGCCCGGTCATGTGATCGAAGAGCACTACGCCATCATGGAGTCCATTGAGTCAGGAGAAAATGCGAAGGCCCAGCGTTTAATCACTGACCTCGTCGAAGCCAACGAGAACCGAGTGCGGTCGATATTCCGAGAACGCACTCGTCACAAATTGGACTCTGAATAGGTGGAAGCGCCATTCGTTACGCGACAACAAGCGATCCGCCTGGGTCCTTGTCAGCAACGTGCCATTTTCCTAGGAAGTCAGTCAGGCTCGCCCAGCGGATGACGACCGGGTGAGCACCGCCGCGGTTGTTTCACCGGCGACCATTTGACCTTGTCGAACAGGGAGGGGAATTGAATTCAAGAACGGTCATCGTGACTGGTGCGTCCTCTGGAATAGGCGCGGCCACCGCACGCGCACTAGCTGCACGCGATTATCGATTGGTGCTTGTCAGTCGAACGACCGAGGTCACCGGTCACTTGGCGAACGAGATGCCAAATGCGCCATCTGGTCACCATATTCCAATCGCTTGCGATGTGACATCTGTGGACTCGGTCGCGGCAGCCGCACAGGTGATCGATGAACAGGTCGGAACCCCGTTCGGGTTGGTAAACGCCGCCGGCATCTCCCTTCCGCAGCGGCTGGGAGGTCTCACGAGTGACAACTGGCAACGTACGATCGATACGAACCTTTCCGGCACGTTCTACGTGTCGCACGCGGTGAGCACCCTGATGACACGGTCCGATGTCGAAGGCAGCATTGTGAATATCGGTTCAGACCTATGTTTCTACGGAATGGCGGGGTATGTCTCCTATTGCGCGAGCAAGGCGGGGCTACTGGGTCTCACCAAAGCGATGGCCGCGGAACTGGCCCCAAAGGTTCGAGTCAACCTCCTCTGTCCGGGACCCGTCAACACCCCGATGCTCAAAGCGGAGTTCGACCTTGAACCCGATCCTGCGATGGCGTCGCAGGGTGCAATCGATCGTATTCCCCTTGGCAGATTTGCCGAACCGCAGGAGATCGCTGATGCGATCTGTTGGTTGCTCGAAGCACCGTGGGCTACCGGGTCCGTGGTCTCTCTTGACGGCGGCGTCGTCGGGGCGGTCATCGGCACGTGAAGCTTCGTAGCTAAGTCGGCCCACGCACCACCGATCCAGCTGAAGTGGACCCCGGAAACTGGACACTGACTTAAGTTGTGAGCACTGACGCATCCTGGAGGTGCTCGTGCAAGGAAAACGCAACAAGTTCAAGCCTGACTTCAAGGCGAAGGTCGCCCTCGAGGCGTTAAAGGGTGACAAGTCGACGACCGACCTCGCCCAGATCTATGGTGTGCACCCCGCGCAGATCTCCGCCTGGAAGAAGCAGCTCTTAGAAGACGCCCCCAGCGTCTTTGAGGGGAAGCGTCCCTCGAAGGGTGACGCGGTCGACATCGACGAGCTCTACAAGAAGATCGGAAAGCTTGAGATGGAGCGCGATTTTTTAGCGACGCGGCCGGGGATCTCTGGTCACTCGACCAGAGACGAGCGATGATCGACCCGGAGAGCGACCTTTCGGCTGCTGAGCAGTGCCGGCTGCTGGGTGTTCCCCGCTCCACGTACTACTACGAGCGCACCGGCGAGAGCGAAGAGAACCTCGCCCTCATGGAACGCATCGACCGGCTCTACCTGGCCCACCCCGAGAACGGCTCGCGCATGATGGTGAGGGTCCTGGCGCGAGCGGGGATCACCGTCAATCGCAAACGGGTCCAGAGGCTCATGAACCTGATGGGCATCCGGTCCCTGGCGCCGCAGCGAACGACGACCGTCGCCAACAAGGAGCACGTCAAATATCCCTACCTGTTGCGGGGGCTCTTGATTGACCGGCCGAACATGGTCTGGTGTTCGGATATCGAGCGCCACGAGGCGCTCTTGAACCGAGAGGGGGTGCAAGACCCCCTCCACCAACTTGTCGCAGCAGGTTGGTGAAGTTGGAGACAGTCTGACCCTTGGAACGAAGGGAAGGATGGCAAGCAGTCTCGACAAAGCCGGGACGGACCAGCACCGTTAGATGGTCTGGGTCCGGCGAGCAAGACGGAAAGGTGTAACGAAAGTGAACCAGCATTTGAAAGCTCCTCAAGAGAGAACCACCAGCTCGAACCTGACGGATGTGGGCTGGGTTGCTGCGCGCATCGGTGCTTGCGCACCGAGAACTCTTCGGCGGGTAGATGTCGCTCACCGAGAGGCCACGATGAATGCCTGCGGCGTAGTCGTGGCGAAGCAGCAGGGGCATAGTTGGGCACCGACCCCGTCGAGCGGTTCAAGAGTGAACGCGGGAACTACTTCGAAGGCCCCCTCTCCGACCAACATCCCGTTGGTCGGTGGGAAGACCCGTTGCCGGTCGAAGCCTTCAAAGTGGGACGGAGGACCCGTAGTAGTCCGAGGTCGGGAAAGCCGACTACATGGCGAAGGGGTCCAGCGGAACCGCAGTGACTACGCAACACCCAAAGCGCGCTGATGAATATCGGCGAACCGTGGCCCGACCTCGAAGAGGCCGAACTGCGGGTATGGGTGATGCAGACGAAACTGCACCAGTGGGCGATCACTGATCCTGAACGTTGTTTTGATGACCTCTACAACCTCGTCTACGACCCGTCGTTTCTGGTCGTGGCGTGGAGTCGGGTCAGGGATAACAAGGGAGGCCGCACGGCCGGTGTCGACGGAGTGATTCCTCGCTCCCTCGACGCGAATGTTGGCGACGTACTGGGCGAGTTGCGAGATGTTCTCAAGGCTCGTTCATTTGTTCCCCAGCGGGTGCGCGAGAAGTTGATTCCGAAGGCGAACGGCAAAGTCCGTCGCTTAGGAATACCGACCGCCACCGACCGGACGGTGCAGGCCTCTCTCAAGTTGGTTTTGGAGCCCATCTTCGAGGCGGACTTCAAGCCGTGCAGTTACGGCTTCCGCCCGAGGCGCCGAGCCCAAGACGCCATTGCCGAGATTCACTACTTCGGTTCGCGCACTTACGAGTGGGTGTTCGAAGCGGACATCACGGCGTGCTTCGATGAGATTGACCACGTGGCCCTGATGGACCGCGTGCGACGTCGCATCAAGGACAAGGCGATCTTGGCTCTGGTGAAGGCGTTTCTAAAGTCCGGCATCCTCACTGAGGATGGACTGGACCGCAGGACCATTACCGGCACCCCCCAAGGTGGCATCCTCTCACCGTTGTTGGCCAACATTGCGTTGTCCGTGATCGACGAGCACTTCACGCGCAAGTGGGAAGCACTCGGACCGTATTGGACACGCGCCAAGGCTCGTCGCGAAGGAATTCCGGCCATGAGGCTCGTCCGCTACGCGGACGACTTCGTGGTCATGATTCACGGAACGCGAGACGACGCGCAGGCGCTCTACGGCGAAGTCGCAACGGTGCTCGCTCCGATGGGGCTACGCCTCTCGGAAGAAAAGACGAGGGTCTGCCATATCAATGATGGCTTTGACTTTCTCGGTTGGCGCATCCAGCGTCGACGGAAACGAGGCCACGAAGGCAAGTGGGCGGTCTACACCTACCCGTCGAAGAAGGCTCTGCTTTCGGTGATGGACAAGGTGCGCAGTCTCACTCGTCGGGAGAAACACAAGACACTCGCCCTCCTGCTGCGCTCGCTCAACGCGGTGCTGCGGGGATGGTGTAATTACTTCCGTCACGGTGTTTGCAGCGCGACGTTTGGCTACCTCGACCACTTCGCGTGGTGGAGAGTCGTTGGATGGTTGCGCAAGCGACACCTCGGACTGAATTGGGGAACGCTGCGTCGACGGTACTTGGTGAATTGGCAGATTCGAGACGGTCGAACTGAAATGTTCCGACCCGTGTCGATTCCAATAGTTCGCTACCGATTCCGAGGCGCACGCATTCCCACACCATGGACGATGACGCAGTCAGGATCAGCCGTCACAATGGCATAACTCCGTGGAGAGCCGGATGCGGCGAGAGTCGCACGTCCGGTTGGGAGGGCGGGCCGGAGAGACCCACCGACAGAAATGTTGGCAGGGCGCTCCGGTCCGACCCCTACACGGAGCATCCGACGCGAGAAGGCAAGGTCTATTGCTGTTGCGTGCTCGACACGTGCAGTCGCCGCATTGTTGGTTGGTCCATTGACTCGGCTCAAGACACGACGCTCGTCGTCAACGCGCTCGACATGGCCATCAAACAGCGACGTGTGAAGAAGGGTTCCATCGTTCACGCGGATCACGGTGTTCAGTTCACCTCCTGGTCCTTCACCGAGCGAATACGTGACGCCGGTCTCATGCCGTCATTCGGGTCGGTCGGTGACGCGTTCGACAACGCCATGATGGAGTCGTTCTGGTCGAGCATGCAGAACGAACTGCTCGATCGAAAGAAGTGGAAGACGCGACTCGAACTGTCCAACGCCATCTTCGATTACATCGAAATCTTCTACAATCGACAACGTCGTCATTCGTCTCTCGACTATGTCTCACCGATCGAGTTCGAACTGTCGTTCAAGGAAGAAAAGACCGCCTGATTTCAAGAACGAATTGGGTAACAAAACCCAGCGCAGGTCACCAAATTTCTTTCAGACGTTTCATTACGACTACGCTCACTCCAAAATCCCACATTTCTTCCCACAGACCAATCCGACGCCACCGGACGAATCCGACCCCACCGGACAGAATTTCTTTGATTCTCGGATGATTCCGACCCCACCGGACCAATCCGACCATGTGCA
>Ga0182030_10005520_pt1 | contig 26802 bp, 25 predicted proteins | sample 812S3MmetaG_FD_121299 | JGI IMG/M metagenome (GOLD analysis project Ga0182030, IMG submission 121299) | Permafrost microbial communities from Stordalen Mire, Sweden - 812S3M metaG (Illumina Assembly) | ecosystem: Environmental > Terrestrial > Soil > Wetlands > Permafrost | place: Sweden...
CTTCTTTTATTATATTATTAAAGTTTTATATTAAAAAAAATCTTTATTATTTATCAGTTTCTATTCTATTAAAACATTCAATAATCAATCTTATAATTCAATTTCTAGTAACTAATTATCTAAATATAAAGAATTTAAAAAGCTAAAACTCTAGTAAATTTCTAAAAATATTTAAAATGAAAAATAAACTATAATTTACAAGATCATTATATAGCGTCCCCAAAATTTTCCAATCTATTAAAACACATTAAAAAAACCATTTGAACAATAAAATCACCAATCATTCCGTATTAATCCCTCAATCTACTTATCAATATTGATATCATCACTATCACACCACATTCCCTCCCCTCCCCACCATACCAATATCCCTTCTAATAAACCATAAACTCCCTATCCCCCACTATCACCAAGATTTCAGTTACAGTGAAATAAACATTGTGTTATGTTATATTTACAAACTGCGATATATTGCAGCACATCTAACTAACTACCAGACGCACAGATCCGCTATTTCATTTTCAGGTGTGAGGGGAGAAGTATTTACCTATACTATAGATAAGAATAAGCTATCTTAGTTGCGATAAATTCACATCGATCTTCCATTCTCTTACAGAATAGGCCGTACGTGGAGGGAGTACTTCGTAAATAGCCGAACTTGAGATCTGAATCTACCTATGGCATTGGCAAGCAAGATACGTGAAACGGGGCTCGTCCTTGCGAGGTACGTCTACAAGTCGAGCACTCCCGGGAAATATGAAGGTCGGGCAGGATATAAAGTGACACGTGCTAGGCAATGCAAGTTGGACTTGGAAGAGAGGCAAGAGTTAGAAGAGGAACGCCATGAATTGCATTATCGGATCAAAACCTCGCGTCTACCTAGTTTCCACAAAGTAGAAGTCGCAGAGGCATCGAATCGAATCTATAATATAACATCCCATCGCCCCGTCCCATGTGCGTTTTACGTTTACTTGTAAGGTATCCCTTTGATGACACACGCAGCCCCGCCAATCCATTCCATGCATGAAATATAATACACGTTCCCCTATCTTATCTTTCCCCAGGAACAATCAACCACCCTCTAATTCCCGCATAACATCTCCATCCCTCCCGCGTTGTAGTGGGCAGGGGGTGGCATGCTTTTAGACATACAGGTTGATACAAACTAATTTATAATCAACCCATATCTACACCCCCATCCGCCATTGCCAGCCTCTGTTTTGCGGTCTTCGCCTTCTTCCCTCCACTCGCCCCCGCCTTGCGAGGTTTCTTGCCTTTCGCGCCTCCCTCGGTTGGGATAGGGGTAGCTGCGCCCGAAGGGCGATTTGATCCGTCGTCGAAATGGCCTTCTCCTGTTCAGATTATTAGCATTAATTCACAGTTTTGATCTTGAGTGGACGTAATTGAACGGAAAGGTAAGAGATTCTGGGTTGAGAATGAGGATGGAGGGGGGACAAACCTTCATGATACAAATCCTCTAAACTACCGCCAACATCCTTTTTCTTGGCAGCTGCCTTCTTCCTCCCCTTTTTCTCGGGTTGAGTGGCCTCAATAGCCGCCATCTCTGCTTCTTTCCGCTCGATTTCCGCTGCTTCATCGTCGTCGACCAACCACATGGCGATATCCTTTGTGCGGTTCTCTTTACTTCGGGTGTTGAAGTCGACCCCACCGCCGCTGCCTCCGGTCATGACAACCTTTTGCACTTCTTCTTTCTGCAAGGCGCGCTTACGGATCCGCTCTTCGATCGTACCGCGCGTGATCATGCGGTATACGGTAACTTGTCTCGTTTGACCCAGACGATGCGCACGATCCATGGCTTGCGAGTCGATGGTAGGATTCCAGTCGGAGTCGTAGAAGATGACAGTATCGGCGGACGTAAGATTGATACCGAGACCACCGGCACGGGTAGAAAGAAGGAAGATAAAGATCTCGGGACGCGTTTGGAAGTCGTGGACTGTATCACGACGGTCTTCGAGTTTTGTGCTTCCATCGAGTCGGAGGTATTTGTAGTTGCGGTAGGTAAGGTATTCTTCCATGAGGTCTATCATGCGGGTCATTTGGAAGTAGAGTAAAACACGATGGCCCCCTTCCTTCAGCTTGAAGAGTAATTCATCCAACTTAGCAAGCTTACCCGAATCGGTGACGAAGCGGCGCATTGAAGGAACACGAATGTTAGTGAAGCGTTGTTTCTCCGAGGTTGGTGCTGGAAGCATTGAATTCGGTGGATAGAACGAAGGAGACACTTTTGACTCGATGAATGCCTTTTCTTCGGCGGGGTTCGGACCATAGAGAGCTCGTCGCATAGGTACGTTGAACATGATGTTCTCCTTCTCAATAACCGCACCGCGACTAGCACAGACGACTTCAATCGGAGGAGCAGAAGCAGCTGGTCGTCCACATTGTTCAAGACGGCTGATACCTGAGTCCGACCAGGCATCCTTCGCAACATTGAAAAGCTTGTTGAGGTAGCCTTCATCAGTGACTTCGGCCAACGGTTTGCGATCCTTTCGGTCTACAATTCGAAACATAGCTTGAGTTGGAGTGAAATCGTTCTCGCCTTCTTCGTCATAGATGACACTTAGCGCGCCAAGACGGCGGGGCTTCTGCGCAAGTTTAACAGCACGAGCGAAGACATCCTTCCGTGAAGCGGTTGACAGCTCATCGATAGATGTATCTGAGAATCGAAGCCATGAGAATGAACCGTTCCCTTTTGAATGCTCAATGACATTCTCCGGCTTGTAAACATTCAATAACGAATCGAGGTATCTACCCTTGAAACCAGCTTTGTCATTGTCTCGTCCAGGTAAATCAAGTCGGCCACCCTCTCTCCAAACAAGGCGTGGAAGCTGGTACTCAATCATATTCCGTGTTGAATACATAACGTTGATTTGAGGTCCCTCGCGCATGAATGAAGCAGTCTCCGCAAAATGACCAAAAGAGAAAGGTGATGTAACCTCAGCTCGCTGAAACAGATCAGGATGATTACAGACTTTTCGGAATTGCATGACCAGATTCATCAAAGTGCCCGTATCGTTATCATCGCCCATCGTTGCCTTCTCAATGAGATCCATGATACTGATCTGGTTGCGGAGGTTACCATAGTAAGCTCGTTGGCGATAGGTGAGGTCGCAGAAGATGTCCAACTCAATCTTGTCACCAAGCTCCTTCTGGACATGCTTCTTAACACGCCGAAGCATGAAAGGTTTCAAGATCATGTGCAATCGCTTCAATTGATCCTCATTAAGCTTCGTATTACTCGTAGCGTGACTTTCGATATCCTTGGAAAACCACTCGCTAAACTCATCGTGTGAATCGAACAAACTTGGCATGATGAAATGCAATAAAGCCCACAATTCTTGCATGTTATTCTGAATGGGGGTACCAGTAAGCAAAAGACGATTGCGACAATGGAAACCAAGGAGACTCTTCCATCGAGAACTTTGCGAGCTCTTGATGGCTTGAGCTTCATCCAAAATCATATATTGCCACTTCATCTTCTGGAAATAGGCGACATCTGACACAACAAGTTGATAAGAGGTCACCATGACATGGAAATCAGCCTCGTATTGGTAGGTGATGTGCTTTCGATCCCAAAATTTCCTCAAAACCTTTCGATCGGAAGCATTACCCCAATATGGCAAAACCTTCATCGTTGGGACGAATTTGGTGATCTCCTGCTGCCAATTGTGAAGAGTCGACGCGGGCGCAACAACCAAGAAGGGCCCCCAGATCCCATGCTTTTCTGCAAGGTATGCCATGACTGAGATGGATTGAACAGTCTTGCCAAGACCCATTTCATCGGCCAAGATACCGTTAATACCTTGTTCGTAGAGATTGACCAACCAGTTGAGACCTTTCAATTGGTATTCTTTCAACTGAGCGTTAAGCATCTTTGGTTGCTCAATATCGACATCGCCCATACCAGCCGGGTTCTGGAAATTCATCTCCCCTTCATCGTCCATAGCCGGATCTTCTGGATTGTTGAATGCTCGCGCCTTAGCTTGAGCTTCAGCAATGGCATGCTGAGCATTAGCGGCCGCAGCTGCTTGCAAGGCAGAATCATCATCTGCATCAAAGTCAAGGTCGTTGAAGTCTGTGACCTTGCCAGCAGTAATAGTCCCCTCTGGCACCTTGACGGAACCGCCATGTGCCTTATCCGGAGCAACATCTGGATGATCAGTGGAGCGTTCGACTTCGTCAGTCTTGATCTTCTTGCCAATGAAATGCGAATATAGCTCAGTCTGAGAGATAAGGAAGTTGAGTTTCCTCTTCTGCCTATTCGCTTCTCGATCCGCCTCTGCCTTCTTTGCATTCTCGAGTTCCTGTTTCTCGGCGGCTCGTCGAAGGTCACGTTCCTCTCGCTCATTGCGCTTCCAGAACGACATCATTTCTCTCATGACACGCTTTGCCCGAGCCTGGAGATCCTTTGTTCCTTTATTGGTCCGGAGCTGCCATCGTTTTGCTTCCTTCGATGCTAATATTGCGGTTTTCTTCAAATTCGACGCCCGAATAGCCAAAGAATCAATAGCAATTTTATAAACCTTATTAACGTCTTTCCGTGCAAGATCGCGCCAAATCTGGTCATATATCTGATTATATCCCTTGGAAACAAAGGGCTCGATATTCGGAGTGTCTTCCCGATCCTTGGAATCTTTGGCGTTCAGTTTGATTCTAATCTTGGGCTCGTCCTTGAATGAAAGAGTTGCAGGTTCTTCTCCAGCATCGATGGCTGCTTGAGCGGCTTCGGCAGCATCCTTCTCTGCTTGTTTCTGCTCTTTGGACTTTCGTAATCTGCCAGTACCAGCCGCCGCACGTTTTGATTTCGCCTTGGGCTGATCAGGGTCGACTGTTGTAAAGGTAGACATCATACCACCAGAGAAGTTGGGCTCCAAAGGAGAAACTGCTCGGATCTCTGGCCCCTTCTCACCCCGTGCAAGTATGATCTTCGTTTGTTGAGCCTTCTTCTCTGCTCTCTGCGCTTCACGGATGAACTTCAGTCTCTCGACCTCATCCTCAGCCGCTTGGGCTTTAGCCAAGGCTGCCTCCTTTTGCTCCATGTTGGTGGCAACTGTTTTCTCTCGGCGTCGTTTTCTCTGCATGTCCTTTTTGCGCTCCTTCTCGGCTGCGACTTCTTTCTCCTGAACAGCTGTGATCGCATCGTCGGCATGAATATCTCGATATCGCCGCTCGCCTAGATCCGCATGTTTTCTGAATTTTCCATCCATCTTCTCTGAAAACTTTGTCCTACGTATCTTGGCTTTGGCAGTCTCAGCAACATCGACATCTAGCTTACGTTTGAGACATCGACCCTGGAACAGTGCTTTGTCTTCATGAAAGTCGCCCATCTCGACATCGCTTGCCTCTGCCTCTATTTTTACAAGCGCAGTTTGTATATCCTTCTCTTGCTCCTTCGACAATGGTTTCACCTTTGGAGGACTCTTTGGTTTTGGTTCGCCATTTGCTTTCCGCTTCGCAGGTACTCGAGAGATGGGAGGTTGAGGGCCGGGGGCAAGGGAGGAGTGTCGGGAACTATCCCTCGACATAGGGTCTAAGGCAGGCGCAGGTATCGATTGCTTCGGTTGCTTTCGAGGTTTCGCAGTAGGAGTAGGAGATGGTCTCGGGGACGGATCGGCGTTGGAGAGAATGCTTGAGAAAGCCATTGGGTCTGCTGGTCTGCTTGGGGTCTAATGAAGTATGTTAGTTATGCCTTGCGATTCCTGTAGCTGAATACTACGTACAGTCGCGGGCGGCAGTGGTTCTTGCTTGATTTCACTCTTGATGACTGGCCCTCCGATTATTACCCCGTTATGCCGCGGCCCTGGAGATGTCATTGAAGTCGAAGCCATCCTTGGCGACTGCGATATCGATGGTGGATGTTGGGGATGACCATGCGAGATGGGTGATCGCGGAGGGAAGTTCGTAGATACAGGCGATGTATAAACTGCGTTGTAATATTGTGGTGGTTCAGCAGAGGTCGGTGGGTAAATGTATGGTTCTCGACTCTGAAAATAGATTAGCCTTCGCAGGCAAGGAGGTGACTTTCATCGTTTCTTACCTGGGGGGTCTGCTGTTGGGCTTCACTCCATCCTGCGTTTTCTGATGGACGTCTTCTCTCGCTCGAGTCAGACGTTGGATCGTAGTAGCTATTTTTTGTGGGTATGTCGCGTGGCGTTGGATTATATTCATTCACTGGGTACGACGATTGGGGGGCCAAACTTCGAGGTGATGTTGGTCGAGCTCCGAGAGGAGGCAATGGAGCTGGTGTCGGTGGGTGATAGGGACTATTAAATTGAGGTCGCGGTTGGCCGTTTGTTGGGGGGGAGTAAGGTGGGCGATGGTTTGTGTTTGAGGTCTCAGTGGTGTAAGATCGATCTTCGGTGCCTCGTCTCACTCTTTCCTCTTCGTCGTCCACTGGTCGTGGCATCACGGTCGAACGATACTCCATCTTTGTCTTCGCGCCTTTAACACAGGAGCAGACAATGTTCTCTGTATTACCGAGCCATATGATGTTCGACGCCGCAGAGCGTTGTGATTGCTACAGAGTCGTGTGGTGAAAGGATTATGGGTCAATTATCACGATCATCAAATGTAGGGAGGGTGGTAAAGGAAAGTTGGGTTGATGCCGAGTCCGATGTTGTTGATGAAAGAAAAGAAAGCGGGATGATTGGGAAGAGTAGAAAGACTTCGCGCAATCTATTTCTTTTGGATGGATCTCAGCCTCTCTCGGAGTCGGGACGCGCGATCTGGTCAATGGGTCCTTGTGCTAAATGTATCACTCGCGGCTGACGGGATTGTTGTTGGCTTTTGTCGCGACGATGATGTGAAGGGGAAGGAAAGATTATTATTATGATGATGATAGAAAGGGAATGTTTGTATGAAGAAAGAATTGATGGGGTTTATTATTATTAGTCAATTCCTTGGGATTTGAATAGGGCCATTTTCCCAAGCCAGGCCTTTGCGCTTTGCGTGCCTTCGGCTCGCATCTTTTTTTTTGATCTCTTCTGCAAAAAAAGTCCCCAATATCTGGATGCGTAAAAGATGACGATTTGAAACTCTTCCTCATTGGTTGAATATGGAAATACCCCTGCCAATGTGTGATTTACAATATAATTATTCTCAATTCAATTTCCAATTTTTTTTCGTTCACTTCGTTCGCAAATCTGACGTTCTTGACGCCTTCGTCAGCCCTGATGTCCTTGGTCCCTCATACAATCACATTCCCCTTCTTCATAACTCGTGGTTGCTTACCGATACTAGTATCCGCTAGCTTCACCTAGCGAAAAGGTCAGGGTCAGCCAATAGGTAAGATCTTACTTTCCATCATTTGGAAGAAAGATCCGCACACTCCGACAAAGCGATAAAGATAGAATCCCGCAAGCATATGGCCGAATAAAACAATTATACGTAATCTGGCGAAGCAATGCATTAAAGCTTTCAGATGTTTTATGCGCAGACCGTGTTCATTGAGTTCCATCGTCAAAGGTGGCGAAGTCATCAAACTGCTGTGCCGTTCAACTGTTGGAAGGACACGATTACAGGTCCAAGCCCTTATCACTGTACCGAATATGGAACACCGAGGATGATATCGACAATTCAATTAAATGAGTACGCCTCTAAAGCACAGCATTCTATCCCACCAAGATAAGATCCATCATGCAGTAGCTATGCTCCCTCGACTCATCAGTTTGGTACTGTAGGTCGCAGCATCCACTGTGCATGGGATATATAGTCTCTGGCCACCGAATATGCATCAACTTTTGTTTTCTGACGTTCCGTCTAGCCCATCTAAACAGCACCCATCGACAACATCTTCTTCCTCAAGTGGTTCTTGTACTCCCCGATGCTGCCGTCCCACCGTCTAATCGTCTGGTTCTCGCAGACCATAATGTCTTTGGCAATCTTGTCGAGAAGTCGGAAGTCATGGGATACGACGACGACACCACCTAGCGAAGTTAGTCTTTTGTATTTTCAAATCGAAGGGGGAAATCGAGAACTCACCAGTGAAAGCGTTGATAGCGTCGGCAAGAGAATCAATCGTAGGAATATCGAGACCGTTAGTTGGTTCATCCAACAACAACATATTCGGTCCATCAATAGCCAAGAGCGCGAAAACAATTCTAGACTTCTGTCCTTCAGACAACGTACCCATCAAAGCAGTTTGTGACTCTCCACTGAGACCGTACTTGCCGAGTTGCTGCCGCCAGTATTGGTAATCTTGACTCTTATCGGCGTACTTGTCACGGACGAAGTCAAGAGCAGACTTAGTGAGATCCAGTTGCTCAGAAGAATGTTGGCTGTAGACACCCATCTTCAAGTGAGTGTGTCGAGACACTTGACCGCCAGTGGGCGAGAGCTTGCCAGTCATGAGACGCAGAAGCGTAGACTTGCCAACACCATTGGGCCCGACCAATGCGGTTCTCGAGTCCATATCCACACCCAGATCAAGATGCTTGTAGAGATCGTCCTTAGGATTGCCAGAATAAGAGAAAGTAACGTCGTCGAATGATAAGACGGGAGGAGGAAGCTTCTCGACATCTGCGAAACGGAAGGTGAAGACACGATCCTGCTCGACCGGCTGAATGAACCCATCCGCTTCCATCTTGTCCAAAATCTTTTGCCGGGATTTTGCCTGTCTGACTAAATTGGCGTAAGTACCAGCAGAGGCAATGAACTTCTTGATGTGAACAATTTCATCCTGTTGCTTTTGGTAGGCCTTCATTTGGTTGACCTCTTGTTCGGATCGAGTCTTCGAGTAGGAGTCGTAGTTACCACCATAGTAGATGAGTTGTTTTTGTCGCATATCGATCATGTTTGAACAGACTCCGTTGAGGAAATCCATACTGTGTGATACGAGAACAAGGGTACGATCCCATTTCTTGAGGTATTCTTCCAACCACACGCAAGCTTCCAAATCCAAATGGGCAGTTGGGTCATCGAGGAGTAGGAGAGATGGCTTCACGAAGAGAGCTTTTGCCAAAGCTACACGCATACGCCACCCTCCAGACATGTCCTTAGTCTTCTTCTGAATTGTGGTTTTGTTGAATCCGAGACCGGTCAAGATGAGGGAGGCACGGGTAGAAAAGGTCGAGGGGTCCATTGTTTCCATTCGCTGCAATTGTTAGCTTTGTGACTATCGGTACGTGCAAGGGGAAAATACCTCGTAAAGATCCATGAGCAGGGGGGACTCCGGTCCATCATCCTCCAGAATTCGTTCAGCCTCCTTATCAAGCCTCTCCATCTCATTCTCAGCCTCCTTGACGACCCATTCCAAAGCTCCCAATTCGCTGGGAGGTGCACCTTGATTTAGCAGGTAGATATCAACGTGGTCTGGGATTGGGTATTCGCGCTTATCGATGGCCTTGAGAAGAGTAGATTTACCGCAACCGTTCTCTCCCAAGAGGCCATATCGTCGACCGTATGTAAGTTCGAGTGTGGTATCAGAGATGAGAACTCGCCCGTGGAAGACGAGAGAAACACTGGTAATTTTGACATCTCGACTCTGCTTGAGCGAGCTCAAAACACCAGTAGTGACACGATCGGAGAGGCCGTGCTTATCCATCTGGTCTGCCAATCTCTTCACCTCGTCCATCTTTGCTGAAGATGTCGCAGGCTGCTCATCTTCGGGGAGAGGGTTTCCATCGCCATCGAGAAGAGGCGGTGTTTCATCACCAGCGACGGATGACGCTCCAGAGGCAGTCTTGGACCCAGCCTTGGATCGAGAGGCGACGGTCTTCTTGGGGGCTTTGCCTTCGGCGGCACGCTTTGCTTCACGCGCTGCTTTTGATGCGGAAACCATTTTGTCCGTATTCGTAGATTTTGTTGTGGTTACGAAAATTGTAGAGAAATCGATGGCGATGGTGGGGTTCTGGAAATTTCAGGCGGCCCAGGTGGGATAGATTGCGCTAATTTTAGCGTGATAAGGATTTGCCCAACACAGACTATAAAGGATCTGGATACCAGGAGGATACCAATAGACTTAAGGTATGATAGGGAGTGATTTAAGGAGACGAGTGTTGATATATTCAATCGTTTGCACACACGATAATTCAGGAATATCAGCTCAGCCGCATTCAGAACTTTTCCATGAAAAATGGAGGGTTTCGCTTAGGAAAATCTGACGTAGAGTCACGTGAGGATAACAAAATCGCGATCCATTTCAACCTTCCACGCCTTCTTGTGCCTTCAATCCTCCTCTTCTCGGCCGGTAACCCCATTTTAATCAACTTAAGATATCTATGTGGATCTAATGAGAAAGGCTTGTAGTTTGCTTGAATGAAAGTTTTGGTGATTGAAGACTGTTGAGAGTGCCTTCTCTTCAACTCCAACAGCCACTCACCTTCCCCTTTATCTCTTGGGTCCTGCTTACTGCAGTAGTATCCCCTGGCCTTGCTTGAGTCCCGGTCCATCTTTCTTACTCTCTGTGTTGTGTGGTTTTAGGAAAGTCACCGCCACATTCGTCATCTCTGTTCCCACGCCGATTGTCCTTCTGTCATCTCCCTAGCCCTTGTGTTAGCATCTCTTGTCTCTTGGCCGATTATATCTTTGAATGCGGCTGCTACACCATCTACAGAATCCCCTCTCCAACCCGAGCTATCAGGGGCCGTGCCCGGGCAATTGAAGCTCATATTCTTGAACTTTAAGTCATGATCACAGTTACCTAGGATTGGATTTCAAAAAAAAAAAAAAATGTGTTTTTCAAAGCACTATCAAACCCAAAATATGCATGGAAAGAACCCAAAAACGCAGCTATTTATTCTGAACTTCGCGAGACCGGTGGCCTTGTCCTTTTGCAATCTTCCAATGTTGAACTTCAACTTCCAACGTCCCACATTCGTGGGTATCCAAATACCTCAACCGCAACCCCGAAACAGTACACAATCCTTCATCTACAATTTATTTTCGTCCTTCCCACTTTCTTTTACCCCACCCACAAACCTGCTCCTTCCCTCATCAAAGAGCCATCTCGAACTCCCCAGGATCATTCGGCAAATGAATCAACCACATCCTAACTTTCCCCCTCATTCTCTCATACCATTCCCTCTCAGTCCTATCATTCTCCCTAAACTCCCCATATTCAACACTCTGCAACAAAGATTTAGATAATGGTTCTGCTGGCGGGATATTTCCTCTATCTAATAAATCGGTGCTAAATCCGGTACAGCTAGATTCTGAATCGCTGGAGTTGGTAAAATGACAGCTGCATCGTGTATAGCAGTTTGCTTTGCTGCAGTAGCTCACTTTGAAATGTGGTGGAGATGTTTCGGAGATGTTGTCTGCGACTTTGACTGCTGGGTTTGTGATCGATTCTGGGCTTTTAGCAACGGTGTCGCTGGATTCTGGGTCATCGGGCTCCTTGCAAGTACAAAAGGTACAGCAGCTCGATTCATAACCTGTTGAAAGCGTTTCAAAAACATTGTTTTCGGCTGCCGTTGTTAAGGCAACCTGTTCGTTCTTAGCGGTAGCGTAGCTGGATCCACTGCCTGCTGGTGAACTCTGTACTGAGGCAGAGATAGCCTCCTTTACCATATTCCGCGTCTCCCAAACTTTTCGCTGTTGTTTCTCCAACTTGGTCTGCATTTCCACAAGTTTGATTTGCTGTTGCAAAATCTTAACTCGTTGCTTTTGGGTCTCGACCTCCTGTTGCTGAAGTTCGCGCTTGAGATAGTTTTTGGCATCCAGATCTGCGTTCACGAATCGCTGGGTGAAGCAGAATGGGATGTTGCGCTGGGGTGTAGAATAGCTATCGGCGGCGATGGAATCGAAACCGAGACCGGGCGGAACAACTACTGTCACTTTCTTTTTTTCGACTCCTAACTCATATGGGGAGACTGTTGGCGTTTTTGTTTGAGCTGGGAAATTTTGGTAGTCTTGAATGTCGATGTCGGCCCGTTCAACGTGATAACGATCGACCTCGTCGAAGTCCTCGAGGGTTGGATAGTACCTATACCATTCGCGCGCTTGGACTAGCGTGGGAATGTGTTGTTGAGGTGGTGGGGCAGAATTCTCCTTGGAATTGGAAGGATGTTTGGCTGGATCTTGACAGGCCATGTCCTTAGGTTTGTTTGTGGATGGCATTGTCGCTGATGTAAGTTATAGGTTTTAATGGAAGCTTAGAGGATAGCGAGTTGGGGTGGTGGCTCTTGGGTTTGGTAGTATTGGGTGTTGCGGTTGGTGATATGAAAAAGATGTGTGAAGGCGAAGAAGGAAGACAAGACATTGTGGAAAAGAACGATTTATTCTTATAAGTGGTTGTTTTTATTCAGACTGGAAAGTTGATTTCTAAACTGAAAGCCCATTTCGTTTTGTTATGGTACACTATTGACGAGAATCATTGGTGGCCCTGAAATTTCAAATTACATAGTATAGTATATACGGTACGATTGATGTAATCGACAAAAGCAACGGAAACGGTATTTTTGAGCCACGTCGAATATTCGTTTTTAAGAGAAAATCTTGGGGATGGCTTCGAGGCAGGTGAGAGCTATAGATGGGAGAACAGGAAGGAAGTTGAGGCGCGCCTTCCAAATGTGATTGGGACTTTTGCCTCAAAACTTCTTTCGCCTTCGTAATCGGACCACAGTTTCCACGAACAAAATCACCCGCAAACTTGTTGGTGGTCAATTGAAGAGGATTCTGCAGTAGGTGCGTAATCGTTGCCCTTCTCTCCCCAGTTCGCTTTCCCCCCAGCTAATCACACTTTCAGTATCAACAACCGCAAACTCCACCTTCCACACCCAATTTCAGCAACCGTATAACCATCGCAAAAGCTCAACATGCGCGCACTCCGCTTCTTGCCTCGTCCCTGCGCCCTCCGCCAGCACACCCGTACCGGCTACCCACCTCTCCGCTTCGCTCCGGGCCGCTACACCACCCGAACTACAGCATCCATCGGCCCCGCTCTCCCAACAGTAATTGCACTTATGGGTATCTCCGTAATCGCGATTGATTATTTCCTCTCGAAGTCGCAGGTTTCAACCCCACAGGAGATCGCGCTTGTTCTAGGTGAGACAGAAGATGTGGAGGGAAATCGAAGACTAGTATTCTCGGACTTCGTCATTGGTGGGAAGGCGTATGGGGAGTATTTGGAGAAGAATTTGCCGGATTGGAAGAATGGCCAAATTTTGAAAGGGGAATTCTTGCGGGAGGGAATCAAGTGGACGGTTATTGAGGAGCGTCCCGTTGAGGAGGGTGTCGCGGTTCACACTTCCACTGAGTAGGATGCGGGGTGCTAGAAGGGTATTGAATTGATTCGGGAATGACTGGAAAGAGAAATAATTAATCAAACCTGCATAGCTATGAGTAGGGGAAGTTGCATTTTGTCGGGTCCGTCACGCAGTTCATATATGGTAGGAGGATAGAAGAATTTTGTCCTCTGCACTGCGCCTGCGAAGTATTTGTATTGCAAAGGAACTATACATCCTCAATTACATAAGTTCTTTGTTCATTATTCAATAATGTTGTTCAATAGAAGAGTGTCAACTTGATTACGGAAGAAATTACGAACCAGCGGCGTCACAGCCACAGCCAGGATTTAGAGGAGGAACAACCTTGCTAGCGCAGCCCTAGTTAAAGCAGACATTCAAAGCGAGTGCAGCTTCTTTGGAAAATACTGACCCGTATAATATTGAATGATTTCCATCCTCAAAGTATATCACGGCCCCTTAAACTCCTCTTGCTTCGCGATCTCAGTTTCCCTTCGGTCAGTTAGTGATCTCCGCCTCGAATCATTTCTCCCTTCATCATTCAAACAATCCATTTTTCTACTCTAATTTCCATGCCGTCAGTCGCCGCCTACTTATTTTTGGACAGAAGTATCCTCCCCGCGACTCCTCAAAGAGTGTTGAAGTCAGCGCTACACAAGGTCTTTCTTTTTTGGCTCAGACCCCAAGACCCAACCACTTTTACGCCAAAATATACTGGCCTCAAACTAAAGATAGCTGGGTATGAGACGGCGATGTACTGCATTCCGCACTCGACCAGGTATGTCATCCCACCCAGAAAGCCAATTTCAAGCAATGGATATCTTGGGTGTGCCAAGGTACAGGCGTAAGAATTGATAAGGGTAATTCTACGTCTTTTTGCGAAATATATGGTGGAGACGGAGGAGCTGAATATTTTCGAGGATATGAAGAAGATCGTGATTACGGTGGGGAAGAAAGTGAGGTGGATGGTGAATGTGAAGAGGATAGGGAAACGCCCTGCGGGTTTTAGCTACGGAGCAGAATGCCAGAGTGGTTGGGATTCTGAAAATGGTGAGCTAAAATTCTTTGAGTAGCTCAGATGTATGGTTTTGGAGTTGGTCTAAACTTGATGTATGCGATATATGCGAGGGATACCAAGTTATGGTATTTTACCATGGGAATGTCTACACTTTCTCTCACGCTGTTAGCGTCGTCTTTGCTTAGGCCGGATCAGGTACAGATTCAGCACCGATTAGGTTTGCCCACCTTATTAATATATCTGGTTAGAAACCGTCAGCTTTTAATTAGTAGCCCAAGAAGATGTTCTTCGCCTAGCTAGGCGTATAGATTCCATTCTGTCACCACTCTCGTTCCATAAAGAATTATCCCCATCCGCCCGTCTTTATGCAAAATGTAAGAATTGAAAACGACCACAATAATACGGTATAATAATAAGATTACAGAAGAAAGACAAATCCGATATGACCAAATATCGACTAAATTCACGAAGCAAGTAATCACGTGACTTGGTGTGACTACCTTAGTACCTAGGTACCTTAAGGAGAGCTAGTCTCTCTCTTGTTTAAATAGTTTACCTTAACTTTTCTTCGTATTTCTAGAGTAGATTCCCTTCATTGTATTTAAGAAGATAAGCTGCGTGAATAAAGCGGACTAGAATTTCTCCGAGCTTACTGGGAAGCAATTTATCCTTTGCCCCACACTCGCTTCTCAGCCCTGAGACACTTCTCATTTAAAATGGGTCAATGTTGGCACGTTCTCGAATGTGCCTTGCTGCTTCTCTGTTTTGAAGTCCTTGCACTTAAACATCATGCCGACAGCAACTTCACTTTCAGGTTATAGCCTGACAAACAACGGCCCGCTGACTACAACGTTCACGGCGCCGGCGTCATGCTCCACTGCCTACCAAACCGGGGTCGGCCTCGCAACAGACCCGGCTTTTTTCCCATGGGTAGCTCAGTGTGAGTGGCTGCCACCGGCGGACTGTAACCCTTCCGGCTCCGCTATTCAGTCCATCGACTCTGCCGCAGAAGGGGGCAACCCAACTGCCGGCATGATCATCGTGTATCACTCGCCGGGACTTGTTTGTCCCTCCGGCTGGGTTACCGCCGGTGCAGCGACCAAGGTCAATCCAACGTCGACCAGCATCTCTGGGGCCTTCAACCAGTCTGATTTGATCCCCACCGATACCCAAATTGGCTTCTTCGAGCCAGAGCTAGATGTCTTCCTAGACGCTCTTGACCCTGGCGAGACTGCCGTCGTGTGCTGTCCCAGGTTCGCATTCTTAACTTCAAGCAATTGGCTCATACTCATATCTTTCTATGGGGGGGAGCTAATATTATCTTCTTAGTTCGTATACGACCGCCGGGGGTGCCTGCTACTCTACGCTCCCAAGCTCGGTATTCACTCCGACTAGTGGCTGCGAGCGCATCTTTCCCAACACCGACATCGGCATATTAAACGGCACATGGACCATCGATGGACAGACAATCACTGATGGCCTAGACACAATCACGGCAACGTCACCAATATCAACAGTCACGACGTCGTTTGCGCCCTCGGAAGCAACTTCTTACGTCGGAGTAGCACTTTATGACATGTTCATCCTGGTCCACCAAGCTTCTGATAGCGCAAAAGCTTCGACAGCATCCAGCGCTTCGACAGCATCCGGCACTTCCAAGACGAATTCAGCTGTGCGTGCGAGAGACAATGGGAACAGACCGGGTATTGTTGCCACCGTATGCTGCCTGGCCCTCGCTCTTGGAGCTCTTTTCGCAGTATAACTAGACGCTCTGGGCCTGAAAGAGTCGACCTGAAAGTCGTGATACCCACCGAGAAGCTTAAGCTCACTTCGACTATTGTAAAGATATCACGTTTCACCCCTAGTGTTTGGACTATATGCTTAATATGGACTAGCTGTATTATAGAAGGTATATGTATGTAATATTATATATAGCTTTAAGTTTTGAGTGATAAATTTAATTATATAAAATTCATTAGCCAGTTCGCCTTTCTAGAACTCCATCCCTTTAATTACTCTTAAAATATAGTAAATCTAAATCCTTTAAGTAATTTCTATCAAATTCAAAATAAGGTCTGCCTGAAAAACAATAAAAATAAAGTTATAAAAATATCTCAAGCTAAAACAAGCCTCTTTAGATATTAGAAACAATAGAAACAGCGGTACTAGTGTTTTGAAAAATCGCGTTATCAGTTCGCCCTTCAATTTAAAACAAAAATTAAAGAAAACATCAAAGAAGTAAATCAAGAAATTGGAACCTCTACAATGAGGCAGTTCCCAGACCCATTAGTGCGCTAAAAATAAGCAATTAGGTATGCTAAATTAGCGATGAGGGCACTGCTGTAATGGATTTAGTGGCTGGGAGCACTGAAAATTAGCGAGCAAATAGGAAATGCATACTGTAAATGCCTCCTACATGTTTAATTGGAAACTTGAGGGTATAATTGAACGCCATACCTATATCTCTTGGCCTTGAACTTCATGTCATCGATGCTGCTCATAAAAACCTACCTTATTATGCTCTAGAATTAAATAATCACAATCAATTTATTGGAGGCATCTTTCTCCGGACTGCTCATGGTCGCGGCGAAATTTTCCGATAGCAAGTGTTGACGACTAATCCGAGCATCAAAGGTACTTTCCATCTCACATCAAAACAGACGTCAACATTTGTCTTCATTCCCATAATCAATAGACCACCTGCTCATATCTCATTAGACTCAAAGACAATGGCGGAATTGAAACCACTCATCTTGGTATGCGCTACTTCTGTATACGGCCACGTGATGCCACTTCGAGCTATCGCCAGGTCTCTCCTCTCACGGGGCTACAACGTGACATTCCTCACTGGAAGTGAGTATAAATCGATGATCGAGTCTATCGGTGCAACCTTCATACCTCTCACTGGGCTGGCCGACATCACATCCGCTCAGATGGCAGCCATGGCTCGAGAATTCCTGCCCGCCGATCCCACATCCCTAAAGCCAACCGACGGAGTACCTACAAAGGTGTTTGTTGATCCTATTCCGGATCAATGGGAAGGCTTTCAAAGAACATTACGGATTATGAGGGAAGGATATCCTGAGAGGAAGATCGTGGTCATAGTCGAAGGAGAATTTAGAGGCGTCCTACCAGGAATCTTGGGTGCCGAAGCCATTGAACCAGCAGGATATATCGGTGTTGGTATCGTACCCCTCACGCTCTCTAGCATTGACACTGCCCCTTTCGGTCCAGGGCTCCCACCAGACAGTTCCCCTCAAGGCAGAGTCCGGAATGCGGCTTTACAGAAACAAGACAAGGAAGTCACGTTCGCGAGAGCACAAGCTGGTTTCGTGGAGTCATTGATGAAGCTAGGGGCGAAGAAAACGGATATTTTCTTTAGAGACGCAAACCCAAGGCTGCTGGAACGGTTCGTACAGATGTGCGCGCCGTCAATCGAGTATCCGAGATTAGATGCTCCGAAGGCAATTCAATTTTCTGGGGGATTGCCTCCCGGAGTACGGGATCCGTTAGTCGAGTTTCCAGAGTGGTGGAGCGATGTTACGAGCAAACAGCTGAGTGTGGTTTTTGTTTCTCAGGGTACGGTTTCTATGGATGCGGATCATCTAATTGTTCCAACGATGCAAGCGTTGAAAGGTTACAAACATATTCTGGTTGTGGTGGCATTGGGGAAAAAAGGTCTTGCCCTTTCAGATGAAATTCGCGTTCCGGAGAATGTCAGAATCGCGGATTTCATTCCTTACGATGAGATACTGGAGCATACAGATGTCTTTGTCACGAATGGTGGCTACGGAGCCGTGCAACATGGCTTGGGTCATGGTGTACCTCTCGTTGTCGCAGGCATAAAAGCAGATAAGGCTGAGAATGCGACGAGAGTGGAGTGGGCTGGGGTTGGAATTAATTTGAGAACAGAAAAGCCAAGCCCTGAGGCTGTTGAGAAAGCTGTGGTTGAAATCCTAGAGGATCCAAAGTATAAGAAGCGCGCTGCGGAGATTCAGGCAGAAATGCAAGGATATGATCCTTTGGGAGTCATTGTAAAGAATATAGAGGCGATCGCAGACTAGAACGTGGGAGTACGACATAGATCCTCATATTCAACACGAGACAAATCGTACTAGTTTCCGGCTGCGCATTGAGAGATCATTTTATCGCATACTTCTAGCATAGTAGAAGTCGATTTGTCCGCAGCCAGCGGCGCAGCCCTATCGCACCCCGCCAATTGCCAAGAACCCTGCGATATTTGGACGCACTGCGTCACAGGGTCGGCAGTGCTGGCATACCATATCGCGAAAATGAGGGAAATAAGCATCTTGGCACTGCTCAATACGAGATAAAGGCAGAATCAAGTGTTCCAAGCTACCTAGGTATGCACCAATCGCTCCTTCCATCCTTCCATCCTTCTTAGGTAAGGATGTAGTTCCTCCCTTTTCAAATTGTCACTCTCATAAATTGTTTCCCCACCCACTCTCTACGTATTCCGTATCATCCCACGACTCTGGAACAATTGACGACGGTAGATATCCTCACGACCTTCGACAATTCACGACTCCAGCTCATCATGAAGCAATCCACACATGCTCCCTTCCGTAAAAGAATTCTCATACCACTCTGGACCTTCCAGCTCGGTCTCACACTCTACCAAATTGGCTGGAGCCTTCTCATATTTGTGTAGGTCCCCTCTCCTCTCACCTACCTAACAGACCTTCCTTTTACCCCCCAATCTAACATCCACCTCCCTACCCCAGCGACGGCATCCAGGAGCAATACTACGAATTCCCCAGTCATGATAAAGCCGGGATCGCAATCGCATTCATCACCGCGCTTCTCTCCCTGGGCGTCCTCGCCCTCATCCTCCTCCCCATTATACAATTTGCTCGCTTGCGCCTGTCAACCTTAGCCTTCCTCAAAGAAACAGTCGCCGCCTTCGCTATCCTTGCGTTATGTTTGATCTTGGATTTGGCGATTAGAATATGGTGGGCAAGTATTTTTATTGCTGCGAATTTGGTGGTTAGTGCGGGGTTGGCGGGGTATAGTTGGGGTGTCAGGCGGAAGGTTGGGAAAGGGATGAGAGGGGAGATGGTTAGGGTAACGGGGAGGGGTGGGATAGGGTTTGAGCTAGAGAGGGAGGAAGAGAGGGTTGTGGATAGTGTTACGGGTGCGGAGGTAGGGAAGTGAGAGTGGGTGGATGAGGTTTACTTCATGAGGATTCGGTGCAATATAGCACGGGCTATGGCGCCACGAAGCATGCTCGGTGGTTGAAAGATGAATGATGTGGCTTGTAATGAATTAATGAATGGGTTACGAGGTTATATTCAATCTCATCAACTGTTCTTCAAAGTGTCATTGCACACCCAAATAATTTGGACCAAAAATTCCTTATCACGATGCGAACTAAACCTGAACATATCTCGATCATCTCGGCAAATTAGACCTCATTCGTACCTTGCGTATCAGCACCTTAAACCAGGATTCACATTGGCAACCACTTCAACAGCCTCAAAAATCTCATTGTATAATCTTGACTTCCTAAATCAAAACTCGTACTTGCACTCAAGCTAGGACAAATACTTATAGCATACCCGTAACCATACCTAAATAAGCTTCAAGCCTTCAAGTTCCCACCGTCACATCTGCTGCTTCGCTCATAATAGCTAATCATATAACAGATCTCCTACCAGAGCTCTTTACAAGGGTGTGAAAATATCCACGATCGGGATCATGAAGAGAGCCAACCTGGAGATCCCTTATGTTACAATGATACCTCATGTTTTGCAGAAGTCGCTCAGCTACATCAGGTATGTTCTGGGCAGAGATCCAAAGCTTCCTTTAGTCAATTGCAGTAGCACGCAATCCTCAACGGAGCCCGACATGCCTTGTGGAGTCAAGACAAGCTTTTTGAGAATCTCCCCGCACTGCAGTGTTCAGCCGCGCAATCTGCGCTGCACGTTTCCACGAGATTGTCGGGTTGCTTCTCATATTCAAGTAAATATGAGCTGACGCAGCTTCGTCTCGCAATCAATTAATGTCGTACAAGATCGTGAGTTTTGAGCAAGTTGTGATGCAAAAGTTTATATTCCTTGGCATTTCTTGGCACAGCATATACTTTCATCATAAAGGTGAACCACGAGAAGATGGGTAATTGCAGAAAGGTTGCCAGGTGACAGAATTGATTCCGTGGATGAACACTTGGGCTCTGAAGGCCTGAATCGCAGAACGAGTTCGACAATGTCTAAGTTGGATTGCGTGCTCTAGTTGGACTCATGAAAGACCGCCAAGATGTATAAAGTCGCTCTTCCTGCTCCTCGAACTCAATCCTTCACCAGCATCTTCACGAGTGTTTTCCAAACCGAATTCAAAGCCTAATAAAATCTTCCCAAGCATCAAGAACCGCCCAAACTAGCTAAAATGCAGCTTCTCACCTCCGCATTCGCTGCTCTTCTTCTGAGCACCAGCTCCATCCTCGCAACTCCCGTTCCAATCACTGAGAATGCTCTCAATCTCCGTGATGACGAGCACAAGAAACCCCACAAGGGTCATCATGATTACCCACCGGAGCAACGCTCTCCAGTGGCTTTCGAAGAGTTTTTACCTACTGTTGGGAAGCGCGACAACGAACACAAGAAGCCACACCACAAGTTTCCACCAGTTGAAGCTCGCGAGGGTGATGGCCACAAGAAGCACCACCATGATCACCCTCCCGCCGAGGCTCGTGATGAGGAGGACAAGAAGAAGCACCACAAGGGTCACGGAAAATACCCACCTGTTAAAACTCGGGATGAAGATGATCACAAGAAACACCATCATGACCACCCCCCTGCTGAAGCCCGTGACGAAAATGAAGAAGACCACAAGAAACACCATAAGCCAGAGCCCAAGTACCCGCCGGTAGAGGCTCGGGACGAAGAGGATCATAAGAAACATCATCACGACCACCCACCTATGGAAACCCGTGACGTGGATGATAAAAAGAAGCACCACAAAGGACACGGCAAGTATCCTCCTACTGAAGACGCCGAGTAAGAGGCTTCACTCCTTAACTTCCTTGAGGTGAGTCGACTGCCTTGAGATACCCATGCCGAGCTAACATTTTTCGAGATGAATTGGGAAGTCGAAAATACATTTTTTCTGCCTTAGGCGGATAAATAATTCATTCTAAATCCCAGTTTGTTAGAACTTGTGAGATTCTGGTTGCATTCCTTTCATGATTGATGATGGCACGGGGTGGGTTTGAAGGGCTTGGAAAGGCTGGGAAGTTATTGTCACTCATTTAAATGAATTTGGATCGAATATCAATCGCAACTTTACTTATAATTGTTCCTAGAGTAATCGATGTGCACTCTTTCGGAGGCTCGTGGTAAGTTATGAAAGTTCGGACGTCGTAATTGCACCGCCTAAACTTTGGCTCTTGAACTCGTACGATCATTCTGCAGTAAGCCTTCTTTGAAGTCAAGATTCAGAACTTCAAATCGATTCTTCAGAAGTCTGCCCAAGAAATCCATGTGCATGTCAGGTTTGACGTCCCATCCCCAGCCCGCCAATCTCCACTTATCCCTGTGCCCCTCGCTTAGCTGTAGGCTCCTTCTGAGATCAGACTGCCACCAAAACCAAATACAGCCACATTTCCTGTTTGTTCCAACATATCTCCCATTCGCTTTTTCTACCTTCCATTATCTCATAATTGGTCCCTGCACAATGGCACCGCCACTCACCCTCCCCCAACGCATGTCCCGCACAGCCGGTCTCTTCCAAGGTCTCGTCGCTCTCCCTGTTCTGATCGCGATGGGATCTACTTTATTTAATGAACTATTCTATTATACCAATTATTACTGGACCAATGTGTATGACTTCATGTAGGTTTTCCCTTTTAAACTCCGCTCGCCCGAGCCCCGTCCAGCCTACTGACCCCACGTAGCAAAGCTGCCTTCAACTGCCTAATGGCAGCCGGCATCCTCTTCATTATCATTCTCCAACGCAACAATACCAATGTTTCTAAGCATACTACCTTTATTTTTGAGGCGGTGAAAAGTGCTTTCGCGACCGCAGTCTGGATTTGGTTGATGTGCGATAGTGCGTGGGGGCCTGAGCGGAGGCCGAGTTATAGGCCGGAACCGGTACCAAGGGGACCTAAAATTGTTAGGAGTGCGATTAGTGTTATTTGCTTATTGTGAGTTTAATATTCTCATCCGAGGGGTCCTTGTGTTTTTGGAGAGTGTGTAAGGGGAATAGAGGGGATTGTGGAAGGAATCAAAAGAAAAGTGTGATTGCTAGGGGGCTAATTTGATGGCGAAGGTTCCTGTTCTACCCTACCCTTGTTCTTACTTATTTGGATTGGAAGAAGGGAGAAGAAATTTCAGATGAAGAGCAGGTTGCCGGTGACGGAGCTGGGGAGAGGACGCCGTTGTTGAGAGAGTGATGGTAGATTTTTAGGGGAATCCGAGATAGCTGGTCGTTTGACGTGGGTTTTCCATTCATAAGAAAGGGACCTAAGTCTTGGAAAATAATCTTTCAGAGGAGATATTTTAAGCGGATGTTTCCGTAATGTAGTACTTTACGAATAATTTACAGCCAAGCTGTTCATAGATTCTTACCAGTCATATTTCCCGAACTGCCGCGATGTATCTATAGATTTCTGCTCATATACTGTGTAGTTTTAAGAGCCTTTGGAAAATATAATTTACGCCTCGAATTGTTTTTAAATTCTCTTGAATCTTTTAGGAAAGTGTTACTGAAGAATTTAAGCGAGAGGGTCGCAGTATATTTTCATCAACACTTGACAATATCTTTGGTAAACAATAAACTTCTAATGCAGAATCACTGTCACCCAGTAGTTGTCTCCTAGAGCAGAAGTATTCAAGAGTCCGTTCAAGCAAGATCCTTTTCACCCAGCTGAGGGAGCTCTTGAACTAGCAGCCATAGCCTGCGAAGACGATAATTCATGGGACTTCAAAAGGCACCGAAAACGTGTTCTCGAATACTTAGAGCCCAAATATCGGCGAATAGTAGCCGCTTAAAATGCTTTAATAGATTTTATCAAAGCTGGAAAGGTAAACGGCGGTATGCTTGACGCCAATGAAGATATTCGAGGGCTCAATCAGCGAGATTATGCTAAGGCAGCTTTGTTGGTGGAAGGATTTGCCAAGACTTTGGACAGGGACATGTCATACCAAACTCAAGTCAATACGAATCCAGCAGGGAAAATTCGATCTGTCGTATCAAATGCTCCCAAGATATACACTTTTGCGACAGCCCAGTCAGGTTTTCGAACATAACAACATCACGGAAAATTCGTGATATCATTCCGGCGAGCAGCTGATAATCTTGGCCAGCAATATCTTGAGATTGTCAACGCAAGAAAAGCCTTGTTTGACCGCGAGTTTTCGAATATCGACCAGTATACATTCGACCCCGATAAATGGAGATGTGATAAAAAGATTGTTTGGGGTGCCAAGGAGCCTTTTATCTTCGCGGCTACGATGTCATCTCCCCCAGTAGACAAACATGGGCGGTCTATTGAAAATGTAACATGTTCATGTCCTAATATTCCTGAACTGAGTGGAGAATAATACTCATCAGAAGACTCGCATGACATCACGCACGGAAAACTGCTCTGTGGAAGATTCCGAATCCTGTTTTGGACTCAGTTTTCTGGGGCGAGAGCGATGAACATTGCGGAGATCAAATTGTGTCTGATAATAAGAAGAGCAAGTCTTCACGAGTCAAAATACATAGTCAAAGCCAATACGTGAGCAATGGTAGCAGGATATCCGAGGCGGGCAGCACCGAAGCTATCGAGAACTCGAACTATGAAGTTAGCTAAAGAGCTAACCTTGAGGATTCTGTTGATACTTTAGATCGTCGAAATGGGAGGAGTTCAGGCTCAGAGATTGATAACGGAGCCAATAAACCAAGAAGCATCGAAGATATTGAGAGTCCGGATGGAGAATTTCCAGGGGAAGAGAGGTCAAGGGACAGGGATAGTCATGTGCTGGTTTTCTGATTTGAAGCACGCCGCACTTATACAGCGAAATTCCATTTAAGATTGGCAAACCATTGCTTGTCTCGAATTATGTCAGATTAGCTATCAATGTTGCGCCGCTTTACAATGCGTCCCATAAACCACAACAAAAAACCATAAGCATAGCTCGGAGTATGAGTGCAAATATTCCTTGATCTTGGTTATGAAGCGAAACTGGCGTGCAGAAAGTGGTATACCCTATGTAGAAGACGACATTGAGGAGGATGAGACCAAAGTAATTCGGCACGGATAATTCGTTGTGCTTACCGGGTTCCTCCTTTCTACGGAGATCTTCACACCTCGCCTTCAAAGCGATTAGCCACTTACAATTATTATCCTACATCCACACTATCTTGTCCAGATCTTGCAGGACTATCACCCATTCATGAGCGGTAGTTTTGAATTCATTCCTCCTCCACCGGCATTCGATAATCGACAAAGGGCAAATCATATAATTGATCGATCGAACTTAGGGTATCTCGTGGGTTACGCTTTAAATCCGGGGAAGCCTCAAATCTTGTTTTATACCACGAGAATATCTCTTCTCAGCCCTATGTCTCATGTCAGCGGCGCCGTCTTTGCTCAAACTTTGCTCCGGGTCCGCTGAACCGTAGCTCAGGTTTGCTCAGGCCTAATCACCCGCTTGACACAATTACTAGAAATCATCAACTTTTAGTAAGAAGCTCGAAAAGGCCCTTTTCTCAGCCAGGGGCTCCAAATCAGGTGCAAGCAGTGGACGCTCAATTAATGACAGATGGTCAATCGAGATTAGAGTAAATCTTGTGCTTGAAATGTTCCTCTACACCGCATGAGTTCGGAAAGATGGTTCCTTTTCTCTCTCTCCCGTTTCACTGAATAAGGGCAGGAATGCATTAGCTCCAGCACGATACAATTGCAAATAGACAGCAACAAATCATCAACGCTTATTGGTTCGAGAGCTACTGGCTAGCAAGCTATATAGATACTATGAACCTGATCAGTGGAGCGGTATCTGCTCAAGTAAGAAGGTCATTTTGAAATAAGCATGTGTCTGAATTTTTCTTGGCTCTGAGTTCTTTCTAGGTACGATCGTCATGTTTGGCTCCGCAGTTGTCGGAATATTGATCGGCAGCTTGATCTGAGATCTTGATATCTTGGGCTATGCCTCCACAATCTCCGCGATAGTCCATACGTATCAGGTAACGAAAACACGATTGGTAGCGCAGAGAGGTCGGGCAAGTACGGAAATATGAAGTTGAAATTGGTGGACACAAAGTATGAGAATAAGAAAAAGGTATATTGCGATCGCGAAACACAAAGGATTTTGCCGAAGCTTAAATAGAAGACGCTTATATAAGTAAACAGAATCTACTGCTAGTTTCAGATGGTTCTCAGCATACTTCCAGCTCACGAGGTCAAACAATCTAACATGGGCTTGAAAGAGAAGAAAAAATGGATAAAGAACTTGTCCTTTGCTAATTCACACCCCAAGCATTAGCAGCATCAGCTTCAAATGCCGTCATCAGCTCCACCGCTTCATCGATCGGTTTCTGACTGGATTCCACTGCAGCTTTTCGTAATTCCCCTAATCGACGCTTCCAAAAGCCCCATCGCTCAAGATTGAATCCCCTGGCACCGGGAAACAAAGGACCGCCACTCCATGGGCTACCACTATCCGGTTCATGTGATAAGGCATTAAGTAATGACTCTCGCAAAAGTCCCCGCCCACCCTGTATAATCCACTCAATAGCAACAAGAATACGGGTGTTAACCACAGCTTCAGGGGCAGATTTTTCCTCTTCTTTGAAACCTTCTAGTCCATTTCGTAACTCCCAGAGACCGAAGCTGATAAATTCCTTCCCCAATCTGGCAACGAAAGAATTCAGGTTGAGCCATTCATCCAAAGTGAATTCTCCCTCATCATCGTCACCAAGTTGAAATACGGGACCTTTCATTGCTGTTAGGCTGTGCTCCAAGAGGACTGGTCATGAAATTACATACTGCGATTCCAATTTTCCCTCACAGCAATTCCAAAACCAGGGTAATCTTTCCACGTATCGCCGGCGGTGCCTAACAAGCTAAAGATCTTGACAAGAACATCTTGTCCATAGTGTCGGCAAGGGATGCAACTTGCGGTGTTTATCAGGACTTTCCAAGTAGCAGAAGCAACAGCATCCGCGTCTAATCCCGACTTTCCCTCCTGAGCGAATGCAACTAGATCTATGACAAAGCGCTTCGCTTTTTCATCGATATTGGGATACGATGAAGAGTTTATCACCGTCTCAAACAAAGTGAGAATATCCAATTGGGTATCACTATTCAGCACGCTTCGTTCATCATCTTTGATGGGTTCGAAACTGAGTGGTTCGAATGACATGATCAAAGATTATCGTAGGAAAGGTGGCAACTCAGTATAATCTGGATAGTAAGATATTAAGATGAGTGCTGTTTATGGAGAGAGTTCTCAGTCGAAACTTATCCTCGAGGTAGCTTGTCCTATTTGATGAGTTTGGCTGTGAAAGGTTGGAATGAGTAACGAGGGTGTTGGTAATTGCTGCGCCGCGTGCTGCAATGCCCCGAAAGTTTCA
>Ga0182030_10005521_pt1 | contig 26801 bp, 24 predicted proteins | sample 812S3MmetaG_FD_121299 | JGI IMG/M metagenome (GOLD analysis project Ga0182030, IMG submission 121299) | Permafrost microbial communities from Stordalen Mire, Sweden - 812S3M metaG (Illumina Assembly) | ecosystem: Environmental > Terrestrial > Soil > Wetlands > Permafrost | place: Sweden...
AACGGCCTCGCGCATTTCCTCGGCCGAACGCGCGTAGGAAAAACGGATGAAGCGGCGGCCGTGGACCGGATCGAAATCGACGCCCGGCGTCGCCGCGACCCGGGCCTGTTCCAGCATCTGCTTGGCAAACTCGAAGCTGTCGGAGGTGAATTCCGAAACATCCGCGTAAAGATAAAACGCCCCGTCGGCGGGCAGGAAGTGCTTGAGGCCGGCCTTCGGCAGACCCGTGCTCAGGATGCGGCGATTCTCCTGGTAGCCGAGCTTCACCGCTTCCATCTCCTTGCGGCCATCGAACGCAGCCTCGGCGGCGATCTGCGAGAGCGTCGGCACCGAGATCGACAGATTCTGCTGCAGCCGTTCGATCGGCCGCACCAGCGGCTCGGGCACCACCATCCACCCGACCCGCCAGCCGGTCATGCAGAAATATTTCGAGAATGAATTGATCACCAGCGCCTGCGGCGAAAGCTCCGCCGCCGTCACCGCGGCAAACGCATAATCAAGGCCATGATAGATTTCGTCGGAAATGAACCGGATGCCGGCGCCTTCCGCTGCTGCGATCAGGCCGGCGAGCGCCTCCCTCGACATCATGGTGCCGGTGGGATTGGCCGGGCTTCCGACCAGTACGCCCTTCAGCGGGGTGCGGCGGTGGGCCGCGAGCAGCGCTTCCCCGGTCAGCGCATGACGGGTTTCGCTCGAGGTCTCGATCAGCACCGGCTCGCAGCCGAGCGCGGTGAGGATGTGGCGATAGGGCGGATAGCCGGGCACCGTGACCGCCACGCGATCGCCGGGCTCGAACATGGCGAGAAAGGCCAGGATGAAGGCGCCCGACGAGCCGGTGGTGACCACGATCCGGTCGGAATCCACCGCACAGCCGTAACTCTCACGGTAATGCCGCGCGATGCGCGCGCGCAGCGAGGCCATGCCCAGCGCGGAGGTATAGTCGATCCGCCCGTCGTCGAGCGCGGCGCGGGCGGCCGCGATCGCCGTTTTCGGCGCCGACGCCGCCGGTTGTCCGACTTCCAAGTGAACGACATGGCCGCCGGCCGCCTCGATACGCGCCGCCGCCGCCATCACGTCCATCACCATGAACGGCGGAACGTCGCTTCGCGCCGATGCCGTCAGCAGCTGCATCGTCCGGTCTCTCAATGTCGCATCGGGCATCGATATCTGCTATCTGGTCTGGCGCCGCCGGTTTCTGGTTCAAGCCCGGGTTGCCGCAAACTTAAGCCTCAGAGGGCGGAGCGATGTGGCACCAGCTGCGGAAATCCGGCCGCCGGTGCCCCAGACTAGCCGCATTCCACGGTTTGTTAGGGCATATAACGTATCCGATCCGCCGCCAACGGTTAAAGACCCGCTCCATGCCGCTGCGCCTCAAGTCAGGCAAGACACTGCCGAAATTGACCGCCCTCGCCGCCGCGGTTGCGCTCGCCATCTCGCCAGTGCTGGCGCAGGATCAGGCGCCGCAGGGCAAGGGGCCGCCGGTGCTGCGCGATACCGAGACCGAGCAGCTGCTGCGGGATTACACCCGGCCCATCCTGCGGACGGCGGGACTGGAAAAACAGAACATCCAGGTGGTGATCATCAATGACAAGGTCTTCAACGCCTTTGTCGCCGATGGTCGCCGCATTTTCGTGAATTACGGCGCACTGATGCAGTCGGAGACCCCGAACCAGATCATCGGGGTGCTGGCGCACGAAACCGGCCACCTTGCCGGCGGCCATCTCGCCAAGCTTCACGAACAGCTGGCGCAGGCGCAGACCCAGATGATCATCGCCACGCTGCTCGGCGTCGGAGCGCTGGCGGCCGGCGCCAGAAGCGGCAACAGCAATGGCGGCCTGACCAATGCCGGCGCCGCCGCGATCGCCGCACCCCAGGAAGTGATCCGCCGCAGCCTGTTGTCCTATCAGCGCCAGCAGGAGGAAAATGCCGATCGCGCCGGGGTTAAATTTCTGACCGCCACCGGTCAATCCGCCAAGGGCATGTACGATACCTTCAAGCGGTTCACCAATGACTCCCTGTTCGCCGGGCACGATGCCGACCCCTACGTGCAGTCGCATCCGATGCCTGCAGAGCGGGTCGCCGCGCTGGAGGAACTGGCGCGTTCGAGCCCGTATTGGGACAAGAAGGACGATCCGGCCCTGCAAATACGCCACGACATGATGCGTGCCAAGATCTCGGCCTTCATGGAGCGGCAGGATACCGTCTATCGGCGCTATCCGCTGTCGGACAACAGCCTGCCCGCGCGCTACGCCCACGCCATCTCGACCTATCTGCATGGCGATCTGCACAACGCGCTCGCCCAGATCGACGGGCTGATCCAGCTGCAGCCGGCCAATCCGTATTTTTACGAACTGCGCGGCCAGGCGCTGCTGGAAGCCGGCAAACCAATCGAGGCGATCGCGCCGTTGCGCAAGGCGGTGCAGCTGTCGAATAACGCGCCGCTCATCGAGATGTTACTTGGGCAGGCGCTGGTGGCGACCGATAATAAGGCCTATGCGGAGGAAGCAATTGCGATTCTGCGTGCGGCGGTGGCGCGAGAGACCGAAGCCCCGCTCGGTTTTACCCAGCTCGCAATGGCCTATGGCCGAAAGGGAGATTTCGCGGAGGCCGATCTCGCCTCGGCGCAGGCCGCCTATCTCCGGGGCGACAACAAGACCGCGCGCGATCTCGCCTCCCGCGCCAAAACCCGTTTCGCCGTCGGCACCCCCGGATGGGTCAAGGCCGACGACATCGTCGCCGCCAAGCCGCTGCCCGGCCAGAAGAACGACTAGGCCAAACCAACGACCACAACAACTTCGCGCCGGACATCAAGGGTTTTCGAAAGCCGGTTTCACCAAAGAGGATTTGCCAATGCCTTCATTCCGTTTGCTCGCTCCCGCCCTGTTCGCGCTCGCGCTTGTCGGCATGCCGCCGGCTGCATCGGCACAGAGTTTTTCCGACAGCCAGCGCAGCGATATCGAGACCATCATCAGAAGCTACCTGATCGCGCATCCGGAGGTGCTGGAAGAGGCGATGGCGGAACTGAACAAACGCCAGGCCGCCGCCGAGGCCGAGAAACATGAGGCCACCGTTGCCGAGAATGCCACCACGATCTTCAATTCGCCGCGCGGCGTCGTGCTCGGCAACAAGGACGGCGACGTCACCTTCGTCGAATTCTTCGATTACAATTGCGGCTACTGCAAGCGCGCCATGGCCGACATGCTCGACCTGATGAAGTCAGATCCCAAGTTGAAAGTGGTGCTGAAGGAATTTCCGGTGCTGAGCCCGGGTTCGGTTGAAGCCGCCCAGGTCGCCGTTGCCGTGCGCATGCAGGATCCCGGCGGCAAGAAATATCTTGATTTCCACCAGAGGCTGCTCGGCGGCCGCGGTCCGGCAGACAAGGCGCATGCGCTGGCCGCCGCCAAGGATGCCGGCCTTGACATGACGAGACTGGAAAAGGATCTGGCCAGCCCGGAAGTGAAGGCCACGATCGAGGAAAACTTCAAGCTCGCCGAAGCCATGGGGATGAACGGCACCCCGAGCTACGTGATCGGCAAGCAGGTGGTGGTCGGCGCCATCGGCCTCGACGGTCTCAAGGAAAAGATCGGCCTTGCCCGTTGCGGCAAGGCGACCTGCTGAGATGCCTTGACCATCGATCTTCGCAGCATCGAAAAAACCGAGGGCCGGCGGCGCAACCACCGGCCCTTTCTTTAAGCAATTTTGAAAACCAAACGGTTCATCGCGCGTTCACAAAACAAACTCCGATATCGCGGAACCTCGCCCGTCTCCTCCCGTTGTCGGCCCGGGCAACCAACATTTGAGGAGATTTTCCATGATTAATCGTTTGATGCTGTCGGTCGCGGTGACTGCGCTGATCGCCGGAACCAGTTTCGCCAATGCGCAGGGAACCATGAGTCGCGAAGCCCCTGCGGCGGGTTCCACCTCGCAGCCGAGCGCAACATCGTCGGATCGTGGCGGCTCCGCCACCGCTCCCACGAATCACACCAACGCATCGGACAGCGCCGCGCCAGCCGAAAAATCAGCCCAGTCCGAAGAAAAGATGCAGCCCCCGGGCGGCAAGAACCAGCGCGCCCAGGACATGAAGGCTGGCCCGAAGGGCGAAAAATCAGCCCAGACCAATGACAACATGAAGGGCGAAAAGTCCAAGGCCATGAGCTCGGAGGCGAATGAGAAGTCCAAGAGCATGAGCTCGGAGACGAATGAAAAGGGCGCCGCCGGCAAGGATATGAAAGCCGACTCCAAGAGCGCTGCGGACACCAAGGCCGGCTCGACCAACACCGAAAACAGGACGACCGGTAATGCAGCCACCTCGGCGACCGCCGCTCCGCCCGCCGAGAAGCGGACGCAGATCGTGTCGGCGATCAAGCAGCAGAACGTCGAAGAAGTCACCAACGTGAATTTCAACATTGCCGTTGGCTCCGCTGTTCCGGCCACGGTCCACTTCTATCCGCTTCCGGCACAGGTCGTGGAAATCTATCCGGAATGGCGCGGCTACGACTTCATCCTGGTGCATGGCGAATACATCATCATCCGCCCGGAGACGCACGAGATCGTCTATATCATCGAGAGTTGATCGCTCCCGACATGCAGCCAGGGCGGGCAGAAATGCCCGCCCTTTTCGAACCGGTCACAGTCGCCCATTTTGGCCGGCGACGCCCTGCCGGATCAGGTAGCGAGCTTGCTTTGTCAACATTGGTTAACGAGAGGTTTTCGAAGGTTCCACGCGGCTTTTTACCAGCCGGATGAGGTATTTGAGAACCCCAGAGGTGCCCTAAAGGCTTCCCCTTGGGCCTGATGTTACCTATAACCGCGCCACCTACCGCCACATTGCCGGGATTTGGATGGCCAATACAGCTGCCGAGACGATTTACGTGCTCAACGGCCCGAACCTCAATCTGCTGGGGACCCGCGAGCCCGAGACCTACGGCCATGCGACGCTAGCCGACGTCGAGAAGCTTTGCGCAGAGACGTCAGCGCAGTTCGGCCTGCAGGCCGATTGCAGGCAGTCCAATCGCGAGGGCGAACTGATCGATTTCATCCACCAGGCATTTGCCAGCAAGGCGGTCGGGATCATCATCAATGCCGGCGGCTATTCGCACACCTCGATCGCGCTGCATGATGCCCTGGTGGCGGTGAAAATTCCGGCCGTCGAGGTGCACATCAGCAATATTCACGCGCGCGAGACTTTCCGCCATCATTCCTTCACCGCCAAGGCCGCGTTTGCAACGCTTTCCGGTTTCGGCATCGACGGTTACCGGCTCGCGATAACGGGCCTTGCCGCCAGGATCGGCGTCAAGGCCAAAGCCTGACGCCCTTCACCCCACAGAGAGTTTCGGATCAAGATCATGGCGCGCCAGCCTGACGACACAACAGCCGCAAAATTCACCCGCGACGACAGTGCGCTGATTCGCGAACTGGCGTTGCTGCTCGACGAAACCAGTCTCACCGAAATCGAGATCGAACGCGCCGGCTTGCGGGTTCGGGTGGCGCGCAATATCAGCGTCGCCGCATCGATGCCGGCAAATTTTCAACCCACCGCTACCGCGCCCGCAGCCGCGGCGCCGGCCGATGTTGCCGACATCGCCAAGCATCCGGGCGTGGTGCCCTCGCCGATGGTCGGCACCGCCTATTGGGCGTCCGAGCCCGGGGCCAAGCCGTTTATCGAGGTCGGCAGCAAGGTTTCGGTCGGGCAGACGCTGCTCATCATCGAGGCGATGAAGACGATGAACCAGATTCCGTCCCCGCGCGCGGGCACCGTGACCCAGATTCTGATCGAAGACGGGCAGCCGGTCGAGTTCGGCGAGCCGCTGGTGATCATAGAGTAAGAGGCGAGTGGCGAATAGCCAGGAGCGAATAGAAGAACGTCTCAACGATCTCCGGTTTCTCACTACTCACTACTCGCTACTCGCTATTCGCTATTCGCCCTTTTTGCAGGACAACATGTTCGACAAGATCCTGATAGCCAATCGCGGCGAAATCGCATTGCGGGTTCTGCGCGCGTGCAAGGAACTCGGCATCGCTACCGTCGCGGTGCATTCCACCGCCGACGCCGACGCCATGCATGTGCGGCTCGCCGACGAAAGCGTCTGCATCGGGCCGCCGCCGTCCAAGGACAGCTATCTCAACGTGCCGGCGCTGCTGGCCGCCTGCGAGATCACCGGCGCCGATGCGGTGCACCCCGGCTACGGCTTTCTGTCGGAGAACGCCCGCTTTGCCGAAATCCTCGCCGATCACAATCTGCATTTCATCGGACCGAAGGCCGAACATATCCGTCTGATGGGCGACAAGATCGAGGCCAAGAAGACCGCCAAGAAGCTCGGCATTCCCGTGGTGCCCGGTTCCGACGGCGGCGTCGGTCCCGACGACGACGCTATGGGAATCGCGCAGGCCATCGGCTTTCCGGTGCTGGTCAAGGCGGCTTCCGGCGGCGGCGGACGCGGCATGAAGGTCGCCCAGACCGCCGACGACTTGATGCTGGCGCTTTCCACCGCCGCCAACGAGGCCAAGTCGGCGTTCGGCGATGCCTCGGTCTATCTCGAGAAATATCTGCAGAAGCCGCGCCACATCGAAATCCAGGTGCTGGGCGACGGCCGCGGCGGCGCCATCCATCTCGGCGAACGCGACTGCTCGCTGCAGCGACGCCATCAAAAAATCTGGGAGGAAGGCCCCTCGCCGGCGCTCGACGCCGCGGCCCGCGCCAGGATCGGCGCGACCTGCGCCAAGGCGATGCAGCAGATGAAATATCTCGGGGTCGGCACGATCGAGTTCCTCTATGAGGAAGGCGAATTCTACTTCATCGAGATGAACACCCGGATCCAGGTCGAACATCCCGTCACCGAGATGATCACGGATATCGACCTCGTCCTGGAGCAGATCCGCATCGCCGCCGGCGGTGATCTGCCCGTGACGCAGGAAGAGGTCGTCATCAACGGCCATTCGATCGAATGCCGCATCAATGCCGAGAACCCCGTGACCTTCCGGCCCTCGCCCGGCAAGATCCTGCAATACCACCCGCCGGGCGGCCTTGGGGTTCGAATCGATTCCGCCGTCTACCAGGGCTACGTCATCCCGCCCTATTATGATTCGCTGGTCGGCAAGCTGATCGTTCACGGCAAGACCCGCGCCGAATGCCTGATGCGGCTGCGCCGGGCGCTGGACGAAATGGTGGTGGAAGGCATCGAGACCACGCTACCGCTGTTCAGGGCGCTGGTCCGCGAACCCGCCATTATCGATGGCGACTACCATATCCACTGGCTGGAGCAGTATTTGGAGGGCAAACCGGCCGACTAAAGGTGGCCGGCCAACAAATATTGAAGGTTACGGGAACCATCGAGGGAACTATTTGCCCTGTCGGAGGTTTCTCGGGCGCCGGGATCTGCCCGCGGGGGACTATCGAATTTCGCTGCGCAAAACTCTTTTGACGCTTGATGCCACGCGGCGGCGCGCGATGGGCCAGATCCTGCTGTTGGCGGCAGGGTTTCTGGTGCTGGTTGCGATCAGCACGTCCTCTGTGCTGCTGGTCAATCGGTCCCGGGAGGACAGCGGCTGGGTGGTTCACACCGTGGAGGTGGAGAACCAGATTTCCACACTGCTGCTGGAAATCCGCCGCGCCGAAAGCGCCGAGCGCGGCTATCTGCTGACCTCCGAGCCGCGTTTTCTGGTCGAGCACGAGGCCGCGGTGGCGGCGGTTCGGGCCGATCTCGACAAGTTCACGGCCTTGACCGGCGATAATCCGGTTCAGACCGACAACATCGGCCGGCTGCGGGCGCCGATCGAGGCACGGCTGCAGGAATTTGCCAAGGCGATCGATTTTGCCAAGCGCAACGACATCGCCGGCGGCATCGCGGTGCTGCGCGAAGCCGATTTCGATAATTCCGTCCGGCACATCACCGACATAGCCGCCGCCATGCGCGCGGAAGAGAATCGGCTGTTTGCCTTGCGCACCACGACAGCGGAGCGTACCCAGCGGCTCGCCTCGGCGGTGACCGTCGCCGGATCCGGCCTGGTGATCACGCTGGCCGGGATCTCGATCTTCCTGGTGCGGCGCTCGGCGCGGGCGCGCGACGACGCCGAAGCCCAGTTGCGCGACAACAATCTCAACCTGGAGGCCACGGTCGACGAGCGCACCGCCGATCTGCGCGAGGCCAATAACGAAATCCAGCGCTTCGCCTATATCGTTAGCCACGACCTGCGCTCCCCGCTGGTCAACATCATGGGTTTCACCAGCGAGCTCGAGGAATTGCGCGGCGACATCTTCCGGCGCATCGCAGCGCTTTCCCGCGCGGCGTCGGCTTCGCCGCCGCAGGTGTTGGACGGCGAGAGCGAGCCGCTGCTGGAGGGCGAGGATTCGCGTTTGTCGCAGGATTTCACCGAGGCGCTGGGGTTCATCAAATCGTCGATCGCCAAGATGGATCGCCTGATCACGGCCATCCTCAACCTCACCCGCGAGGGGCGGCGGGAGTTCGAGCCGGTGCCGATCGACACCCGCGAACTGATCGAGGCCATCGTCACCACCGTCGCGCACCAGGCCGCGGAGGCCGAAGCCCAGATCCGGATCGAGCCGCTGCCGAACATCATCAGCGACCGGCTGGCGCTGGAACAGATCTTCTCCAACCTGATCGACAACGCGCTTAAATATCTCAAGCCCGGGGTTCCCGGCGACATCACGGTCCGCGGCCGCACCAAACTGGGTTTCGCGATTTTCGAGATTGCCGACAACGGTCGCGGCATCGATCCCAGGGATCACCAGCGGATTTTCGACTTGTTCCGCCGCGCCGGCGCCCAGGACAAGCCCGGACAGGGCATAGGATTGGCCCATGTCCGGGCCCTGGTGCGGCGGCTCGGCGGAACCATGTCGGTCTCATCGGAACTTCACAATGGCAGCACATTCACGATAACACTGCCCATCGCCTGGACAGCCAGCAACCGGAACAGGGATTCATGACCAAGCCAGTCACCATCATCATGATCGAGGACGACGAGGGGCACGCCCGTCTGATCGAGCGCAACATCCGCCGCTCCGGCGTCAATAACGAGATCGTGCCGTTCACCAACGGTACAGCCGCGGTAGACTATCTGTTCGGCAGCGACGGCAGCGGCCTCGATCACAAGGGGCAGGCGTTGCTGATCCTGCTCGATCTCAACCTGCCCGACATGACCGGCATCGATATCCTGCGCAGGGTCAAGGAGAACAAATATCTGAAATGCGCGCCGGTCGTGGTGCTTACCACGACCGACGATTCCCAGGAAATCAAGCGCTGCTACGAACTCGGCTGTAACGTCTACATCACCAAGCCGGTGAACTATGAAAGCTTCGCCACCGCGATACGCCAGCTCGGGCTGTTCTTCTCGGTGATCCAGGTCCCGCAATCCACCACATGACCGCCGCCATGCCCACGCTGCTGTACATCGACGATGACATGGCGCTGGCCCGGCTGGTCAGCCGCGGCCTGACCCGGCTCGGCTTCGACGTGGTGCACGCGGCGAGCGGCAAGCTCGGCCTGGAACGGCTGCAGGAGGGCGGCATCGATGTCGTGGCCCTCGATCAATACATGCCGGGCCTCGACGGGCTGGAAACCCTGGAACGGATCCTGGCGATCCCGAATCCGCCGCCGGTGGTGTTCGTCACGGCGTCGCAGGACTCCGCCATCGCCGTCACCGCGCTCAAGGCCGGCGCCGCCGACTACCTGGTCAAGGATGTCCAGGGCGATTTCATCCCGCTGCTCCAGGTCGCCGTCAACGGCGCGCTGCGCCAGGCGCGTATCCAGAAAGCCCGCGATGACGCCGAGGCCGAGGTCCACGCCTCGCGCGATCGCTATGCCGCGCTCGCCGCCGAGCGCGAAGTGTTACTGCGCGAGGTCAACCATCGGGTCGGCAACAGTCTGCAGATCATCGCCTCGCTCTTGCACCTGCAGGCCAGTTCCAGCACCCAGGCCGACGTCAAGGTGGCGCTGACCAATGCGATGGGGCGGGTCGCCGCGGTGGCGCAGGTTCATCGCCGGCTCTACACTTCGCACGACCTCAAAAGCGTGCTGCTGAACCAGTATCTGGAGGCCCTGCTGGAGGACCTGCGGAGATCGGCCGAGGGCAACCGGATGTCGCGGCTGACCTTGAAGGCCGAACAGGTCGAGATCGACCCCGACCGCGCGGTCGCGATCGGTATCATCGTCAACGAGCTGGTGATGAACGCCGTCAAATATGCCTATCCCGACGGCGCCGGGCCGATCTATGTCGACCTCAAGGCCCAGGGCGACGATCTCGTGCTGTCGATTGCCGACGACGGCGTCGGTCTCAACGTCAAGCTCGACCCGCGCTCGACCGGGATGGGACAGCGGATCGTTTCCGCCATGGCGACGAAACTGGAAGCCAGCGTGGAGCGCGACCCGTCCCATGTCGGTACCCGGATCGTGCTGCGGTTCCGGCGCGTCTCCGCGCCCGCATCCAGGCCGGCCAGCGCCGCCGCGCACTGACCGCCTCGATGGCGTGTTATTTCGTCCCCGGGCGGGGCTGCGGCGGCTGCAGGCAGCGCCGCTCTGCACGGTCGCACGGCTGCCCGCAGCCTGCTATCCTGAGGCCATGACGTCACGCGACTCCGCCGCTTACGAAATCACACCCGAAGTGCTGCTGCGCGCCTATGCCTGCGGCATCTTCCCGATGGCCGAAAGCGCCGACGATCCGACCCTGTTCTGGGTCGAACCGGAACGGCGCGGCGTAATTCCGCTCGACGGCTTTCGCATCTCGTCGCGGCTGGCGCGCACGGTGCGCTCCGACGCCTTCACCGTGACCGTCGATACCGCTTTCAAGGCCGTGATCGCCGGCTGCGCCGCGCCGCAGCCCGGCCGCGACGACACCTGGATCAACAAGCGAATCCGCGATCTCTATGTCGGGCTCTACGAACTCGGACATGGCCACAGCGTCGAGGTCTGGGAGAATGACGAACTGGTCGGCGGCCTCTACGGCGTCAGCCTCGGTGGCGCCTTCTTCGGCGAAAGCATGTTTCACCTCGCCCGCGACGCCTCGAAGGTGGCGCTGGTGCACCTGGTGGCGCGGCTGATCAGCGGCGGCTTCGAACTGCTCGACACCCAATATGTCACCGAGCACTTGCGCAGCTTTGGCGCGGTGGAGATCTCGCGACGGCGCTACACGGCCCTGCTCGACAGAGCAGTCGCCGCCGAGGCGGACTTCGGCAAATTGCCGCTCGATCGGCCCATTACCGGCGGCGAGGCGCTGCAGATCATCGCGGCGCGGCCATGAAAATCCCGCGCCAATCGCATCGTGTCCCGGACGCGCTGCAGCGTCTCTTAGACCCTGTAGCGCAGGGCCGGGACCCATAACGACATCACGAAAAGCATGGACTCCGGATGCAGCGCACCGCACCGAAGGGCGGCGCGCCGCGCTGCATCCGGGGAACGTCGTCTCTACTGCCTGAAAATACCCCCGAACAGGCCCCCGGGTTGCTGCGGCGGCGGGGGAGCCGGCGGTGGCGGCGGCTGCTGCTGGGTCTGCTGCTGTGGCAATGGCGGCGGCGGTCGCGGCGCCTGCTTCGGCGCCGCGCGTTTTGGCGCGGGCGGCGGCGGTGGCGCCACCGGTTTCGGCGCATCCGGCTGCGCGCTGACGACGGTGGTGTCGGGCATTTTGCAGTCGGTCAGCCAGATGTCGTAGATCGGATGCTCGACGCCGTGCAGGCCGGGGCTGGCGGCGAACATCCAGCCCGAAAAGATCCGTTTCACCTCGCCCTGCAACGTGATCTCGTCGACCTCGACAAAGGCGTCGGTATTGGCCGCTTCGGTGGCCGGACGGGTGTAGCAGGCATCGGTCTTCACCCGCAGCGCGCCGAACTGCACGGTTTCGCCGATATCCTCGTCGAAATTGATGATGCGTCCGGTGATCTTGTCGAGCCCGGAAAAACTCGCCTTCTTGTTGACGATCTTCTGCGCCGGCGGCTCGGTGACGACCTCGTCGCCGGGCTGCAGCGTGGCCGGCGACGGCGGTGCGCCCTTGGGCTGGCGCTGCCCCGGGGGCGATCCCGGCGGCGGATTGGCGGCCGGCGGCGCCACCGCGATGGCGGGGGGCGTGTTCTGCGGAATCACCGTGGTGCCGGGCGGCGGCGCCAACGGCTGCGACTGGACCGATCCGGGAGGCGGCACGCCCTGACCCGGCAACGGGCGATTGGGCGCCGGCAACAGCCGGCCCTGCGGCAGTTCCGGCACTTCCTCTTCGTCGTCGGGCTGTGGGCTGCCGCGGGGAATGGCGCCGGGCGGACGCGGCGCGGGATCGGAAAAAATATTGCCGATCTGCGCGCGCGCCGGCGGCGCCAGCGCGATCGTCGTGGCGGCAAGCAGGGCCGCAAAACCAGTCAGGGCAATGGTTCGGAACATCTCGCGCGGCTTTAAGGGACGAATCGGGCTGAGGCCATTGTACAATCCATGAGCCGCCCACGGGGCAACCGGTTAACACGCCGAATACGGCGGGGAAAGGGCGACCCCTGCTCCGGCCGGGGACGCCAACCAGCCATTTCGCGGGCTTGAGCCCGCACCGTCGACGGCGGCCGTACGGCAGGCTAAATGATTTCATCGCGCCAAAACCCGACACCAACAGGTACCGCCGCCATGCCCGTGACCCTCGATCCCGACGCCGCCGCCGTGTTCAAGGCCTTCCAGGAAGCCGGCCGTCCGCCCTATGAGACGGTTTCACCGGCGGAAGCGCGCGAGCTCTACCTGAAGGGCCGCGTCGTCAGCAATCCCGAGCCGCCCGAGCTTTTATCGGTCAAGCCGCTCGCGATCCCCTCGCCGGCCGGATCGATCCCGGCGCGGATCTATGCGCCGGTCAAATTGCGGAAGGCCAACGGCCTCGCCCCGGCGCTGGTGTTCTTTCACGGCGGCGGCTGGGTGATCGGCGACCTCGATTCCCATGACGTGGTGTGCCGCAAGCTCGCCGATGAAGGCGAGCTGATCGTGATCTCGGTGGATTACCGGCTGGCGCCCGAGCACAAATTTCCCGCCGCGGTGGAGGATGCCATCGCCGCAACGCAGTGGATCGCCGACCATGCGACGGAGCTCGGCATCGACGCCACGCGGCTGGCGGTCGGCGGCGACAGCGCCGGCGGCAATCTCGCCGCGGTGGTTTCGATCTCGGCGCGCGACGGCAACGGACCCGCGATCGCAGGACAGGTGCTGATCTATCCGGCGGTCGATTTTGCGATGACGCATCCCTCGCACCGCGAGCCCGAGACCAGCATCCTGCTCACCCATTCGGTGATCAAATGGTTTCGCGATCACTATCTGAACGGCGCCGCCGACGTTCACGACTGGCGCGCGTCGCCGGCGCGCGCCAGGACGCTGGTCGGACTGCCGCCGGCCTATGTGCTGACCGCGGGCGCCGATCCCTTGCGCGACGAAGGCGACGAATATGCCAGAAGCCTCAAGGAGGCCGGCGTTGCCGTGACTACCAGGAGCTTTCCCGGCCAGTTCCACGGCTTCTTCACCATGGGCAAATTGCTGCAGCAGGCCAATGTCGCCGCCGAAGAGATCGGCGTCTGGCTCAAAGCGCTGAATTGACGCGGCGTCCGCAGCGGAATCAGGGCCAAAGCGCCGGAAAATCCTCGGCGTCGTCCGCTGCCGCTCGCCATGTCGCAAAATCTCCCCGGCCTTTCACTCGCTCAGCTCCGGACAGCCAAGGCCATCCCGAACCAGCCGCGGAGACCGCCGCCAACACTGGTTGAGCGCTGCGGCGATTTCCTCGGCGACGATCGGCCAATGCACGACGTCGACGATGCCGGCAGCCACCAGGCCATCCGCACCGATGCCGTCGGTCGATTTGGCAGCGAGCACGATCGGCAGATGGGGCGCTGCCGCGTGCAACGCCGCCGCGAGCTCAAGCGACGAGGCTGCCGATCCGAGATGGCCGACCACGAGCGCGTCGAAGCGTTGCGGCTTCGCCAGGCTCGCCGCCAACGCCGCCTCGGCGGAGGTAAAGCCGACCGGCTCAAAGCCAAGCGCCGCCAACATCTCCTCGTCTCCCATGAGGCGTGCGTTGTCCTCGGCTACGACCAGTACCGTTTGACCCTGCCCTGCCCGGAATGGCGAAGCAGCTATCTCCGCCGTTGCGGCGGCGGCACACGGCAGCCACACCTCGAAACGGCTGCCCTCGCCTGGCGCGCTTCGTACATCGATCGCTCCGTCATGCTCGCGCACGATCGTACGTACGCTGGCCAGCCCCAGGCCATTGCCCTGCGAGCGTGTGGTGAAGAAAGGCTCGAAGATCCTGGCCTGGGTCGCTGCGTCCATACCGCGACCGGTATCCGTGAAGGCCATGGACCAGTAGCGACCCGGCCGAAGCTCGCCCTGGGAAAGCTCATGGACGTCGGCAACGTCGTGCAGTGCGGTCTCGAGCTCGATACGTCCGCCGCCGTCCATCGCCTGGGCCGCGTTGTTGCAGAGGTTGAGGATGACCTGCTGAAGTTGGGCCGGCTCACCCGATAGAATGGCCGCCGCCTGCGGCTCAAGAACGACAAGATCGACTTCGGGAGGCAGGCAACCATGCAACAGGGATATCGACTCCGCGACCAGGGCCTGCGAGTTAATCGACCTGCGGCGCGCATCGCGGCGACGTCCGAAGACAAGAATTTGATCGACCAGATCCCGCGCCCGTTCGGCTGCCCGGCGGATTGCCCCAAGGTTGCGCGCCACCCTTGCATCCGAGCCGAGGTGGTCTTCGATCACCTCGGTATGCCCCAGGATTCCGCCCAGGATATTATTGAAGTTATGAGCGATGCCGCTGGTGATCGTGCCGATCTTCTCCATCCGACGCGCCTGCTGCAACCGGCCTGCCAGCCGTGCGCGCTCTCTTTCGAAAGCTTGCCGTCCGACAGCATGTCCAACGGTATCGAGGGCCATGCGCACCAGCCCGAGTTCAGCAGGATCGGTAAACTGCCACGGCAGGCCGACCACTTCGAGGCCGAGCGCGAGCATGGTGCCGTCCTTGTCGATGTTTGTTGCGCAGCCCCAGCCGCGAACGTCGTTCGCCAACAATATTTTCTTGGTTTCTCCCGGCGGCAGGCGATCGACGCGCGGAATATGAATCACGCCATCGGCCGGGCCGAGCCGACGGGCAAGCGACATGGCCCTTTCCGGCCAGCCGCCGGGGCAATCGATTTGCTCCCGGCACCAGACATGCAATCGCGGCACCGAACCCGATGCAATGAAATAGGCGCGATCCGCACCGAGGCATTGCCCCACTTCGGCGAGCGCCCGATCGATGCCCATCCCCATATTCTCCGCAGGCGTGTCGATGAATCGCATCGAGATCCCGGCTATCACGTGCTCGAACGCCGCCCGCCGCTGAAGCGCGCTCGCGCGCCTGCGCAACTGAAAGCCCAGCCAGACCAGGAAAGCCACCAGCAGCAGCGACATGCCGTAGAGCAGCCGGCGAAATTGCCGTGCAGTCGTTCTCGAAGCGGTCTGCCGCGTCAGCAGCAGCCCGCGAAGCATCTCCTGCTCCTGCTTTCGTGGTATCGCCCGCATCTCCTTTAACGTGGTATCGACCTTGGGAAGCAGCTGATGCAGCAGCCGTCCGTGTGCCAACAACGCGGCAACGGAATCGCGATCAGAAGGCCGAGCCTGGTTGGCGAGTTCATCCAGCCGAGCCTCGACCTCGTCCGCGACCGCCTGCGAGGTATCGAGGATCAAGTGCAGCATTGCCGCCGCGGCGGCGCCGACCGCGGGGGCCAAATCCTGAAAGTCCGGGCCAAGCCTGAACCGCCCAAAAAACGCCAGCGAGTTATGCAACAGAGCATTATTGCTCTTGAACTGCTCGACCAACGCTTCCTGCCGTTCGACGGAAGTCGTCAGTCGATCGATCGCCATCGTCGTCTCTTTGTCGAAGGCGGCTGTCCGGCGAAGCCGGTCGAGCGAGTCATGCAGCGTGTCGATCTCCTGGACCAACGGATCGTAATTGCGCAGGGTCCCGGCGCGCGCGGTGAAGACATCGCGATAAAGCGCGTTTTCGATCATGGCGAAACGGTCGAGCTCCGCCAGCGCACGGTCGAACAGTTCGGCCTCCGGATTGAGCGCACGCAGCGACAACCAGGTGAGCAGCCCGACAAGGCAGAGCACGACCGCGGCCGCGAAAGGCGCCTTCATGGCGGCGCCCCATGGACGGGTACGCCCCGGTAGTTCCCGGTCAGGGTCTGCAGGAACCCCACAACGGAATCGACCTGCTGGTCCGACAAGGTCCGATCGAGCTGCGCCGCCGCCATCCTGCGCACGGCCTCATTGAGCGTCGGCGCGCTGCCGTCATGAAAATAGGGTGCGGTCGTCGCGACATTGCGCAGGCTGGGCACCCGCACGATTTCCGGCGTCCCCGCGACGAGGCGACGGAAGATGCCCTGCCGCTCAAACAGATTGCCACCGACGTTTACTCCCTGATGACAGGAGCTGCAGCCCAGCGACTTGAACAACCGGTAACCGTCGAGTTCCTCCGGTGTCAGCGCCGACGCATCGCCTTCAAGCCATCGATCGAAGCGGCTGCCCGGCGTGACCAGCGATCTTTCAAAAGTCGCTAGCGCATCCAGCAGGCTGGTGCGGTCCGGTGCGTGTCCGTAGGCAGCACTGAACTCTTTCACGGTCTGCGGATCGGAGTTCAGCCTCCGAACCGCTTCGTCGGCGCTGCTGTTCATGTTGGCAGGGCTTTGCAGCGAAGATACCGCCTGCTCCTCCAGCGTCCGGTAGTTACCCTCCCAGTTCAGCCGAAAGCTCAGCGCCGCGTTGAAGACGGTCAGCGTATTGAACGCAGCCTTCCCCCCGCGATCGGTGAAGTCGGATGTGCCGGCCCCATTGCTGCGAAGGTCGTGGCAGGATGCGCAAGCAAGCTTTCCGTTGCCCGACAACAGCGGGTCGCTGAAGAGGCGCTCACCAAGCGCAAGCTTCCGGGGATCGGCCACCGGTGGTGGCGGAATGGGCACAATGGGCTCCTGATCGGCCAAGGCGTTCAGGCGCCAGGCGTCGGACCGAGGAGTCTGGGCAACTCCTGCCGTGAGCAGCGGCAGCAGCAACAGACAGATCCACGGCAATCCTGCGCAGGGGAAGGAAATCGCCGGCGGCGCACCCGCAGCCTTGGGATGACAACGCAGAGATGGCGACCACCATGACCTCATTGGCGATGATCTCCCTGCTTGGCCAGACAAGCGATATCGAAGTGCGAGATTGCGACGTCCCTCGGCGTCATCGCGTCGGGTGCCCGCAGTTCCAATTGCTCGACCTGATCGTCGCTTTCGATCTGCTCGCCGGGATCAGAATGCCCCGGGGACATCGCCTCGATGTAGGTGGCGCAACCCGCCAGCAGCTCCGCAACGATCCAGGACATGACCGCCAGAACAAAGCCCGGAAAGGTGACTTGGCAGAACACCGCATGAGCCTTCGCAGCCCTCGCGATCAGCCCGGCCTGCATGGTCATCAGCGATCGCCGCGGGTTGTTGGTGCCGGACAACGGCTGCACCGCGACATTGCCGATCAGCGTTGTCTGAGGCGGCGAATATCCGAGCGTTCCCGTGCCGGCGCGGTCAAGCGCGAGCAGCGATCGGCGGTCGGACAGGCGTTTTTCGAACTGCATCGATCTCTCCCAGGAAACATTGGCTGGGAAGAGCTTGCCCGATGCTAATTGCCGCAATATTCCAAAGCCGCGGAATTTGGCTACAGCCGTAACGGAAGCCGTTGCTTTCCTTCCGCTGACCGCGGCCATGCGACGATATCGGGGCCCAGGCCCGACGGTCATCTGTCGTTCCGTTTGATACGGCATCGTCAGAGTCGCTCGACGGGTACCGCAAATACGTAACCCACGCCACGTTCGGTCAGGACGAATTGCGGCGAGCTGGTATCCGCCTCCAGCTTGCGCCGCAAGCGCAGCACCTGCACATCGATACTGCGGTCGAAGACGTCTTCGTGAACGCGGGTCGCATGCAGGAGATGTTCGCGCGATAGCGGCCGCTGCGGGGCATCGAGAAACGCAATCAGCAGCGCATATTCGCTTTTCGTCAGCGCGACCGGCGCGCCGCTGGAATTGGTGAGCCGCCGGGTACGCCGGTCTAACTGCCAGCCGCCGAACCGATACCGGCCTCTTTCCGGGTCACGTTGCGCCGCTATCTGTCCGGCCTCCCGCCGGCGCAGCACCGCCCGGATGCGAGCCAGCAGTTCGCGCAGGCCGAACGGTTTGGTGATGTAGTCATCCGCACCGAGTTCCAGCCCGACCACCCTGTCGATTTCGTCGCGGCGATGGCCGGTGATGATGATCACAGGAACATCCGAGCGAGAGCGCAACTCCCGAAGCAGACCGAGGCCGTCGTCCTGACCCAGTCGCAGATCAAGGATCACCAGGTCAGGCTCACGGGCGGCCAGCAGCGCCGTCGCTTCGTCCCGTCCCGACGCGGAAACCGTGCGGATATCGTGCTCCTCGAGATAATTCACCACGAGGTGCCGCAACGTGCGGTCGTCCTCGACAACGAGACACGTCGGCGGGCTGTTCCGAGCGACCGATCCCAACGAAGCGAATCCGTTCCGAGCATCTCCCTCGCCGCGCGGAGGCTGGCTGGCAGAGCTTGTCACTACGATTTTGGTGGTTATGGCCATGTGCATTTCTCGCAGCCCGGCGAACCTCCTAGAAACGAGGTTTGGCATATTTGACAGGCTTTAGGGATTGCAATTGGAGGAGCAAGGAACTTGGCGCGACGGCCGTGGAAACAGCGCCTTCGAACGGCGCAACGGATGTACCCAGCAAACGAGCGCGCAGCCACTGCGAGCAGCGCAGTTGCCGCCAAGCGGCATCCATCCAACCGCGGATATGGGCACAATCCACCGGGGAAGCAGCCTCATCATCCGCCGCAGCGGCATTGAACCTCTTCGTCTCCGCAGCCTTACGGCCGGTCGGATCACTGTTCATGGCAACTGTTCTCAGCTGTTGAAAATTAGCAGGCCGCCGCGATTCTGCGCGCACACGGCCCGGTCGCGTGGGCCCGGCACCGGTTAGGTGCCCGGGAAGGTCCGAACCTGACTGACCAAAATGCTTTGGTTTGCAAACAGGGCGCCGCGGACGGAGTAGGCATTTTTCGCCGGCGGCATGGTGTCGTGACTCACGACGGTCGGTTTCACGGTCATGAGATGAAGCTCCTGTGCAGCGTAGAGTACTATTGATTGGCCGCCCCCTTTTGAAAGGCGACATCACCGGGACGTGAAAGACTGTGATCGCGCCGCCGCGAGCAAATCGGACGCCATCTCATGCGCTTGGATCACGATGGGTTGTTTTGACGTCACGCACGTCCTGAATGATCGTTCCGGCATATAGATGATGGTTATCATTTAATCAAGGGCGTCCACCGCCTGACTCGCATGAACAAAGGCGAGCACGTGACAGAGGCCGGAGTGGTAAACGTCGATGTTGGCTTCTCGCTCGGCGGGTTCGTCTCTCAGGTCATCGCGCAGCAATAACCCAGCCTCGTGCGCAAAATCGTTCTCGCAGGTGGCGGTCCGGCGGGCGGCGACGGTATCGTGAAAATCATCGCCATCTTGCAGGACGCGTTTGGCAAGGCGAGCGCTGCCAACAAGCATCCGACGCATTTTCTGTTCTTGACCCAGACCGGCAACGGCCAGGCGGCGGCCGACGATTTTCTGCGACGCCCGAAAGAACGTACAGGGACCTCGACACGCCCGTCAGCGACGAAACCGTCCAGGCTCAGCTTGCGGCGATCCAGGCCTGGGGACAGGGTGACACCGCCGCGCTCGGGATGGTTCGGCATCCTGTCCTGGTCGCCAATGGCGATGACGACGTGATGGTGGCATCCTTCAACTCATTCGAGCTCGCCCGCAGGCTGACGAACGCACAATTGAGCATCTTCCCTGACGCCGGGCACGGCGGCATCTTTCAGTACCATTCCGACTTCGTTCCGCAGGCACTCGCCTTTCTCCAGGATTGAGCAAAGCAGACCTCATGATCCGGCGCAGCGGGCCCGCGCCGGACCCCGTGTTTGCCGTACGTCCGGTACGCCTCACACGCCCGTCACCATGTCCGTTCATCCCTCTTCATGCGCGGCGGCGGCGGGCGGAAGCCCGGTTGCGCCGCCTGGCGCCGGCCATTATGGTCCGCGTCGGCCGATACCGGCCCGCAGCCAACAGGATCACCCGATGCCGACCGCGGGCCTGGCCCCTCTGGACGAGACCATCACGATCGAGCAGCTCACGCGCGATCCCTACCCGATCTACCGGCGGCTGCGACGCGAGGCGCCGGTATTGCGGGTCAAGTCCGTGGGCCGCACCTTCCTGACCAAGGCCGCCGACACCAAATCCGTCAAGGACAACGCGGCGCTGTTCAGCTCCGACGACCCGAACACGCCCATGAAGCGCGCCTTTCTTGCCTCCACGCTGATGCGCAAGGACCACGACGAGCATCGCGCCGAACGCATGGCGATGATGCCGGCGCTGATGCCGAAGACGATCGAAACCGTCTGGGCGCCGCTGTATGAGAAACTGGCGGCGGCCTATCTCGACCGGCTGCCGCGCGGCGAGGTGGTCGATCTGTTTCCCGCTCTCGCCGGCCCGCTCGCGGCGCGGATCCTGGCCCATGCGATGGGCGTTCCGGATGCGAGCGATCAGGACATGCAGCGGTGGTCGCAGACGCTGATCGACGGCGCCGGCAATTTCGGCTGGACCCCGGGACCTTTCGAGGCAACCGACATCGCCAATGCGGAGATGGACAAATGCATCCGCGCCAACGCCGAACGCGTCCGGGCCGAGCCGGCCTCCTCGGCGCTCTCCTTCATGGTGAACGCCAAGGATCCGATTCCGGAAAGCCAGATGATCGCCAATGTAAAGATCGCGATCGGCGGCGGCATCAACGAGCCGCGCGACGCCCTGCTGACGATCCTCTACGGCCTGTTGACCAATCCCGATCAGCTTGAAGCCGTGCGCGCCGCCGGCAAATGGCGCTCCGCCTTCGAGGAAGGGGTGCGGTGGGTGGCGCCGATCCAGGCAAGTTCACGGCTGGTGATGGAGGACACGGAAATTCGCGGCTGCCTGATCCCGAAGGGCGACACCGTGATGACGATCCAGGCCTCGGCCAACCGGGATGAGGACGTCTTCGAAGACGGCGAGCACTACAACGCCCTGCGCGAACCCAATCCTCACCAGGCCTTCGGCAACGGCCCGCATCATTGCGCCGGCGCGCAGCTGTCGCGGCGTACCGTCGGCACCATCCTGCTGCCCATGCTGTTCGAGCGCTTCCCCGACATGACCTTGCCTGACCCTGCGAGCGTGCGCTGGCACGGATTCGGGTTTCGCGGCCCGCTCAATCTGCCGGTTCTCCTGCAGTAGGACCGCCGCGCGTGTGAGGCGTTTTGCTATTCCTCGTCCGCTGCCGCAAATCGTCCGCAATTCCCCTTTGAGCAGCCTGCCGCGAGTCGCGCGGCAGGTTCGACGGCGGCGCGGCCCTGCAGTTCAAGGTACTGAATCAGGTCTGGATCACCATCATCGTAATCGCGACGGTCGGCGAGGTCGTCATCATGCTCATCACCGGCAATCTCACAACCGAAAACCGCGTCAAAACGTCAGTTGCGGCAACGGGCGATATCAACCTTGCAATGCATACAATTGCCGCACGCCGTCGATTGCGCTATCCTCGACCAACTCCTCAAAGGAGTGGAACATGAAGGGAGCAGGTCATGCATAAGCCTGATTGGAAAACTCCAAAGGGCGTTAACCCGGAAACGCTTTCGACCGTATGCGAAAAATCCATGTATTTGCGGCGACTCTATGATTCTGAAACCGTTGACGGGAGCAATGCTGAATTTCAGCGGCTGCGTGCGCTTTCCGATGTCCGCCGGCACCAGGTTGCAATTTCTGAAGACGAACTTGTGAAGTACATTTCACCGGTCGAGAAATCCGAAACCGCTGCTCGTCGCCCAACCGGAAAGAAGCCACGCGGGCATACTGCGAGACCAAGGAAATAGCGTTACCGCATGTACTGATTTTTGAGCTCCGCAACGAGCCCCTCGACATCAGGAAAAATTTGCGCGCTCTTTGGCACGATTTCATTCAATTGACGACGAATTTTTCGAAGACCACGATCGGAAAATTGCGCCTTCAGAAGTACATTTGCGATCGTTCGTCTTGCCTGTTTGAGGAGCAGGACATCGATGGGCTCCGGCGCCCTGCCATGAACAGTGAAACAAGCTCTCTGAGCTACCAATCTGTGATCGAAATAATGAGGGATAACCGCTATCGGCAAGTCTCGTATGTCCTTCAACTGTTCGGGCGATAACGTGAAGGCGGAACGGCAATATAGCTTCGCGTCCTGACTGTCTTCGTGCGGTATGCCGGGCTCCTTCATCGAAAGAATATTGAGTGAATTTGGGTTTAGGAGCCAAATGCACGGCGGCACTTTTTCCGGCAACTCAAAGGCGAAATAGAGTGCAACCAAAAGGCTTTCCGTCCAATCAAGAAGCCGGGTTGGAATGCCGTAGTGCTGCATCAAAAACAGCCATCGTGAATAGTTTGATGGTTCAATTTCGCGAAAATAGGCTGCCGCCCTGCGCACGAAATCGCGTGCAATTGAGTGTTCGGACAACAGCAACTGACTGTTTCTAATTATTCTCGGTTCTAACGATGTTGAGCCGTCACGATGGCCGCGATACCACACATCGCCCCAGCTACTGGAAACAGTGGCTACAAAATCAAAGAAGGATTCCAACCCGTCAAAATGAAAAATTGGAAGCTCGAAGTCCTTTGAGAACGTCATTTTCAATCACGGCATGCAGATGAACACGGGAACGCGAGCGCCCTAGGGTACTGAAGTTGACCTCGATAGAGAAGCCCCCACCGAATGGCCGGTCCGTCGGCTCGGGCTGCCGCAACAACGATTGCGCATCAGGTAGCGACGTCGCACACGGTGGCCTGGCGCGAAGCGCCGGGGATCCGCGAGTCTGAGCCGTTCAACCTGAATGATTTTTGGGTCCGCGCTCCCCGAGGATCGGCACGCTCAAAGCTGCTGCTTGCCGCGCCAGATGCCCCAGGCCACGAAGCCTGCGACGATCGCGGTCACCCACAGCATCCAATACTGGATGGCGAGGCCATCGATCGTGAACTGATGAACCAAACCCTCCATGATCGTCCCCCGGCCGGAGCGGCGGCTTGCTGTCTGGCACAAAGCTACGCTTCGTCGCCAAAGAAATATTGTTAATTGTGTTGTGCGCTGCGGTGTCCACCCGCTTCGAAACCGGCGGCGGAAACGTGAATTCGCACTCCTGGCGTGCGAGCCGCGAGATTTGCGCCATGGGGTTGGTGCTGCCACCCGTCCGCGCCCGGCTGGCGGATTGCTTGGAACGACCGGAGCGAGGCCGATCTAATTAGCTCACCGCGGATTCCGCCCTTGCGGCACGCCGCAGCGATTGCGGCGGCTGGCCGAAGGCGCGGATGAAGGCGCGGCGCATCCGCTCGGGATCGCGAAAGCCGGTGGCGTGCGCGACGCGTTCGATCGCCTCGCTGGAGGACTGCACGCGCTGCCGCGCCACTTCGATCCGCAGCCGTTCCACCGCCTTCGACGGCGTGGTGCCGGTCTCGGCGATGAAGGCGCGGGCGAAATGCCGCGAACTCATGCCGGCCTGCTCGGCCAGGTCCTCCACCGTCAGCGGCGCATCGAGATGCTCGCGCGCCCAGGTCAGCAGCGCGCCGAAGCGACCCGTCGGGGCCTTCAGCTCGAGCAGCGACGAGAATTGCGACTGGCCACCGCTGCGGCGATGATAGAGCACGAGCTGGCGCGCGGTCTTCTGCGTGACCTCGTCGCCGAAATCCTCCGCCGCCAGCGCCAGCGCCAGGTCGATGCCGGCGCTGATCCCGGCCGAACTCCAGATATTGCCGTCGCGGACGAAGATGCGGTCCGGCTCCAGCTTCACCTTGGGGTAGGCGGATCGAAAATGCCGGGTGCGCTGCCAATGCGTGGTGGCGCGGCGGCCATCGAGCAGCCCGGCCTCGGCCAACAGATAGGCACCGGAGCAGACGCTGGCGACGCGGACGCCGCGTTTGGCGGTTGCGCGCAGCAATCCAAGCATCCTGTCGGATTTACTCGCGGCCTCCACCCCCTCGCCCCCGGCCACGATCAGGGTGGAGATCGCGCCGGCCGGCCGCAGGCCGCGCGCCAGCAGTTCGACGCCCGAGGAGCTGCGAACCGGCCCCGGTGTTTCCGCCAAGACCCGGATAGGCAGATCCAGGCCGGCGTAACGGCTCGCGATTTCGAACACCGAGATCGGGCCGGCGGCGTCGAGCAGTTGGAAACCGGGAAAAACGAGGACGCCGATCATGACCGGAACCCGATGTCTGCTAACGAGGGAAATACGTCATTTCAGACAAGAACCGATCATGCCAGGATGGCCGCGTCAAGCCAGCGGAGAGGAATTTTGCGAATGGCGCCGCTTCAAATCGGGCTTCTGGTGTTTCCCAAAGTGACCCAGCTCGACCTCACCGGGCCGCTGCAGGTGTTTTCCAGCCTGCCGGGTGCCGAGGTGCATCTGGTTTGGAAACGGATCGAACCGGTGCCCACCGATACCGTGCTGGTGCTGACGCCGACCATCAGCTTTGCCGACTGCCCGCAGCTCGATGTGATCTGCGTCCCCGGCGGCGCCGGCAGCGACGACATGGTCAACGATCCGGAGATGCTGGATTTCCTGCGCCGGCAATCCGCGGCTGCAAAATACGTCACCTCGGTGTGCACGGGATCGCTGGTGCTGGGCGCGGCCGGCCTGCTGAAAGGGTATCGCGCGACCACGCACTGGAGCGCGATCGATCTGCTTGCGCCATTCGGCGCCGCGCCGGTCGCCACGCGGGTCTGCATCGACCGCAACCGCGTCACCGGCGGCGGCGTCACCGCCGGGATCGATTTTGCGCTGACTCTGGTGTCGATCCTGGTCGACCGCCAGACCGCCGAGATGATCCAGCTCCGGCTCGAATACAACCCGGCGCCGCCGTTCAATGCCGGTTCGCCCGACACCGCGCCTCCGGAGATTCTCGCGCGCATCAAGGAAAGCATCGCGCCCTCCAGGCAGCGCCGCAGCGAGGCGATGCAACGCGCCGCCGCCCGGCTGATGGAAGCCTGAGGGATCCGCGCCAAGAAAAAGAACAATAAAAAGAACAAGCAAAAGAAAAAGGCCGCCCGGTTTCCCGGACGGCCTTTCCTGTCTTACGGCGGCCCCACATTGGCGGGCGATCTCAGGACATCTGCAGCGGGGGCCTATCTCCCGGCCGGATCCTGATCGGGTGCCGCTGCATTTCGGGACAGTCGCGAACTGTTGCCCGAACCGGCGCGATGGTCTCCCATCTCCGTAAGATGACCCATTGAGCCATGCGCGCGCCGCGGACTCAACAACGCCTCGCCCGGGCGGCGGCGATGTCCCCGCTGTCCCCGCTGTTCACAGCGCTCGCGGCGTCATCGGCCGGTGGCGACCGGATGCACGGGCTCGATTTTCGCGAAGGCCTTTTTTAACCCGGACCGCGATAGGATTCGAGCGGCCGCCGGAGCAACAGCCAAAGGCGCCAGCCATCGAACAACCCGCCGGCCCCGGCGGGTTTTTCCGTCGCGGCGTCAAAACCGGCTATCCGGGAATCGTCTGATCCATGATCGCGCGCAGAAACTCCGAGATAGCGGCGGTGGTCCTGGGATCGCTTCTGGCGGGCGCCATCTACACCTGGTACGCCGGCGAAGACATCAACTGGGATTGGCGGAACTATCACGAGTATGGCGCCTACGCGCTGCTGAACGCGCGCTTCGATACCGATGTCGCCCCCGCCGGCATCCAGACCTTCCTCAATCCTCTCGCCTATCTGCCGGCCTATCTGCTGCGCCATCACGTCGCCGCACCGTTCTGGGGCATGATCCTCGGCGCCATTGACGGCCTTGGCCTGGCCTTGATCTGGTGGATTTCGCGCCTGGTGCTGGGACAGGCCGCCAGCGCATGGACGATCGCGGCGTCGGTGGTGATCGCAGCCTTCGGTCCGATGACGCTTTCCGAAGTCGGAACCAGCTTCGCCGACATCTTGACGGCGCTGCCCGTGATCGCCGGCCTCGGCTTCATGCTGTCCGCCAGGGCCACGGATCGGATGCGCCATGGCGCCGCCGGAATCCTGATCGGTGCCGCGGTCGGACTGAAGCTGACCAACATGGTTTTTTTCATCGGGGCCGGCGCATCGCTGTTGTTCGCGGCGCGTCCGCTGCTGGCGATGGGCTGTTTTGCGGTCGGCGGAATTTTTGGCGCGCTGGGCACCGGCGGCGCATGGTCCTGGATGTTATGGCACGAGTTCGGCAACCCGGTATTCCCGTTCTACAATACCGTGTTTCGCTCTCCGGAAGCGCCGCTCGCAGCGATCGCCGACATGCGGTTCATGCCGCGCAGCCTGTGGGAGGCGGCCGCCTATCCGTTCTATTGGATGGTCGGCGATACCAGCGCCTCCTCCGAAGTACCGTTTCGGGATCCGCGCTTTGCGACGGTGTTCCTGCTGTGGGCGGCGAATGCGGCCGCAAGCCTGTTCTGCAAGATGCGGGTATTCACACGGCGGGATAAGCAGTTCCTGCTGTTCTTCGCGATCGCCTACGCAATGTGGCTGTTCACGTTTTCAATCCATCGCTATTCGGTGGCGCTGGAATTGCTCGCCGCCCCCCTCATCGTGCTGCTGCTGGCCCGTCTGACGCGCGCGCTGCAACGCGCGTCGCTCGCAGCAGACCCGCCGTCGTCGCGCCTGCCACGCTGCAGCGATGTCGCGATCGCCGGCCTCGCC
>Ga0182030_10005522_pt1 | contig 26797 bp, 29 predicted proteins | sample 812S3MmetaG_FD_121299 | JGI IMG/M metagenome (GOLD analysis project Ga0182030, IMG submission 121299) | Permafrost microbial communities from Stordalen Mire, Sweden - 812S3M metaG (Illumina Assembly) | ecosystem: Environmental > Terrestrial > Soil > Wetlands > Permafrost | place: Sweden...
GGTGTTTTCCACTTGAGATTCGCCATGATTGCCTTCCGTCGCCGGGCAGTCGCAATCGCCGCCCGGATTTTTGCTCCGGCCGCAGGTCACGCACAACCCGCGGCATTTCTCGTTGCACACCAACCCGAAGGGGAGTGCGCTCGTTACCACTTGCCGGACGAGATCGCCGACATCGAAATTCGTACCGTTGAGGACGTTGTTCTCGGCGAAGGGGTCGCTCGCCCCGCTGGGCGGATCGAACCGTTCGTCGACGACGACCCGCAGGGGGCTCGCCACGTCCTCAAGACAGCGGATGCATTCGCCCGTGACTTCGACCTCGACCAGTCCGTTGATCTGTACCCCGCGATCGACGCGCTGCAGGTCCAGCTCGGCGTGCGCCTTCTGGGGGAAGCAGAACGAAGAAAACGGCGGCACGTCGACGTGCTCATCGAGCGACATCGGGCGCCCCGTAACCAGTAACGAACCGATGTCAACGACCACGTGAGAACCCATACCATAGAACGAGGCTCCCCGCGAGGGAAGCCCCATGCCAACCACGGTATTGTAGACCCCCCTCCAACCCTTGTCAAACGAATCCATCTGCGTGATGGGTCCGCGTGACAAGCATCGGGACGGTCGCTTTCGCCCCCCAGATCGCCGCCGCGGCCCAGCGCAACGGCCTCGACCCCACCCTCCTCGCGGCCGTAGCCGCTCAAGAGACGGGCGGCCCGGGCGCGAACTCGGGCACAAATGTCGTCGGCGACGGCGGCCACGGGCACGGCCTCTTCCAGATCGACGACCGCTACCACGCCTTCGCCTCGACCCCGGCGGCGATGGATCCCGGCCAAAACGCGGACTATGCCGCCGGGATGCTCTCCGGGCTTCTTCAGACGTACGGTGGGAACGTCCATGCCGCGCTCTCGGCATATAACGCCGGATCGCCGACGGCCACCGGCACGACGACCAACTGGGGCGGCGGGACGACGCTCGGCTACGCGGACTCCGTCATGGCGCACTACGCCCAGCTCGGCGGAACTGCCAGAGATACCCAGATTGCCGACCTGCCCGAGACCAGCGCCAACGTCAACCAGCTCCAGAGCCTGGCCTCCGCCTCAACCTCTTCCGCGAGCGCCGCATCGGCCGTCTCGGCAAGTCCGGCGCCCGCGCTGCCCACGACGCAGCAGCAGACCCAGGCCCAGGCCTCCGCGGCCCAGCCGCCACTCAAGGGCGATTTCTACGCAGACGGCGACGACGCCGAGTAAACGAGGGAGCATCATGGGATTCAATCCGCTCAGCATGGTCGTCGGCGCGGCGACCGGACTTCTCACCGGAGGGCCGGTCGGCGCGGCAATCGGCGGCGCAGCCGGCGCGCTCGGCGGCACGAACAACGCCACGTCAGTTGTCGGGAACCTCGGCAACACCGCTTCGAGCGGCTGGCAGAGCAGCATCCTCGCGCTGCAAGATGCGCAGAACGAGCAGAACGCGATTTACAGTTTGCAGATCAACCAGCAAGCCTCGCAATTCAACAACATGATGGACGAGAAGTCCGAGATGATGCGCGAGAGCAACGCGTTGCGCGACGTCGCGCTCGAACAGAAGAAAGCGGATACGCAGGTCATGAAAAAATTTATTGAGTCGATCATATGATCGCTGCGCCGCTCCTCACCCGTCCCATTGCGCCTCGCGCTCACGCTCCGGCGAAGCCCGAGGCCCGTGCGGACGCCGCATCAGCAGACGCGCGTACGCTCGAAGAACGCATCGACGCGTCGGTCGATGCGGCACTCGCCGAAGCGTTGGCCAAAGTGAAGACGCCGGCCGACGATGAGCTTGCCAAACAGCAACAAGCCTTCGACCGGATGATGCAACTACGAACGGAGCAAGAACGCGAAGCGAACGCGATCCGCGAATTCGGCATGGCACAGCAGAAAAAAGAGAACGACTTCCTGACGGAATTTATCCGGATGATCTAATGGCCGCGGCCGCTACCAACGGATACCGCGCTCGGCGCTCTACATGCACTATTCAGGTAAGAACGTGAAGCGTGCTTCTTGCGCCGCATTCAGTGCCGCGACACCGGCCGGTACAAGCGTCGTGCCCGGAAGAAAATGCGTGACCATCTCGTCGTGGATTGCGACGACTATATCGCGTGTGACCGGCGTGCTCGAGGACATCACGGCTCGTGCCACGTTGTACGAAAAACCGCTGAAGGCATTGTTGCAGACGAAAAACGATACGTCACGATCGACAACCATTGCTCGGTAGTCAGCCGCACTGAGGTTCGTCTTGAGCGCCTTGGCGCGCTCGGCGTACGGCGAGCTAGCGCCATGCATCTCGGTATCGGTCAGCGTGGCGATCGGGTACTTTTCCCACATCGCATCATCCAGCGCAAGCGCATGGCCCAAGCCGCCATAATAGACGCAGGCCGCGTGCAGCGCCTTGGGACCGGCGTTGAAGCCCGCCGGATCCGCGTAGGCATTCAGCGAATTTTTTAAGCGCCCGAGTTGCGTCGTCCCCGCTTGAAACGAGGTCGCAACGGCGATTTGACGATGGTCGTACGGCCGATCGAGAATCGCGCGGAATGCCGCGACGTCAAAGCGGTAAGGCACTGCAGCCGCGAGCCGATGGATGTCCGCCACTTCCGCCGGACTGAGCACCGTCGGCGGCTCCGCAGCTACGGCCGGAATTGCGGCTCCCAGAGCGGCCGTCGTCGCGGCGGCCAGGACGAATCCTCGCCGCGAAACATCGGGTGTATCCATACAACATTCAGTGATCGGCGAGGAGCGGAATGTCCTCTGCAACGCCGAAGCGCGCCCGACCGGCCGCCGCATAGGAGATGCCCGTGACCAAGCATCGCTATCTCGTAGTTCTGCTCATGTTCTTGAGCGTTTTCGTTAACTACATGGACCGCGTGAATTTCAACGTGGCGATCCCGGCGATCCGCAATCAGTTCGGCTTCAGCCTCGAGCAGATCGGCGCGATCTCGTTTGCCTGGGGCATCATCTACGCGGTCTTCAATTTTCCGGGCGGCTGGCTCGTCGATCGGTTGGGTTTGCGGCGCGCGTTACCGATGTTGCTCGGGTGGTGGTCGGTCTTCACGATTGCTACGCCGTTCGCCACGTCGCTGAGCAGTTGGTTTCTGATTCGTGGTTTGATGGGTGCCGGCGAAGCGCCGATCTGGCCGGTCAACGCAAAGTTGGCGAACACGTGGGCCGCGCCGAGCGAACGTTCGACGCTCTACACGTGGGCCGGATGCGGTCAGTACGTTGGACCGACCGTCGGCACGCTGCTCGCCGGCTGGATTCTCGTTACGTGGGGCTGGCAGTGGACGTTTATTCTGTTCGGTATTGCCGGCGTTGCGATTTTGCCGTTCTGGTGGGCGATCGTGCGCGACCGGCCCGCACTCGATCCGCGCGTCAACGCAGCAGAACTCGCGCACATCGGGAACCGCGCCGACATCGACGAGAAAGCCGATTGGCCCGGTATACGCGCGGTCTTCACCAGCCGCGCCGGCATCGGCATGCTGCTCGTGTTTCTCACCTTCGGGTACATCCTGTTCACGTTTTTGAACTGGGTGCCGAGCTACATGTACTACACGTTCCACATGGGCATTCTCAAGAGCGCCGGCTGGGCAAGCCTCGGCGCGCTCCTCGGTCTCGTCGGGTTTCTTATCTCAGGTCCGTTCAACGATGGGCTCTTGAGGCGCTACGACCGGTTGACGGCGCGACGGATCGGAACCGCGGGGCCGATGGCCGGCGTCATCGTCTGCATCGTGCTCTCGCTATTCACCGCTCAAGCTGAGTTCGGCGAACTGACCGCCGTGCTGATCGGGCTTGCCCAACTGCAGATGAACATGACTGTCGGCGCGTGGGCGGTGAACATCATCGACATCTCGCCCAACCAAAGCTCGACGGGCTTCGTCTACGGCATCTACAACGGCGTTCTCAACGTGATGGGGGCCTGCAACTCGCTCATCCTAACCGCAATTGCCACGCGCTACGGTTTTCCGGTCGCCTTCGGCAGCGCGATCTTCTTCGCGTTCGTCTTCATGGCCAGCATCTTGTTCGTTGTCGACCGCGCAAGCTACACCGCGCTGATCACGCAGGCTCAGCTCGCCCGCGCGCCGGCCGCCTAAGGACTATCCCCGGAACGGCGGCGGTACGAACATGTCGGCGGCCGGAAACGCACTCGCCAGTATCCCGTACTTTGCGGCGACGTCAATTTGCGGCTGAATATCAGCGGCCACCAAATGCTCGCCATAAACGACGCGGTTCGCAGCCCCCACCTCGATTTTCGTATATTTCAGCAAAATCGCAGCTGACTGCTGCCGGTTCTTCGGATCGTTGCCCCAACGTGCGGCCTCGCGCATCGCCTCGTTGAAGGCGCGCACCGTCGTCGGGTTATTCGCCAACCAATCGGTCTTAACGACCCAGCCGCCGATGGCGAATCGTTTCGCGATGGCGTCATCCGGCGCACACAAGATCCGCGTTTGCCCCTTTGAGAGCTCGAACGTCGCGAGCGGTTCCGGAAGGATCGCTGCGTCCGCATGACCGGCGACGAGCACGGCTTCTTCTACCGCGAACGGCACGTCGACGAATTTCAGGCTCTTGGAGTCGCCGCCATTGCCGTCAACCCAGCTTTGAACCGCAACTTGCGTGATGCCGCCGAGCCCGTTGATCGCGACCGTTTTCCCGTTTAGGTCACTAGCCGTTCGTAGTAGCGACGTTTTCGTGACCAGGATGTACGCTGTGGGTGCGAGCGAACTGTAGACGCCCGCCTCACCGAGCAGCTGGATCGGCAACTTACGCGCGTGGGCGCTCGCTACCGTCATGATGTTCGAGTTTCCGATTTCGACCGCGTTACCGACGATTGCAGAGATCGCGTCGTTACCGTTGGTGAACGATAGGACCTCAACGTCGAGACCGTGTTTGGCAAAGAGCCCAAGTTCGGCCGCGTAGTACGCCTGCGCGCCTTCGTCAATCGGCGTCGTCGTGAGCCGGATCTTGGCCGCCGCCTGAGCGCCGGCAACGCGCGCATTGAACGACGCGGCCAAAGCGGCAATACCCCCAATGGCTGCCGCCCGCTTCATCACTTGTTATTGAGCAGTGGGATATCCTTAGCGGCTTTGCCGGGTTTTATCGATTGCAGGTAGGCGACGATGTCGCCGGCCTGCGCATCGCTCAAGTCGACCGTCGTATACACCGGCATGTTCGCGGCCGGACGACGGAGTTGGCGCAAGATCAAGCCGGCGGGCAGCGGATTTGGCGCGAGACGCGGGCCGGCGCGCCCGCCGCCTTGGCCGACCGTGCCGTGACATTGATAGCAGCCGATGGTCAGGAAAAGTTTTTTCCCGTTGATGGGGTCGCCGGCGGGCTTCGTGTCTTGCGCCAGCGCCGAAGCGACGAGCGGCAGCGCGATCAGGCCGACGGTGAGGATGCGCAAGAACGCAGCGATCATCTTCATCTCCTTAGCGCCCCTGTGCCACGACGTCGACGAGCGCCGGTTCGCCGCGCTTGACGACGGCGATTGCGCGCTTAAGAGCCGGTCCCAAATCGTTGGGATTCGTGATGGGCCCTTCGCCGTAGACGCCCATCGCTTGGGCGAGCTTGGCATAGTCGATGTTCGGATCTTTGAGCGTCGTGCCGATCGCCGGGCGATCGATGCCGCGCTGCCGGCGATTCGCGACGAATTGCACGCCCATGATCTCTTGGTGATACGCGCGGTTGTTGTGCACGACGTAGAGTAGCGGAATCTTATGATGAGCGGCGGTCCACAGCACGCCGTTGGCGACCATGAGATCGCCGTCGCCCTGCATGCAGACACTCAAGCGTCCGTGCTTGCGATTCGCGAGTGCGCCGCCGAGACTCGCCGGCGCGCAATAACCGACGCCGAATGCGCCGGCGTCGCCGATATACTGGTAATGTTTGTCGGCGGTCCAAAGCTGTTGCGGCCAGCGGCTTTGGAAATCCGTGCCGGAAAGCAGCGACCAGTCCTCGTTGCGAATCTGCTCGTACAACTCGGCACACATGCGGGCCGTCGAGATGGGGCTCGCGTCCCAGGCGACGGCAGCCGCTACACGCGACGCGGCAAGCGCGCCGGCGTGGGCTTCGGCAAGCGCCTTCCCACGCGCATCGAACGCGCGCTGGCGATCCGGCGTGATCAGCCGTTTGCACGCTTCGATCAGCGCCGGCAACGTGGCCTCGGCATCAGCGGCAATCGGCAGATCGACGTCGACGAAGCGCTGGAAGTCTTGGAACTTCGACTTCATGTAGAGCGAGATGCTGCTGATCGAGATCGTCTTGCAGCCGGGCTTCAGCTGCGAGCGGTTATCGAACCCGTAGTTGTTGACGAAACGGTTGACGGCCGACCAGAAGTCCGTCATTTCCATGCCGACGACGAGATCGGCCTGACCGACGAGGCCACGCTGATTGCCGCTCTGGTTGAGCGGATGGCGCCACGGAAAGTTCATGCGGCTCGTCGCGTCGACGACCGGCGCTTGCAAGAGTTCGGCCAGCTCAACGAGATGTGCGATGCCGGCCGGCGTGCGCGCCACGCGATCGGCAATGAGCACCGGACGCTCCGCCGCTACGAGCATGCGCGCCGCCTCGGCGACCGCGCCCGACTCGCCTTGCGGCGCCGAATTGAGGTGCAACGTCGGGATGCGCGGCTTGCCCCCCGACGGCAGGTCGTCTTCTTGCATGTCGGTGTCGAGCGTAAGCAGTACCGGACCGTAGGGCGGCGTCATCGCAAACTGGTAGGCGCGCACGGCCGATTCCGCAAAATGCGGCAGGCTCGCCGGGACGTCGTCCCACTTGATGAAGTCGCGCACGATCGCGGCGCCGTCGATCACCGTGTGGTCCCACGGCACCGTGAAGTGGCGCTTCGTGAGATCGGCTTGATTGGCCGTGATCATGAAGATCGCCGCACGGTCGGCCCAGGCGTTGTAGATCGCCATCGACCCATGTTGCAAGCCGACGGTGGTGTGCATTATGCACGCCATCGGCTTGCCTTCGATCTTGTTGTACCCATGGCACATCGCCACCGACGCTTCTTCGTGCGTGCAGGTGAGCAGCTCCATCGACGGCGCGTTCTCCATGCCGTAGTTGATGATCGATTCATGAAGACCACGGAAGCTCGAGCCCGGCATTGCCGCGACGTACTCGATCCCGAGGCTCTTCATCACGTCGACCATGAAGTCGCCGCAGTTGTCCGATTGCGTGTAGCTGATATCGCCGGTCGGGGCACCACGCTCGCCGACGGGCGAAGGCGCCGGCGGCACGGATGAACGCGGGGCTGCAGCCGGCGGAGCCTGGGCGGCCGCCGCGACCGGAGCCGCCATTGCCGCCGTTCCGGCTACGGCCACTCCCTTAAGGAAGCCGCCGCGACCGACCGATCCGTTGCCCGAGCCCTTCGCCATGCCATTCTCCTCCGCTACGCAAGCGCGTCGCCGGAATCTACTTCCGCCGAGCGAAGCGAGCCCCTGGCCCGATCAAAACGGATTGCGTTGACAAGGGGACGCCCGCGCCCTACGATAACGAGCGTTCTTCGACGGGGCTGCCCCGCCAAAGCGCGTGGGCCATTAGCTCAGTTGGTTAGAGCGCATGCTTGATAAGCATGAGGTCCCTGGTTCGAACCCAGGATGGCCCAGTAGAACAAGCTCAACGCACGAACAGCTCCGTGCGTTTTTGCTTTGCATCTGCAACATGTTGAGACCCAGCTAACCCAATCGACGCGCATGGCTGACGTGCATGCGCGCATCACGCGCCAAACCGTTCTGTCCTGTTGGATGCGATGAGCGCCCTAGCGTTTTGCTTACGAGTGCGGCAACAACCGAGAGAACGGTCGTCAGCTAGCCCGTCCCGACCCTCTCGATCTTCTCGTAGTGCCGAAGCGGCGCACCCGTGCGTAGTTCTCGGCTCGCGAAGCGAGCTTGGACCGGTTTGCTTACTCTCGAATCCGGGTAGTGGCAAGTTAGGGCCCGCCGCTTATAGACCATGAAGGGTTGTCGTCATGCGCCTTGTCTTGTCCGCCTCGGTTATTGCGCTTGCTGCTCTGGTTGCAGCTTGTGGCGGGAATGTCGCGACGACGCCCATTGTCGTCGCGACGGCACCGACGACAGTTCCAATAACGGTGGCCACGACGGTGGCGACGACGGTTCCAACGACAAATCCGGCGGGGCAACCGACAACCGTGCCGACAACAATTGCGACAACCGTGCCGCGCACAAGCCCCTCTCCGACGGCGACACCGACCACGAGCCCATCAGGATCACCGAATCCGTCCCCGTCGCCTACACCGTCCCCGTCGCCCACGCCGTCACCATCGCCAACACCGTCCCCGTCGCCAAGCGCGTCGGCAACGATCAGCCCCGGCTCGATTAACCTCGGCAGTGCTGGTACCTACGCCGTCCTGGCGAGCCAGAGCGTGACGGCCGCCGGGCCTGTCACCATCACCGGTAATGTCGGAGTCTGGCCCGGAACATCAGTTACCGGCTTTCCGCCCGCAACGATAACCGGAACGTTGAACGTCAATAATCCCGCCGCAAAGCAAGCCGAGCAGGATTTAACGACGGCATATAACGCCGCCGCCGCGCTGGCCGGTAGCCCGATTGCGGTGGCCGGAAATATCGGCGGTCAAACGCTTACGCCGGGACTCTACAAGTCAACTTCTTCGCTTGCGATATCGTCCGGTAATCTGACACTCAGCGGCAACGGGATATTCGTCTTTCAAGTGGCGTCCGCGCTGACGACGACAACGGGGAACAGCGTTATCTTGAGCAACGGCGCGAACGCGGCCAACATCTATTGGCAGATTGGTAGCTCCGCGACGTTGGGAGGCACCCCCTTTATGGGCAATCTGATCGCCCTCACGTCGATCACGATTGGCAACGGCGTCGCGATGACAGGCGGGGCGCTGTGCCAAAACGGGTCCGTGACGCTAGGAACGAGCGGTAGCGTGACGCTCCCTTAGGGGGCTTGAGCCCGGCCCGGGCACTCAACGGTTCAAGCTGACGATGGACACGTACGGACATCTTCTTCCCTCGGATCAGGAAGACGCCGTTGCGAAACAAGGGTCAAATCAAGGGTCAAAACCACGCCTCACCGTCGTAAAATAAGGCCAATACAACCTAGAAATAGATGCTTGATAAGCATGAGGTCCCTGGTTCGAACCCAGGATGGCCCACCATGAAACCCCGTGCGACGGGGTTTTTTTCTTTAGCCTTCCCTTTTCAAGTCCTCAATACGTGCTCGCAGAAACTCTAACCAGCGTTCATCTTCCCAGTCGCCGACGTTGACCGGTACGCCGAGTCCGGGAAAAAAGGTCACCGCAAAGTCCGTAACCGCGTGTTCGCTTGTCGGAATCGACGCGGGATCGGGCAGTAACGCAAGCTCGCCGTCCGGCATGCCCAAGCGGTAGTCGCGTGTGAGCCGCGGAAAACCGGCCGGCACCAGTAACTTGTGCGCTTCGGCGAGATCGTGAAGACGTTCTTTGCGCTTCTGCGCGGCCATTCTCTGCATTCGTAGATGACGGTCCCCACGATGAGTTCGGAAGCGGCAACCTGGCTCGGGAGCACGCCCGCATTCAGTGCGTTGGCGACGGTGTCAACGCTAATCGCATATCGCTCGGCAATTTGCCGATTGGTCATGAAGGTGTCGTCGACAACCTTGAGCGGATCCGCTTCCGGCGGTACCGCCGATCTTCGTGCAAGGCACCCTCGCCCTGGTGAACTAGCAGAACCGCTCCGTTAGACGGCGACGGCTCCGCGAACGCGCGCGATTGCCACGGCTGCGTTTCCTGAGCGAATCGCGGCTTTGTCGGCGTCGGTGATACGCGCTTCGTTGATCGCCTTTTCCGTCCACTCCATTCCGAATGTCGTGCCGTCGGTGCCGAAGACGATTTTTTCGGAGCCGTAGACTTCGACGCCGCCCTCGATCGCACGGCTTCCGAGCGAGTTGCAATCGAGCAGTAGCGGCGCGGCGCGAAAGATCGTCGACGGCAACGGCGCTTCCGGATTGTCGATCAACGAACGGTGATCCATGCGCTCGACTTCAAACGAGATGTTTCCGCCGAGGTTGTGCGTCATCATCGTCAGGTTCGGGTACTTCTTCAGCAGGTCCGTAAAACAGAACGTCAGCATGGCCGACGAGATGCGCGACTGCATGTCGAGCGTTCCGATCCGGAAGTAACGGTTGTCGGAAACATCCGGCTTGGGCGCATCCGGATCGTTGGGCATCAGCCCGTAGTGCACGAGCATGATCGCACGGCGGCTATCCGCACTGGCGAGCAGCGCGTCGAACGCGGCCGCGCGCTTTGCGGTGAGGAACCCATCGCACGGCAAGACTGCGCCGACGAAGCCCGGCAATGCCATGGCGCGCTCGAACTCGGCGACCGCGGCCTCCATATCGGCAAACGGGAGCGCTGCGAAGGCGTGAAAGCGGTCCGGATACTTCGCGCACGCAGCCGCCACCGCGTCGTTGTAGGCGCGGCACAGCGGGAGCGCGTCTTCCACTGCGATGTTGGTGATGTCGGGCAGTTGGTTGGAAAGGACGGCCTGCGCGATGTCGTGCGCGTCCATATCGGCCAACAGCGCCTCGACGCTCCCACGCGGAACCGGGGTCTTCCCCATGAAACGGATCATCTGCTCGCTGCCGTCGGCGGTGCGCTCGATCATCGGCGGCGTGGTTCGCGCGCGCAACGCATCGGTCAGACCTTGGGGAACGATGTGGCAGTGCATGTCGATGGTTTTCATGATCCGGCGCCTCCGTAAACGCTGCTGTCTTCCCTGCTCGCCCCAGCGTACTTTCCCTGCACTAGGCGCCGCGCTCCCCGACTCCGCGATTCGGCGCCGCCATTTCGCCCGTCAAACCGGCAACGACCCCCGATGAGTACTCGGGCCGCACGATCACGTCAATGATGCAGACCTTACCGGCGCGCACGTGAGCGATGCCCTGGGCGATCGCTGCGGGCAAGTCAGCGGGCTTCGCGATCGGCCCGATGCCGATCGCACCTTGCGCGCGGGCCAAGCCGGCGAGGTCCGGCGGCGGGTCGTCGATGCGTTGACCGATCCATTTGCGCTCCACCGGACGCTTGCGCACGCGCGCCATCCGCTCCTGATGGACCTCATCGTTGAAGTAGGACCGATTGTTGGCGACGATCACGAGCAGCGGAATGCCTTGCGCAACCGCCGTCCACAGCGCCGTCACACCCATGAGGAAGTCACCGTCGCCGGTAACGCAAACCGGCAACCGCGACGTGCCGCGCAGCGCGAGCGCCGCACCGACCGCAATGCCGAGACCGCCGCCGACGCCACCGCCGCCGTCACCGCCAAGATAATCCAACGGATGCCGGAACGTGAAGTGCCGTTCATCGACACCGAGCGCTAAGCGCGTGAAGCAGATCTCGTCTTCTTTCTTCATCGCCGCGCCGACGAGCGCCGCAAATCCGTCGATCCCGATGTCGCTATCTTGTTCGTACGACGGACCGCTTGCGACCGGGATACTCTTCGCCTTACCGTTCTGCGGTTTGGGCTTCGGCGAGCCGAGCGCGTTGACGAGTTCCGAGAGCAGTTCGTTCGGCGACGCTGCGATATCGATATCAAGCGCGGGCAGCGCCTGATAATCCATGCTCCAGCCTTTGTGCACGTAGCGATCTGGCGAACACGAAACGACGAGTGCCTTGAGCGCCTCGCCGCGCGCCGCCTGCTTCAGAATACCCGCAATGTCGAGCGCGTCGAACGATACGATAACGTCGGCGTCGCGCAGGGCCTGCGTGGCTTCGGTGCTGCCGGCCTGACCGGCGTGCAGCGGGTGCTCGGTCGGGAACATCGCACCGATCTTGTATTGCGTGATAACGCGCGCGCCGACGGCCTCGGCGAGAGCCACGCGTTGATCCCATGCCTCGACGCTGCGCGACCCACGGCCGGCGATGAGTACCGGCGCTTTCGCGCCCTTCAGCGCTTTGAGCACGCGCTCGACCTCGGAGCGCGACGGCGACGGGCCCTCGGGGGCGACGAATTTCTCGACGTTCGGTATCTCGATCGCGCCGGTTAACGCTTCTTCTTGCAGTTCCGTATCGAGTACGACGTAGGTCGGTCCCGTCGGTGCGGAAGACGCGATCTGGTACGCACGGAGGATCGACTCGACCGCTGCGCGCGGTGACCCGGGCTGATCGTCCCACTTCGTGTACGGCCGCACGAGGGCGCCCATGTCTTGCGAGGTGTGGATCCAGTCGATCCACGGACGGCGCTTGGCCGCGTCCACCGGACCGTTCGCGCCAAGAATCAGCATCGGCGCGCGATCGCACCAAGCGTTGAAAATCGCCATGCTCGCATGCATCAGACCAACGTTGCTGTGCAAGATGGCGAGCATCGGTTTGCCGGTCACCTTGGACCAGCCGTGGGCGGTCGCGACGGCGTGCTCTTCATGGAGGAAGAGCAGCATTTCCGGCTGCTTGTTGCCGAGGTAGTTCACGATGGAGTCGTGCAAACCGCGATAACTTGCGCCGGGCACCAGCGCAGCATACGGCAAATCGAGCGCGCGCAGAACGGCTGCGACGACATCGCTGCCATATTCCGCTTCGGTAAGCTTAGGGACTTCGGTTGGCGACTTCAGCATCGTGTTCTTTCTTGGAGTCTCTCTTGACGAAGGATCGGGGAGTACGAAACCTAACGGCAGAATAAGACCACCGTTCTATTTTGGTCAACGTGCGTCCTCGGAGATCGAATATGTCACAACTCGCTCCCGCCGCAGCAACCATCAACTACGGCACGCGCTGCCGTCTCGGCGTCATGTTCCCCTCGGCAAATTACGTCGCGGAACCCCAGCTCACCGCGATGCTGCCGGCCGGCGTGTCGCTGCATACGACGCGACTGCAGCTCAAACCGGGAGTCGACAAGTTGCGGATGCTCGATCGGCTCGAAGAAGCCGTCGAACTTCTGACCGACGCGCAGGTACAATGTCTCGCGTTCCACTGTACGGCCGTGTCGATGTGGCAATTGGACATGCCGGAAATCATTTCAGGGCGCATGAAAGCCTGCACCGATATTCCGACGGTCGTTACATCGACTGCCGTCGTTGCAGCGCTCCGCGAGGTCGGCGCGAAGAAAATCGTCTTAGTTTCACCCTACGTGCAAGAAACGAACGACCGCGAGATCGCACTGCTCGAACACTACGGCGTAACGGTACTCAGCGACCGCGCACTTGGAATACAAGGCGCCGGCGCGATGGGCGAAGTCACTCCCGAAACATGGGTCGACGTCGTAACCGAGATGCGCGACGACAATGCCGACGCGTACTTCGTGAGCTGTACCGCCGTCAAATCGGCCGAAGTCATCGACCGTCTGGAAGCGGAGCTCGGGCGGCCCGTTCTCACCAGCAATCAGTCCATGCTGTGGCAGGCGCTGCGGCTGAGCGGCATTTCGGACTCGGTGGCCGGCTTTGGCCAACTCCTCCGCAATCACTGACGGAGCGCATATGACCGGCACGCCAATCTCTCGCGCGCATAGCATTGCGCTTATCGCAGCGGGGTTCGGTTCTGCGACGACGTCTTCCGCATACGCACAAGAGGCGGCGCCGGTGCGCATCGGCTTTGTTCTCGGTGATACGTTTGCACAAGCCATCTACGGGCAACAGGCGGGCATCTTCGCAAAGGCCGGCATCGACGCGCAATTGACCGTGCTTGCCAATGCAGGCGCCGTCGCGGCCGCAGTCGCCGGCGGAAGCCTCGACGTCGCTACCGGCGATATCGTCTCACTCTCGAACGCGATCAACCACGGCGTGTCCGTCATGCTGCTCGCCGGCGGCGCACTCTACTCATCGAACGCTCCGACGACGCTGCTTTGCGTCGACGGCAACTCGGCCATTCGCACGGCGAAAGAGCTTGAAGGCAAGTCGATTGCGGTCATTACGCTCGTCGGACTCGGAACGGCTTCGACGAAAGCTTGGCTTGCGCAAAACGGCGCGGACCCGTCCAAAGTCTCGTTCCTCGAGCTTCCGACCTCGAGCATGCAACCGGCGCTGGATCGCGGACAAGTTGCGGCCGCGGTCATCGGCGAGCCGGGCCTAACGTCCGTTCGCGACAAGATTCGCATCATCGGCAAGCCCTACGACGCGATTGCGAAGAGCTTTCTGATCAGCGAATGGTTTACGACGCCCGACTGGCTAGCTCACAATACCGCGGTCGCAAAGCGCGTCGTCGCGGCGATCTATGAGACGGCGCGCTGGGCAAATGCACATCAAGAGCAAACGCTACCGATGCTCGCTGGTTACCTCAAACTGGACCCGCAAACGCTGCATGGGACCACGCGCGCCGTCTACGCGACCCGGTTGACCGCTTCCGACATTCAGCCGGTAATCGATGTCGCCGTCAAATATCGCGCCGTCGAACGCCAGTTGAAGGCCGAAGACTATATCGCCAAGGTCTGATTCAGAGACTGGCGATCATCTCCGTGGCTGCAACCGGCCGCTCGATGAACTTCGCTTTATAGGCCCAATCCAAACTGGGCTGGATGGATTGCGGCGTTAGCGTCTCGGCAAAATCGGTGCGCGTCATCTTCACGATGATCGCCGGATCGATCTTGGCGTACTTCTGCAAGATATCAGCCGACTTCGTCCGATTCGCATTCGCCCAACGCGCCGTCTGGTAAATAGCTGCCGCGAAGCGTTTCGCGACGGGAAGATTGGCCTTGACCCACGTCGCCGAGCTAAAGAATCCGCCGGTCATGAAGCGTGGAGCAATGGCATCATGAACGAGCGCCAGCACGCGGACGTCGTCGACGCCGGCCGTTATGAAAGGCTCCGCGCACACCGCGCCAACCACGGTGCCGCGCGCAATTGCCGGGACCATCGATGGGAACGGCAATTCGATGACCGACACCGTCGCTGGATCGACGTTGTTCTTCATCAGCCAGACGACGAACGGCAGATGCGTTCCGTCCTTCAGCCCGACGACCGCGACCGTTTTCCCGACGAAGTCTTTAGCGCCGGTGATTTTTGCGTTCTTACCGACGATCAGCGCGGTCGTCGGTGTACCGTCGAAGAGTGCGCCGCCGGCGATGTAAACCAACGGCACGCCGTGGATGGCGGCATTTGCCATCATCGTGACGGTAGAAATGCCGATGTCGAGTGAACCGCCCGCAATCGCCGTCGCCGAGCCGGCACCGTTGGTAAACGGCTGGATCTCGACATCGAGGCCTGCATTCGTGAAAAACCCCATGTCGCGCGCGTAGTACGCCTCAGCGAACGATTCCACCGGGACGGCCCCGACGCGTAGCGTCGCCGTCGTTTGCGCTTCCACGGCACGCGGAACGGCCGTAGCGGCAAGCAAGCCGCCGACGAAAAGTCCGCGCGATAGGCCGGCCGGCGTATTACTCATGAAATCGCGTTCGCGGCACCCGGCAGCGCTCCCGCTTCACTGACCACCGTTACCTGGCGCGGTTTCTAGGTCGGCGTTTTTACGAGCGCCGTTTCGATGGCAGCGACGAGCCGCTTCGGATCGATCGGCTTGTTCAAGTACGCTTCGACGCCGAGCGCGGCTGCGCCGGCCACAAATGACTGGTCGGATGTTCCCGAGCACACGATGATCTTCGCACGTTTATCGATGCTGCGAAGCGCCTGAATGGCGATGATGCCGTTGTGCCCTTCCATGAGGATGTCCATCGTCACGACGTCGGGCTTTTGCTCGCGATAAACGCGAATCGCTTCTACCGTCGAAGCCGCCTCGACGACGCGATACCCACGCTCTTCGAGGATGAGCCGCAGCGTCGTCCGCGCGAGCCGGGTATCGTCGACGGTCAGAATCAGCGCTGGCATCGGTCGTTCTTACCCGCAAGCGGCTACGCTTGAAGCAGAAAGGCCAGAATTTGCGCGTTCATCGCCACGTGGAAGCGCTCCCGGTCGAAGCCTTCGGGATATTGCGACGGTGGGAAGGACACGTCGGTCATGGCCTTGGGAAATGGGCCCAGGAACGAGAAGTGTCCGCCGTTCGCGACCACGTGGTGTTCGAGCAGCCCGGGATCGGGCAGGCCGCGCTTGACGATATCGGCATGGAACTGCGGCGTGTGCGCGTCGTGCTCGGCAGTCAGCATCAATATGGGGATTCGCACGGTGTGCAGCGCGTCCTCGGCCTGGAACCATGCCGTCGCAGGCGCGAGCAACACGAGTGCGTTCACGCGATCGTCGCCGCCGGCAACTGCCAGGGCGGTATAGCCACCCAACGAGTGCCCAACGATGGCAACCGCGTCCGGCTTCAAATGCGTCGCGAACGGGCTGGCGCCGAATGCCCAATCGATGACGAGCCGAACGTGTCGCGGCCGGTTTTCTAAATTGGCAACGGTTCCGGCAAGATCGTTATCGCCGCGCGTGTTGCCCGCGTGGTCGGGCAACACGACGACGAAGCCGTTCCGCGCTAGATGCATTGCCGTCGTCCGATAGAGCACGCCGGCCCCGCCGTTCCCGTGCGAGATCACGACGAGCGGAAACGTCCCCGTAGCAATCGGACCATCGCAGGCCACATCGAGCGTATACGAGCCCAGTTGCGTACCCTGTTCCGGCGCATCGCTCGGATACATGACGCGCATTGGAACGGCACGTCCCGACGGTTCGTCAAACAACGAAAAGCTGCGGCACCCGGCAGACGCGCTCATGCAGGCGTTGTCCTCTCCGCGCAAAAGACAATTTCCTCTGCTAAGCGGGAGTGTTCTATGAAGATGAATCGACGCGATGTTTTACTTCGTGGTGGCGGCATCACGGCAGCGGCGCTTGCGGGTGCGCAACTCGCAACACCTCCCGCGGCAGAAGCGCAAACGGGGATGCCCACCCACTGGGAGCACACGGCCGACGTTGTGGTCATCGGCTCCGGCGCCTCGGGAACGCCGGCGGCAATTGCCGCGCGCGAAGCCGGGAACTCGGTGCTCGTTATCGAGGCCGAGATGCACACCGGTGGTCACGGCATTTGCAGCGGCGGCAACGTTCCGCTCGGCGGCGGCACCAGTCTGCAAAAGAAGTACGGCATTCAGGATACGCCCGATCTGCTCTTCCGCGATCTGACCGACTGGTCGGTGATCGAACCCGGCGGTTTCCCCGACTTCCGCTATAACGATCGCGAGATCATTCGCGCATTCGCCGATAATAGTGCGGCGACGTTTGAATTTCTGGTCGCGCACGGCGTCGTGTTTGTCGACAAGTCGCCTGACACGTTCGGCGGTGAGTCGGTGGGCAATTCGGTCCCGCGCGAAGCGCATGCCGCCGTCATGAACTGGCCGATGGTGCAGACCGGCAGCCCCGCCGATCCGAGCGTTCAAGCGACGATGTCTTCAGGCAATGGACTCTTGCGGCCGCTCCTCGCATCGGCGCACAAAATCGGCGTCCAGTACCTGCTCGGACATCGCATGGTCTCGCTGCATCGTGAAACCCCGCATTCCGGCCGCGTTCTGGGCGTCGCGGTGAAGCACAACGGCACCATGCTCAACGTGCGCGCGCGCAAGGCCGTCATCGTAGCGACCGGCGGCGCCACATCCAACGTCAGCTACCGGCGGATGTTCGATCCGCGGCTGACGGAAGAATACTGCGGCGTCGCGGGCACGCCGTATTCCTATCAGGACGCCAGTGGCGAACTGAGCGCGCTGGCCGTCGGCGCGTCGCTGTGGGGACTCTACAATCAGACCGGCGAGTTCGGCGCGAACATCACGAAGCCGGGCCAGATCGGCAGCCAGTACGGTTATGTGAACTTGCGCTGGATGCCGGGCAGCCCGGTCTTCGATAAAGCTCGCGCGAGCGGCTTGCACGTCACCGATTGGCAAGATCTCATTCTCGTGAACATGGTCGGCCGGCGCTTCTACGACGAAACGGCACCGCAGTATTCCGCGAACAATTGGAAGTCGGTCGACCCGTATACGCAAGACAGCTTCCGCAACGCCAAAAACATGAAGTTCAACCCGCACAACTTCCTCGCGGCAGCGCTCGCCGGGATCGATGACGGCCATAACGGCGGCGGACCGATCTGGGCGATCTTCGATGCCGATGCGGTGGCGCGCGAGAAATGGGATCCGCGTCCGCCGAACGTCGACACCGCAGCGGGCTTCTTCTTCCAGGCCGACACGCTGGCCGGCCTTGCGCGCGCGATCAAGATGAAGTACCAGCGCCTGGCCATGCCGCCCGAAGCGTTGGAAGCCTCGGTCGCGCGATTCAACTCGTTCGTCGATTCCGGCAAAGACGACGACTTCGACCGGCCCAAGCCGCTCTACAAGATCGCCAAACCGCCGTTTTACGCCGCCTGGGCGACCCCGGTCCTCCACGACACGCGCGCCGGCGTGCGCATCAACCCGAAGTGTCAGGTCATGGATATGAAAGGCGACACGATCCCCGGTCTATATTCGTGCGGCGAAACGGCGGGCGGCTTCAGCCAACACGGCTTGGCGCGCGCAACCTGTCAAGGACGGATCGCCGGCATGAACGCTGCGTTGGAGCGCCGGGCTCCAGTCTAACCGTGGTGCTCGCAGTGGCCCATGCCTTCAATCGGATGGGGGGTGTCTACCCCCGGGCGTGGGGTCAGGCGCTCGACCCGCCGTCGATGACCATCGTCGTACCGGTCGTGAAGCTGCTGTCATCGGAGGCGAGGAAGACGACCGAGTTCGCGATCTCGGCGGCCTGGGCGTGGCGCCCGAGCGGAATCGATGCGTTCAGCATCGCGGTCGCGTCCTTTTTCAGCACGATGCTCAGTTGCCGTTCGACCTCGAGCTGAAAGGCGTTGTCGACCGGCCCCGGATGGATCGTGTTGACCCGAATCCGTCGCGGCGCGAGCGCCTTTGCCAGCGAACGCATCAGGCCCACTTGCGCGTGTTTAGCAACGCTGTAACCGAAGGCTCCGGGACTTCCCCGCACACCGACGATGCTCGACGTGATGACGATGCTACCGCCGTCGTTCATCCGCGGCACCGCGTACTTGCAGGCCAAGAACGCTCCAACGACGTGCACGTCGAGAACCGACTGGAACACGTCGAGTGGGTAGTCTTCGATCGGGGCGATCGTCCCGATGTTGCCGGCGTTACTGAACAGGATATCGATCTTCCCGAAGCGTGCAACGGTCGCGTCGATATACCGTTGCACGGCATCGGGTTGCGTCACGTCGGCAACGACGTAGCCGGCACGGCCCGGCGGGAGCTTCGCCACCGCTGCTTGCAGATCGCCCTCGATGAGATCGACGAGCATCACCCGCGCGCCTTCGCGCACGAACGCGCTTGCGCTCGCGTAACCGATGCTGCCGGCTCCGCCCGTAATCACCGCGGTTTTGCCGTTTAGCCGGCCTGCGCTCTCCGTCACGCGGTACTACGCTCGCGCCAGGCAACGATCAGGGCGTCGATCGAGAAACGTCCTGGTCCGCAGATCAGCAACACGATCGATGCAAGCAGCAAGTGTGCCTCGATTTCCCAACTCTTGCCGGCGGCTCCGACGTACGTCATGCCCAACGGCGCCTTGACCAAGCAGATCACGACCAACATGTCGCAGATATAGATGCACGTCCAGAGCGGGGTCAAAAAACCAAAGATCAGCAAGAAGCCGCCGAAATTCTCAGCGATCGTTACGATGAGCTGCAAAATCGCCGGAATGCCCTGAAAAGGCGTATACGTGTCGTCCCACGACATCGGGTGCGCGAGCTTCGGATTGCCGTGCATCATGAACCCGATACCGGCGGCGATGCGGATGAGCAGTAGCGCGACCGAGACGCGCGAGCCAACGTCAGGAATAAGCTTACTTAACATTCAGTATCCCTCCACAGCGCGGGGCATTCAGGAGGCGGTGCGTTCGCCCTTGCGACGCTCCACCAACAACCAAGGGCGCGCCCGCTTATGAGCCGGTCGTTAGCGAGCGCGTGTCAACAGCCTGCCGTTAACACCGCAGCGATTCCGGCAAATCGGGGTAGGAAGGAGCATTCAACCGACCGGAGATTCACATGCTAGACGTCCTACTCACCGTGCTTTCCCTTCCGCTCCTGGCGATGACATCCAACGCGTGCGTCGCCCCCGCGATCACCACCGCGGTCGCCCATCAGGTCGGCAGCAACGGCGATCTGAACACCTACGACGTTGCGATTACCGTGAAGAACACGGGTTCGGTAGCCGAGCCGTCATCGTTGCTGCAATCCGTCCAAGTCTTTCAAGACGCAACGAAGGTCGACCAAAAGGGCACGCCTCCACTCCCCGCCGGCGGTACGGCTACGGTTCACTATCGTTTGCAACGCTCGTCCGAAGCGCGGCCCGGAACGACCCATCTGCGCTTCTCGCTCGTCATACACGATCCGCACAGTGCGGTCACCAGCTGCTCGACGGCGAACAGTAGCTACCGCATCAACGTCTGACCCGCGCTATTCTTCTTCGCGAACGACCCGCAGCATGCGCAGATACATTTGCGCGACGACCTCGGTGGCTTGGGCGGGATCTTCCGTTTCAAGCCCGCCGATCGCCGTGAGCGTGCGATCCGTTAGCGCAATGGCCTGGGACCGCAGTTCGGACTCGTCTTCGTAGACCTCGACGTCGTGCACGTCGCCGTTGCCGTTACCGTTCATACGGGCGTCTCCTTGACCGGAACGCCCAGCACCTTCACGAGAAAGGCAAAGCGGTCGGCGGCTTCGTCGATCACTTTGCCGGTCGGCTTCCCGGCACCATGTCCGGCCTTCGTCTCGATTCTGATCAGCACCGGCGCATCGCCGCCTTGCGCCGCTTGCAACGCCGCGGCAAACTTGAACGAATGCGCGGGGAAGACCCGATCGTCGTGGTCGGCGGTCACGATCAACGTCGGCGGATAGGCGGTTCCGGCGCGCAGGTTGTGCAACGGCGAATACGCACGCAAGTACGTGAAGGCGTCGGGCTCGTCTGAGGATCCGTAGTCTGCCGTCCACGCCCAGCCGATCGTAAATTTCTGGAAGCGCAGCATATCCAGCACGCCGACCGCCGCTACCGCCGCACCGAAGAGGTCCGGACGCTGCACGAGGCACGCGCCGACGAGCAAGCCGCCATTGCTGCCGCCGTAGATCGCCAGCTTCGCGCGCGAGGTATACTGCTGCGCGACAAGATACTCGGCCGCCGCGATAAAGTCATCGAAGACGTTTTGCTTCGCCGACTTGATCCCGGCCAGGTGCCAGGCCTCGCCATACTCCCCGCCGCCGCGGATGTTCGCCACCGCGAACGCGCCGCCCAGTTCGAGCCACACGAGCGTCGCCGGTGAGAACGCCGGCGTTAGCGAGATGTTGAACCCGCCGTATCCATAGAGGATCGTCGGCACGCTGCCGTCGCGCGGCGCACCGATCTTGTGCGTGACGATCATCGGGATGCGCGTACCGTCTTTGCTCGTGTAGAACACCTGCTCGCTCTCAAAGGCGTTCGGATCGAAGGCTACCGTCGGAGCGAAGACGCGCGACGATGTACCGGTCGCGAGATCGAGCCGGTAGATCGATGCCGGCGTCGTGTAACTCGTGTATGCATAAAACGTTTCCTGGTCGTGCTGTTTCCCGCCGAAGCCCGACGCCGTGCCGAGGCCCGGCAGCGCGAGTTCGCCTAGTGGGTCACCCTGCAACGTGGTCCGCCGGATGACCGAGCGCGCATCGCGCAAATACGCGAGGACGAGTTGCCCATCGAAGAGCGCGACGTCTTCGAGCGAGTCGTCGCACTCGGCGACGATCTCGACGAGCTGCCGTTCGTGCACGTCGAGCGTCACGATGCGACCGCGCGGCGCATCCTTAGTCGTGCGAAAGACGAACGTCGTGCCGATGTTACCGGCAAAATCGTAGGTCGCATCGCCGTCCGCCAACAGAGAGACGATCTCGCTGCCCGGTTTCATGAGGTCGTGCACGAACACCCGGTTGTTGGGATCCGTTCCTTGCTGAGAGCGAACGATCAGCCACGCGCCGTCCTCCGTAACGTACGCGTTCAGGCTCCAATCCGGGTGATCGGGACGTTCGTAGACCAACGCGTCGGCCGATTGCGGCGTGCCGATAAGGTGGAAGTACACCTTGTGGTTGTAGTTCTCGTCTTTGTATTGCGTCGTTTCGACCGGCTCCGCGTAGCGGCTATAATAAAATCCGCTCCCATCGATCCGCCAGGATGCGCCCGAGAACTTGCTCCAACGGATCTCATCGTCGAGATCCGTGCCGGTGGCCACATCGCGGATGCGCCAGGTCATCCAATCCGACCCCGACGCCGACGTAGCGTAGGCCATGTAGCGCCCGTCGTCACTGAACGACGTTCCCGTGAGCGCGACCGTTCCGTCGGTGGAAAGACCGTTTGGGTCGATCAAGACGCGCGCGGGTCCATCGAGCGCCGGAGCGACGTAGACGACGGCTTGATTCTGCAAACCGGTATTCTTGCTATAGACGTAGGCGTTCCCGACCCGGCGCGGGAGGCCGAAGCGTTCGTAATTCCACAGAGTCGTGATGCGCTGGCGGATCGCGGCCCGCGCCGGGATCGCTGCCAGGAAACGCTCCGTCAGTTCCGCTTCGGCCTCGATCCAGGCACGGGCCGCCGGCGCGTCACCATCTTCGAGCCAGCGGTAAGGATCGGGAACGGCATGACCGTGGTACACATCGACGACATCGCCGCGCGGGGCAATGGGATAGGTCATCAGCGCCGCCGATTTCGCATTACGGCGGAAAATGCTTTTACGTACAGGCTAGGAAAATACTCACCCATGAAGACGCTTACTCTTCGCACGGTTGCTGCGCTCCTGTTTCTGAGTGCCGCAAGCCCAGCTTTGTCCCAGACAACGCCCGGCGTTCGGACCCTCTAACACGTGTTTTGCCATCGCGATCTTCAGTGCCCAGCTAACTGAATGCTAGCGCTGACCGGTTTGCTCGCGCCCGTTACCGTCGATGCGTTCTTTGCCGACTATTGGGAACGCTTGCCGCTACATGTTGCGCGCGACGCAGCCGGTTACTTCGCCGACATGTACGATGTTGCCGACATCGAGGAATCGCTCGTGGTGGGCGCCCGTGACCTCGAACGGTTCGCACTCGTAAAAGCGGGCTTGCCTCAAGCTCCCCTCGAGGACTACGTCATCACGAGTCCGGCGATCCGCTGGAAATCGACCGGGAAAGCGGCGGTCGCACACGTCGATCCGCGCAAAGTTGCAAGACTGCTCGAGCGCGGATACACTCTCGTCATTAAGGATGCCGCACTACTCTCGGCCCGGCTACAGCGTTCGTGCAACCGTCTGCAACGCGATCTTGGCGCATACGTCGGCGCGAACGTCTACTTCACACCCGCCGGCGCGCAGGGCCTGGACATCCACCACGATACGCACGACACCTTGACGCTGCAGATCGAAGGCAGCAAGACGTGGCGCATCTACGAACCTCTCGTCGAGTTGCCGCTCGAGTCACAACAACTGCATCGCGGTACGCGTGTGCCACCGCTCACCCTGCATCGCGAAGTCACGTTGGCGGCCGGTGAAACGCTCTATCTGCCCCGCGGCTACGCACACGAAGCCGTCGCGACCGAAGGGCGCGCGCTGCACGTTACGTTCGCGCTCGCGCCACTACGTGTGATCGATCTACTGCACGAGACGCTCGATGCAGTTGCCGGCGCCGACGTCGCGCTACGGCGCGCCCTACCCATCGGCTGGCAATCCGATCCGAACTTCGCGGCAACGTTTGCCGCCGAGATCGGCCAACGCCTAGCCAAGCTCGACGGTGATACCGTTGCGAGCGCGGCCGATGGGGCCCTCAACGAACTCTTTGCCGCTTCACGCAGCGAGGCCAATGCGGCGTTCGACCAGTTGATCCATATCGCAAAGCTACGGCCCGAATCGCTACTGCGCATGAACGACGATCTGCCGTGCCTTATACGCGAACGTGCGAACGCGGTCGACTTGCTGCTACCCGGAACCTCGCTTGGGCTCTCCAAGTCGTGCTTGCCCGCACTCGAGCGCTTGCAGGCCGGTCCCATCCGGTTCGCCGATCTCGCACCGGAACTCTCAGCGCCCGATCGCCAGGTCTTCGTAAAAACGCTGGCTCGCGAAGGCCTCCTGCTCGTCGACGACCCGGGTTAGGAAATCCACGGCCGCGCAGCGAAACGAAGGACCGGCACTTCGGGGATGTAGCTCAGCTGGTAGAGCGCCGCGTTTGCAACGCGGATGTCAGGGGTTCGAATCCCCTCGTCTCCAAATGTCTTCGTTTGTCCCGTTGTCATCCCGAGCTTGTCGAGGGACAGCGGGCGACAAAGCAAACGAATTAGCGTAGGGCTGGGTCGATCATTTCGCGGGCGTCGAACGTTTTGGGGATGATCTTGTACTTTGCGGCGACGTCGACGACAGGTTGAATTTGAGCAGGATCGAGTTTGGTGCCGCACGTCACGCGCGTCATGCCGGCGATGCTTTCCGGGGCGATCGACGTGAACTTCGAGATCATGTCGACGGTCTCGGCCAAGTGCGCGTTTGTGTAGGTTGACGCTTCGGCTATGACGCGCGCGAAGCGGGCCACGACGTCGGCGTTTTTCGTGGCGTAGTCGGTCGTGCAGAAATAGCCGGCCTGCAGATAGTATTTCCCGACCGAGCTGCAGGTCCACGCCATGACCCGCGCGTGCTTCGTATCGAGGATCGCGGCCATCGATGGGTTGGCCAGCGTGCACGCATCGATGCGGCCGGCCATCAGCGCGGCCGACACCGCCGTCGGTGGCAGTTCGAGGTAATGGACGCTGTTCGAATCGCCGCCGTGTTCGTCGATCCAATTCATGGTGGCGACTTGCAAGAAGCCCTTTAGGCTCTGGACGGAAACGGTCTTGCCGCTGAGGTCTCGCGCCGTTTTGATCGTCGAATCGTTGCGTACGAGCGTACCGGCAACCGGCGCGGCATCGTTATAGAGCGACGCGGGCGCCACCAGCGTGAATGGAACGCCGCGCGTGTAGCCGGCGATCAGTCCCAAGAGACTGGCCTTGCCGATGTCGATCGATGCGCCGGCGACGGCGGCAGAGACGCCGCTTCCGCCATTGCTCGCCGTGAGCACGACGTCCAGTCCGTTACGACGGAAGAGCCCACTGCTCTGGCCGTATAGACACGCGACGGCGTCTTCGTCCGGCGACGTGGCAACCCGGATGCTCGTGAGGCCTTGCGCCCGCGCTACCGCCGGTGTAAGGCACACCGCGGCCGCTCCGGCGAGAAAACGTTGCCGAATCATCGTTGCGCGTTCCGCTCACGCGAAAAGGAACTCCTCTCTGGCCAATGCAATTTTTGGTTGTCGCACGGGAGTATCGGTGTTTACAAAGATCAACCACCTCGCCATCATTAGCGAGAACTACACGACGTCGGCCAAGTTTTACGAGGTGATGTTCGGCATGAGTACCTCAGCCGGGACACGCTCCGAACGCGCAATGACGGTCGGTGATGGATATCTCGGATTGAACATCAACCCGCGCAGCACCGGACGCCCCGCGCGTCTCGATCATTTCGGCGTCGAGGTCGAGGATGTCGAGCGTGTTTTCGCGGCGCTGCGCCGGAGCTACCCGGCGGTAAATTGGCTCAAGCGTCCCTCGAATCGTCCGTTCGCCGGCATCACGACGCACGATCCCGACGGCAACGTCTTCGACCTCTCGCAAAAAGACATGACTAATCGCGCCGGCATCTACAGCGAAACGACCGGCGAGGCGCACGAGCGGCACGTGGATCACTTCGTGTTGCGCAGCGTCCGGCCAGCGGCGTTAGCGACGTTCTATCGCGATATGCTCGACCTTCAAAAGGTGCCGGCGGCGGATGACGATCCGAGTCACTATCTTACCGACGGGCACATCACGCTTGTGATCTCGCCTTGGAGTATCGGCGATTATGCTGGTACCAGCATCACAGCACCTTGCGTCGATCATATCGGGTTTAAGGTTGGCGATGTCGCGCAGTTTCTTGCGCACGTTGAGAAGCTGGCGTCAGAGAACCGGCAGATCGCGCCTTATCCCGTTGGTAGCGGTCCTGAAGGACGCGCGCGATTGGAGCTCGCGCAACGTAATTGCCGGCTGTGCACGAACTTTATCGCCGATACCGATACGGTGCTGCTCGGTTTACGCGCTTAGCGTTGATTGTGGCTGCCCCCTTCGACAGGCTCAGGGCAGGCTCTCGACTACGCTCGGGGTGACAAGGCAACGTCTGCGCTGATAAGGCGACCAGCGAAGCGCGGCGGGGTTTAGCGCCGAAAGAGTGGGGGGTCTCCCACGCCGGAGTAATTGCGGCCGCTCAACCAATCCAGTTCCGGTTGCGGAACGTTGGCGGCGACCCAATCTTTGTGGATGCGCATGACGAGCAGTTTGTCGGTCGGCCGCAGCACCGTAACGAGGCGCTCCGAAATTTCGGTATTGCTCACTTCGGCTTCAACGATCCATGCAAATTTTTGAAACTGGTAAGCATCGCCGAGCGATTTGATCGCGGCTGCGAGCTTCGCCGTTTCGTCCGGCAACCGGAGCCCCGGCAACTCGAGCGCAATATAGTGGACCACAACCACACCGCCTTTCGCGCACACCCTTCTCGCTTAGCAGCACGATTCCGGCGGCAGCAACCGACCGGCTCCCCCCTCGGCGCCAATCGTGAACTCGGTCACGCGGCGGGCATGCAAGGCGCCGGCGTGGTGAGGCACGAATGGTCGGCGGTCGGTCGCGGGGGCATAGCTCAGCTGGTAGAGCACCTGCATGGCATGCAGGGGGTCAGGAGTTCGAGTCTCCTTGCCTCCACCATCGACGCGAAGTTCGCCGGGTCATCGCGACGAAACGGTTCGTCGAGGAAAGTCCGGGCTTCATTGGGCAGGGTGCAGGATAACGTCCTGTCGGGGCAACTCGAAGGAAAGTGCCACAGAAACATAC
>Ga0182030_10005523_pt1 | contig 26797 bp, 20 predicted proteins | sample 812S3MmetaG_FD_121299 | JGI IMG/M metagenome (GOLD analysis project Ga0182030, IMG submission 121299) | Permafrost microbial communities from Stordalen Mire, Sweden - 812S3M metaG (Illumina Assembly) | ecosystem: Environmental > Terrestrial > Soil > Wetlands > Permafrost | place: Sweden...
GCAAGCGTCTCCTCAGGCTATCCATCCGCCTCATCAAGATCCTCGCCGAGATAAAAAATCTCCAGAGCAACTGAATGAAAATGGGAAGCGATTGGCCGCTTATGGCGATTTGGCATGAAGCGAGGCAAAAGGGCGGTAACTTCCGGATTGGCGACAATCCGCCAGCTTCGCAGCTTTAAGACCTACAATTGGACTGGTAATGAGAAAGCTCTTCCAAGCTGCCCTTGGAGCTGCGCTGTGTATCGGCATCGCAGTGGGGCTTATATATTCCCCCTTTTCGCTGTTTTGGGAGCATGAGGACGAGCCTCACGTCTACTCGATAACGTGGCGGTCAGCGATAGTCCTCCTGGTGCTGGCACTTCTCACACAATGGATTTCGCATTTGATCTTTCGCTGGATTGGGCAAGGCTCTCCGGTCGAGATCAAAAGCATGCGAACCGAAATGCGGTGGAACCGTCAAGCCCGATTGCTGTTTGTAATCGCGGTCTTGGCGGCGGTCATCATCGCTGGATCGGTGCTCTGGTTCAACTGGGATCGGGTTTTAGTCCGCCGGTATGAGATGAGCCTCGCCTTCGACGGAAAAGCGCCCTGGGGCGAGGTAGGTACCGAATCTACGACCGCCGACTCTCCAACAGTGCTTTATCGAGTAGTCGGAAATGGCTATTGTTACACGGCTTTCCAGCTCCCGAGCCTACGAGATCGATTGAAGCATGAAAACAAGTCGCATGTCACCGTTGAGTACAACGTCTTCATCACCTTCGGTCATGAAGGCAAGTACACACTGCGCTCTGTGGACGGTGTCCCCCTGGCAACTGGAAATCGCGTCATTCTTGAGACCCGTGAGTTCGGAGGACAAATGGTCTCGGGCGAAGACGAGACTCTCAATTGTCCCTAATTTCTGTTCCGGTCGAGTCACCGGCAACCCACACAGTCGCCGCCAACGTTGTTGATACCCTTTGCTTATGGAGACCGACATTATCCTGCCGCCCGATAGCCTGGACGACGAGAATGGGAACTGCAAACGATGCGGCCATCCCTTCAACCCCCACATCATCGCTGTCTGTGATGCAAACGACTTCTCAAAGGGTGGAGAGATGCGGTGTCCGGTCGAGAACTGCGAGTGCTTTGCGACAGTCCAATTCGATATGAAAGACGAGCAAGGCGCATGAATACTGGCTGAGCGGCACATTCCGGGCGGTTGACCGTCAAACCGGTAGTAACCCTCGAATGTCGGTAGCTGGCCATAGTACTTTGTGAAGTGTCTTCTTGCGGTGTGTCCTTCGGGGCTCTGTTTGGATTGCCGGTCGGGAGAGCGGCATATTGCAAAAAAAGGCCCGCAACCATTACGGATGCGGGCCTTTTTGCGCGTGAATGCGGGCAAGTTTACGTGCCCGGCGAAGGCTGGGTTGCGGCTTTGGCGTTGAGACGGATGCGGTTGTGCTTCTTGTAATCGTCCATGAGATTGCCGGCGAAGACGCCGAAGGCATCGTTGCGGCGCTCGTCGAGCATCTGATCGCGCATCTGGTCGAGATTCTTGGCGATGTCGTCGGCGCTCGGTTCCTGCTTGTCGACGATCTTTGCTACCACGCCGGTCCGTTGCGAATCGATAGGCCCGCTGATGGAGCCAACGGTGAGGTCAAACAGTTGCGGCGCCACCTGGCCCACTTCACCGAGATCGGGCACCTGGCCGGTCGCGTTGACCAGGTCGCTGGTCTTCACGGTCGCGCCTTCTTCCTTGGCGGCCTTGGCCAGGTCGTTTTCGCTCTTGGCCTTGTTGGCCAGCTCCTGGGTCTTCTGGTTCAGCAGGACGGGAAGCTGTTCGCTTCGGTAGTCGTCAAGAACGTGAGATTTCCAGTCGGCAAATGCCGGCGCGTGGGCGGGGGCGATGCCGGTGACCTGGAAGACGGCGTAGCCTTCGCCGGTTGGCGCAAACTGCGGCGGATCGCCCTGTTTGGATTCGAAGGCCTTGGCAAGAAGCTGGGCACTGCTGGGCAGTCCTGCAATCACGCCCCTCTGGTCCACCGGCTGCGAAGTGACCACTTCAAGATGGTGGGCTGCGGCCGTCTTTTCGAGGCCGTTCTTGATGGCCTCAGAGGTGAGCGTCTGGGCGTAGCTCTGCTGGGCCTGGGCTGAGCCTTCGCGAATCAGCGCGGCGGTGATGACGGGCAGCACTTCGCTGAGCGGCTGGGAGTGCTTATCCTGGCGCTCCTCCACCTGAACCACATGATAGCCAAACTGGCTCTTTACAATCTCGATGTCGCCGATCTTCTGGTTGAAGATGGCGTGGTCAAATTCCGGCACCATGCGGCCCGGCTGGGCAAAGCCAAGTTCACCGCCGGAGCCTTTGCTGCCGGGATCGTCGGAGTATTTTTTGGCCAGGTCGGTCCAGTTTCCGCCCGCCCGGAGTTGCTTCAGAACGTCTTCCGCCTTGGCCTTGGCCGCGGCATCGGTCTTGGCGTCGGCCCCGGCAGCTACCTGAATGAGGATGTGGCGCGATTTGGACTGCTGGGGAACCGAATACTCCGACTGGTGAGCCGTGTAGTACGCCTGAATCTGCTGTTGCGTGGGCTGCGGCACTCCGCCGGGAATGTCATTGGGCGTGAAAGCAAAGTAAGTGATCTTGCGCTCTTCCGGCACGGCCTTGGCGTAGCGCGCCGCATTTTTGGTGAAGAATGCCTGGAGATCGCTGTCGGAGGGATTGATGGTCTTGCCCAGGTCGCTGGCCGAGAGGACCGCGTAGTCGAACTTGATCTTGACACTCGCTTTGCGGTAGTTGTCGCGGACTTCCTGGTCGCTTACGCTGACCCCGGCGGTGATGAGCGCCTGCAGACGATGGACGACGATGTCGCTCTTCACTTCGTCCTCGAATTGGGGCACCGACATATCGTGCTGGGCGATCAGGGCCGCATACCGGTCCTGGCCAATGAAGACGCCGCCGGGGAACAGCAGTTCGCCGAGCTGGCCTTTGTGCAGGTACTGGAGCACATCGTTGTCGGAGGCGCGAATCCCCAGATTCCGTGCTGCCTCGAGCAATACCTCCTGCTGCACCAGTTGCTGGCCGACCTGGCTCTCGAAGAACTTCACGATCATCGGATTGTCGGCATATTGCGGGTTGCGCTGCATCAACTGCTGGTGGGTGAGCTGCTCGACCCGCGCCTGGCTGATCTCGTCTCCCGAAGACAAAAAGCGGCTGTACCAGTGGGGGTAGACCGTGGCGTAGGTGTCAGGGGCGGACTCGCCCGCGCCGGTGAGGCCGGGAATCAGGTAAATCACCATGGAAATGGAGACAACGCCGATGATGACAATGAAAATCGCTTTGATGATGCGCTGGTCTTTTTGCTGCAGGAAACGAATCATGTGTGCGTGGACCCCTTCTACTCTCTACGCGCGAGCAGGTCCAAGCCTCCTCTGGAGCCATGGGACAGGCTCAAAAAGGGGCCGTCTGCGCAGCGCAATTCTCGCTCGATGCGACTCTGCCATTATAGACGACAGGGACCGTCAAAAGGGCGCTGGACGGTCGATACCGTAGTGGCTAACTTGAAGAAGCTCTCCCTCAGGGGCGAACGCCCGCATTGGTTTTGCGCGGTAAATGCACGGGATGAAGCACGTGGATTTGAAAACCATCCGCCCCCCGGAAACAGATCGGGCGCCCAGCTGCGGGCGCCCGGAGTTGTTCTGACTGTGGATGTGCTTAACGCCAGTAGTAGGCTCCGCCGACCACGTAGTAGGGACGGTAGTAAACCGGCGGATAGCCGTATGGATAAGCGTACGGCCCGGCAGCATACGGTGACCCGTAAGCTCCGTATCCGTAGTAGCCGCGCCGGTAAAGACTCGGGCCGCCGGGATACAGACCCTGTGCCAGCCGCGCCACTTCCTGCTCGCTTACCGGTGCTACCGTGAGGGGCGCCTTGAGATGGAAGGTGACCAGCGCCTCGGAGGGGATCCAGACATTGGGGCCAGGACTAGCCGCGGAGGCTGCCGTTCCGGCAACCGCGCCTGCACCTGCGCCGATGGCTGCTCCGGGACCGCGGCCCACGGCTCCGCCGATGATGGCGCCCAAGACTGCGCCGCCAAAAGCGTTGCCCACGGTGCGGCCGGCCTTATTCGGGCCCTTGACCTTGAACAGGCTGGTATTCAACGGATAGTTCTGGCCGCCGAGATCGAGAGAATTGAGAGTGAGCGCCAGTTCCGGGCTCCCGCCCAGGTCTCCTGCATTCTTGCTCTCTGTGACCACGCCGTGAAGCGTTGCGCCACGCGGAATCGCCAGTACCCCGTTTACCGTAACGTCGCGGATCACGGTGAACTGCACGGGAGTTCCTGCCGCGGCGTTCTTGTTGCCCACGGCCTCTGCCGTGCGCACATAAAGGACCGAATCCGGGGGGAGAGTCACCGGTCCCTTGGGCATCTCATAGGATGGGGCCGGACGCTGCGGGGGCTGGGCGTATCCGTACTGCGGCCGGTTTGGCGGCGGCGGCGGATAAGGCGCCTGTGGCGGAGCCTGTCCCTGGTCGATACCCGGGGCGTGGCCCGGAGCCTGACCCGGAGCCTGCTGCGGCTGGCCGGGCGGCGGTGGAGCTATGCCAGGCTGGTTGTTGTCGGCCATGGTTTGCGCGTCCGCATCCGGGGCCGGAGCCTGCGCATCCTGGGCGTCCTGCGGATTGCCGACCTTCAGGTTGTTGTTCACCCTGGTGACGCCGTTGACGTGGCCGGCGATCATGGCGGCCAGCTCTTTCGACGCCTGGGTGGAAACTGTGCCGGAGAGCGTAACCTCGCTCTGGATGGTCGCGGCGGTGATCAGGTCGCTTTTGAGCGCCTGCGAAGCATCCAGCGCCTGCACGACATCCATTTCGATTTGTCCGTCGGAGCGCTGTGCGCCCGGCTGAGGTCCGGCTGTACCGTTATCCTGGGCAATCGCTGTTACAGCGCATAGCAAGGCCACCCCGGCCCATGCCATCAGCTGCGGCACAACTCTTTTCAGCAGTGGACGATTCATGGTGTTGTTTCTCCTGTATCAGCCGATTCATTCCGGCGCCTGCCAAAAGGTCAAGCGACGGAAGGAATGCACTGATTCCTGTTGCTTCCAGCTCAATCAGTTAGACGAAATTCGCCGAAAGCCGTCATCGGTTAGAACCCGGCTCGCGGGGGAAAGTTACGCGCTCTCGTTCCTTTGTCCGCGATTTTGATATGCACAGGATAAAGCCGGCGCGGCTACTGTGTGCGGATGGCGGGCAGCGGTACCTCGAATGCACGGATCGAGATGGTTAATGGGAACTGCGCTGGTTGAAGTGGTAGGAAACCCCAACGGTGATCCCCTGGGGGTCCAGCTTCCCTGGGTTAGGCGCATGCGCATTGAAGAAATCGGGCCACGACTGGTACTCATAATCGGCCCGCACCCAGAAGCGGTGAAAAGCATCGTACTCCAGTCCGCCGCCGGCGAAAGTGACGGTGCGGCTGGTGTTGTAGCGGGCCCCTGTGCCGGTCAGGTAGTCGACGTTGCCTAATCCCATGAGGAACTTCCCGTAGGGCCGGATCTGACGGTAACGGCGCCAGGTGTAAATCACACCGCCTCCGGCAGTGTCCTCACGGAGATCGGAGGGCTGGTTGGAGGAGCGGTTGAATCTGAGGTCGCGGCCTTCGATTTCAATTCCGATTCCATACAGGCGCTGGGGCACCCAGGTGGGGTTGTAGTCGATCCACAGCGTGCCGCCGATAAGGCGGCCGGGCCGCCAATCGGGACTGAAACTTGAAAGGCCCAGACCGGCGGTCAGAGGCAGCCGCATTCCCTCGTAGGCCGCCGGGGCGACCTGCGAAAAAGAAGGATAAACGGCGGAAAAGAGAAGAAGTACTGCGAGGCTCACCTGAAGGAACAGCTTCAAACGCATTCTACGTCTCCTTAACAGTTGCAGAGCGTCCATCCCAAGACCGTTCGCCCAGGTGAGTGCGCATCTGCAAGGAGTAATGCAAGGCATAGATTCTACGATGTTTCCAGTCTTTAGCGTTTGATACGCGAGAGACGCTTCAAGACTGGCGGAGAGCCTAAAACAGATGCTCACCCGCCTCTGCTTCAATGGCGGCAATCAATCCCTCAAGTACTTTAACCCGGTCAACAGCCATCAGTTTCGCATGGTTTAGACGCAATTGGGCGGGAAGGTGGTGGCAGGCATTGCGTAAAACCGGCAAAACCGATGAAAACGTTGGGTACCGGGTATCCCTTCCCACCTTGACTATCGCGCGCAGGGCTCCGATAGCCCCCAACTGTTCCAATATATCGGCATCGCGGAGAAGAATCGACTCAATCCTGGTTGGATTGGCGCTGGGCAGATGGTTCCGAATCGCGTCGGCAACCGCGCCCAGCTTTTCCGGGGGAAATCCCCATCCGGCAAGCAACTCCTGCGACCGGGCGATGGTGTAGGGCACATGATCCCAGCGCGCAAGTTCGGAGGGATCCTGAGGACGATGGCCGATGAAGACGCCCAGATCGTGCATCCATGCGGCGGCGAACACGGTATCGTCGTCAAATTCGGTTCCTTCGCCGAGCCGGCAGGCCAACGCGTAGAGGCGCGGCTGATGGCCGAATTTGTCCGCCGGGAGAGCTTCGGCCCGGATACAGGCGATGACGGAATCGCGCCAGTCGGAGCCGGTCATTTCACTGTTTCCGGCCAACTGGGCGTAATGCGGATCAGGTCCAAGCCGCCCAGGTCTTCAAGCACGAATTCCGGCGAGATTGCGGGGACACAGACAATGCTGCGTGTGGGCAGTTCGACCGGCTCGAAGCCCGGGCCACCCAGACGCCCGGCTCCGGCGGCGGCAAACAGGAACGATAAGCCTCGCGCCTCGGACTGGCCGCGCAGACTTTCGCTGGTACGGTTGCCGCTGATCGGAATCCGCTCCAGGCGGAAGTACTCCACATCGATCAGGACGGTGCGGTCACTCAGCGGTGTGGGCGCCACTTTGCCGGCGCGGGTGACGAGCCGCGTGGCTTCGAGGGATTTTTCGATGTGCAATTCGCGGGGACGTCCGTAGTCGAACATGCGGTAAGTCAGATCGCAGTTCTGCTGGGTTTCAAGCAGGACCGCGCCGGGCCAGATGGCGTGTACTGTTCCGGCATCCACAAAGATCAGGTCTCCGGCAATCACTGTGACCAGGTTGAGACTATTTTCGAGCGTGCCGGCGTGAATTTCCTCTTCGACCTGGCCGAGGGTGACGTCCGGCTTGAGTCCGAGCGCGACCTTGGCGTGGGGCTCGGCGGCCAGGGCGTACCAGCACTCGGTCTTGCCGCGCGGATCGCCGTATTTCTGCGCCATTTTGTCGTCGGGATGCACCTGCACGCTGAGCTTTTCCTTGGCGAAGAGCACCTTGATGAGCAGCGGCGACTCGGGCGACGGCGCGTGCGGGCCGAGCAGGGACGCATGAGCCTCACGGAAGAGAGCGTCAAGCCGTTTTCCAGCGTGGGGTCCGGTAGCCACCAGGGAATCGTCGCCGGTGAGCCAGACCTCGCCGATGGGATCGCCTGTCACGACCTCGTCATACCAGGGACGCAAATCGCGGAAGCCCCAGACGCGGGGGTCAAAGCGGGGATCCATGCGGAAGGGCGCGAGTTCAGGAACCGGGATTTGCGGTGAAGCAGCCATGCGAATTGTCGTTATCCTCTTTTGAAACAATCGTTTCTCAGACGTTGCGGGAGCGGGGAGACATCGGAGCGACGGCGATGTGCACCCGCAATCCACTCTACCAGAGCCGCGAAACGGCTGGTGGGTACGGGCGTGTTCGCGACCCTGGCGTTCAAATTCGACGGCCAGGACCTGATCTTTCAGCTCACGCCGCGGACAATGTGTTGGTTTGCCTCCACGGTTTCCCAGGTCTCGGAAGCTGGACCGCTATTGCAAGGCGGCAGTTCCGAAGGAGTTCCGGCGCCCTATTTTCAACATTCTGTTGGGCCTCCAGACGGGAAGGATACGGTTTTTCCTCAATCGAAGAAGGAGGATCGCCAATCTGCCGATATAGACCTTTGAGGTTTCGAGGTGAGGCTACCCAGGTGAGCGCTGTGAACGGGTGCAAAGTTCGAGCTCATGCCGGAACTCTGCCCACGGCAGGGATAGCCGAACCCTCGCGCATGGCGGGGCGCGCTGTTTTGGTTGCGAGTCATCGAGTTGGGGGCCGGCGTGCGATGCCGCCCGATATTTGCCGGATTCTTCGCGGCGCAATTGTGACGGCTTCGGTAGCACTAGCTTTAACCGGTTGGATGTGGGGGCTCGATCCGCAAAAGCAGATCGGCCAGTATGGCCACGACAGTTGGACCTCGCAGCGCGGATTGCCGGGCGAAGCCGTTTACCAGGTCCTTCAAACCAAAGACGGGTACTTGTGGATCAGGACCGGGTCCGGGCTGGCTCGTTTCGACGGCGTGCGCTTTGTTCAGGTGGATGCCGAGATCGGCAGCGAGCCGGTCAGGGCCATCTGCATGTCGGCAGATGGCGATCTGCTGATTCGGACCGCTACGCGGACGGTGATCTACAAGGACCGGCAATTCACCGATTACCTGCCCCGTGCGCCGTTGCCTGGAGGAGCCATTCGCGTCTTGTTCGAAAGCAGGGAGCATGACGTCTTCATAGGCTCGGACGACTTTATCTTCCGGGTGGAAAAGAGCGGCAAGGCAACCATGCTTCGTAACAAGACCGGATGGGTCTTCTCCTTTGTTGAGGACCATGAAGGCACCATCTGGATTGCGGCATCGAATGCCCTGTTTACCTACAGGGACGGCAAGCTCTCCGGGCCATTCGATACCTTGGCGCAGAGTTCCACAGTCACCTCTGTGATTGAAGACCGCCAGCAGAGGCTCTGGGCCGCGACGGCCAAGGGGCTATTCCGGCTGGATGGCAATGGGGCGGCCATCCGCCTCGAGATGCAATCCGCGGTTCCCGCACTTGGAACTGCTGTTCTTCAGGATGGCCAGGGAAATATCTGGATGGGAACAGAGAGTTCAGGACTCGCCCGTGAAACAAACAAGCGTATCTCGACGTTCGATCACGTCGCGGGCCTGACCGACAATTTCATTTTCAGCCTGTTGGAGGATCGCGAGGGCAGCCTTTGGATCGGCACAGCCTCGGGGTTGGATCGGCTGCGCGACACCTCCCTGACTGCCTTCACCGCCAGGGAAGGCCTTCCGACCAATCTGGCCAAGTCCGCGATTGCCATGCGGGACGGCAGCCTGACGGTCTTTACCGACAGCGGCGGACTTGCCCGCATCAGCGGCAATACAATCACCGGCTTCAAGCAGAATTCCCAACTGCCCTCCCTGTCAGGGCAGGCCATCTTTGAAAGCAGGGACGGGAGCCTGTGGATCGGCACGCTGAAGGGCCTGAGCCGCATCAAGGATGGAAACCTGACCGTCTACGCTGGTGACGGCCACTTCTCTCAGGGTTTCATCTCCGCGATTTCAGAAGACGACGAGAGCCTTATCGTCACCAACTCGGAGTCGCGCGTCTTTCGATTCAAGGATGGAAAGACGCTGCCGTTTACCGTTCGGGGCAAGATGACGCCCATCACAGAAGCGGGCAACTATACGTTCACCATCAGTCGCGGTACGGATGGAACGCTTTGGTTTGGGACCAGCAACGGGCTCTTGAAGATTTCTCCGGCTGGAAATGACGGGGGAAGCTGGCAACCGGACATCAAGTTCGATGTCACGTCTATCTTTGACGATTCGCACGGCAGCCTGTGGCTGGGGGGGCGCACTCCAGGGCTGGTTCAGTACCGCATCGCCGACGGCCGCGTAACCCGGTACACAAGGGCGAACGGGCTTTCCGATCGGATTGTGTCGCATGTTCTTGCCGACGATGACGGCAATCTCTGGATCAGCACAGAGGACGGCATCTACTCGGTGAGCGAAAAGGAGCTTGCGGATTTTGCCGATGGCAAAACAAAGTTTGTTGCATCCAGAAGATACTCTCTTGCCGATGGAATGAAGACGACCGAGTCATCCGACGCGACCTCGCAGCCCGCCGGCGCCCGCACCCCGGATGGCAGGCTGTGGTTTACGACGAAAAAGGGCGTGGTGGCGGTCGATCCGCGGCATTTGTTGCACAACAGCGTCGCCCCACCGGTTATTGTCGAATCCGTCGTCGCGGACAGGGTGGCGAAGCCGCTCGGCAGCGATGTTATTCTTTCGCCCGGCACAAAGAATATCGAAATCCAATACACGGCGCTCAGTTTCAGGATTCCGGAGCGGGTGCGGTTCAAGTACCGGCTTGAGGGATACGACGGCGAGTGGGTGGATGCGGGTTCGCGCCGCGTGGCGTACTACACGAACCTTCCGCCGGGAGAATATCGATTTCAGATCCTGGCGTCGAACGACGATGGCCTGTGGAACAACCTGGGCGCTCAAGTCAACATCGTTTTGAAGCCTCACTTTTACCAGACGAAATTCCTCTACCTCGCCGGTCTTCTGCTCGCCATCCTCATTGCATTTGTTGCAAACAGGGTAAGCACTCGTCTCATTCGGGCACGCGCCGATTACTTGAGCAGGATTGTCGATGAACGGACAATTGAGTTGCGCAAGAACCAGATCGAACTTGAACAACTCGCCCACTTCGACACGCTGACCTCATTGCCGAATCGCCGCCTATTTTCAGAACAAATCTGCAAGATGTGCAACGAGGGCAGCGGCTACGAATTCGGCTTGCTGCTTGTGGATGTGGACAGGTTCAAGACGATCAACGACACATTCGGTCACGACGCGGGTGACAAGTTTCTTGTGGTGACGGCGCGGCGGCTCGAGTTAGCTGTCCGTTCCACCGACAAAGTGGCGCGGCTGGGGGGAGACGAATTCGCCATCCTGCTGGCCGGAACAAACGACGAGGAGTGCCTCAGGCGCATATGCGATCGCGTTGTCGAGAGCTTCTCCCATCCGGTCTCTTTCCAAAACGGAAGCATCCTGGCGAGCGCGAGCGTCGGCGTTGCGCTGTTCCCTGAAGATGGGGACACGCCGGAGAGCTTGTACAAGTCCGCCGATCTTGCGTTGTACGAGGCAAAGAGGCACGGCCGGAATACCTGGTGCATGTACACGCCGGCATTGCCGAAGACAGCCCTCAACGGAACTCGATCCTAGGGTGCATGGGTCAAGAATCTTTAACAGCCCATGGTCCAAGCCGCCATTTTTCACTGCCGCAGGCACCGCAGTGTGATGGAACGACTTTGACCTGTCCCCGATCCGGCGTCATTTGTCTTTACGCGAACGGCGCTGAAGGCGCGGAAGCCGGGACGGCGAGTTCTCACTCCCATTCGATGGTGCCTGGGGGTTTTGAGGTGATGTCGTAGACCACCCGGTTGATGCCGCGCACTTCGTTTACGATGCGGTTGGAGATGCGCTTGAGAACTTCGTAGGGGAGCGGGGTCCAGTCGGCGGTCATACCGTCTTCAGAGTGCACGGCGCGCACGCCGGCGGTGTAAGCGTAGGTGCGCTGGTCGCCCATGACGCCTACGCTCATGACCGGCAGCAGAACCGCAAAGCTCTGCCAGATTTTGTTGTAGAGACCGGCGGCCTTGATCTCGGCGACCACGATTTCGTCGGCCTCCTGGAGCAGCGCCACGCGTTCCGGCGTGACTTCACCGAGGATGCGCACGGCCAGGCCGGGGCCGGGAAACGGCTGGCGGCCGAGGATGTCCTCGGGCATCTGCAAGTCGCGGCCGATGCGGCGCACTTCATCCTTGAACAGATCGCGGAGCGGCTCGATGAGCTTGAGCCTCATGCGCTCGGGCAGGCCGCCGACGTTGTGATGGCTCTTGATCGTCTGGCTGGGGCCTTTGACGCTGGATGATTCGATGACGTCGGGATAGAGGGTGCCCTGGACAAGCCAGTCGACACCGCCGGTTTGGCGGGCGATGCGCGCGGCCTCACTGTCGAAGACGGCGATAAACTCGGCGCCGATGCGTTTGCGCTTTGTTTCAGGGTCAGTGACTCCGGCCAACTGCGCAAGAAACTGCGCGCTGGCGTCGACGGCGACGATGTTCAGGCCGAGCTTGTCGCGCAGATTCTTCTGCACGCTCTCAAATTCGTTTTTGCGCAGCACGCCGTTGTTGACGAAGATGCAGGTGAGCTGGCTGCCGATGGCCCTGTGCACCAGCATCGCCGCCACCGACGAGTCTACGCCGCCGGAGAGCCCGCAGATGACGTGTCCGGAGCCCACTTTTTCGCGGATGGAGGCTACTGTGGATTCGATGAAATGCGCGGGTGTCCAATCGCCGCGCGCGCCGCAGATGGTGAAGACGAAGTTCTTGAGGAGCTGAGGGCCGAGCGGAGTGTGATGCACCTCGGGGTGGAATTGCACGGCCCAGATGCGGCGCTGCTCGTTGGCGATTCCAGCCAGCGCGTTGGCGGAAACAGCAGTGCGGTGGAAGCCGGCGGGAAGCTCGGCGGCTTCATCGCCGTGGCTCATCCAGACGGCGAGCGTGGGCGGCAGGCCTTGAAACAACGGGGTTGCGTGGTCCTCGATGGTCACTTCGGCATGGCCGTATTCGCGCCGAGGAGCGGAGAGCACTTTGCCGCCCAGGTGGTGGACGATGAAATGGAGGCCGTAGCAGATGCCGAGAGCGGGGACGCCGAGCGAGAGGATTCCGGGGTCGGCAGCAGGAGCGTCGGCGTCGTAGACCGACGACGGCCCGCCGGAGAGAATGACGCCGAGAGGATGAAGAGCCTGGATTTCGCTGAGGGGAGCGGTGCAGGGAAGCACCACGGAGAAGACATTCAGTTCGCGAATGCGGCGGGCGATGAGCTGGGTGTATTGCGAACCGAAATCGAGGATGACGATTGTCTGGGTGTCCACGTATTAGTTTGGCAGGGAGCGGGGCGGGATGTAAAGAACTGTCGCGCCGATGCCGTTTTGAGGTTATTCGTAGTGATAGCGGGCCTGGAGAAAGTCGATGCGGTCGGCGGTTACGCGATACACCAGCCGATGCTCTTGCGTGATCCTTCGGCTCCAGCAACCGGCGAACTCATGCCGCAGTGGTTCGGGCTTGCCGATACCACCGAACGGATCGGCCACGACTGCCTCCACCAGTTCCAGCGCGCGCAGAGCCAGTTTCCGGTCATTCTTGATGAACCAGACGAGGTCTTCGCGGAACTTCGGCAAGAAGCCGACTCCCCGCTCTACTCTCTTGCTCATAGTCAGGGCAATCCTCCGGCGTCAGAATCCTGATTACAGGCCCAGCGAGCGGCGCAGTTCCTTCATCGCTACAGCCGCGGGCTTCCCCTGAACAGTCTTTTTGTCGTTTCTCTTAGACTCCGCAAGCGCCTCAAGCAGACGCTCGGCATTCTTTGGCGAACGGAGGAGGTATGCCGTCTCCACCAATCCCGCCAGCTCATCGGCGGCGATGATCGCCACGTCCCGCTGCCCACGCCGCCTCTTCACTACCAGAACTTCGCGGTCGTCTGTTACGCGGTCGAGGAAAGTCGCCAGATTCTCCCTGAGCGCGGTGTAAGTCGTCTCGATAGCCATCGCGGAATCCCCTGGGATTAATCGTACAGATTTCCTGTACGTATTGTCAAGGAGATCGGCCAGATTACGGGAGCTTTTTCGCTTCGGCTTCGGGATTCCAGTGGTCTTTTCCGGCGAGAAACGCTTTGGGCAGGAATTGACGAGCCTGCGCGGCGCTGAGCTGGTGGGACCAGGGAACGCGGGCGGAAGGATTGGCGCCGGGACCGGTGCTGTTGAATTCCGCGTACCAGGCTTGCGGAGTCTCGTTGGTGCGGCCCCATACATTCCATCCCTGCGGGATTACATCGGCGGGCAGTTCGGTGCGGATGTAGACGACGCGCGAGAATGGACGCCAGGGGCGGCCGAGGCTGATGGTATCGCGCGCGGGTGCTGTCTGATCCGAAGGCGCGGCCGGGGCGATTCCGCTGGAGACTTTGCTGTCGAGGATGACGTAGCCGGTGGTTTGATCGGGCGAGGTGCGCGATTGCGCGGTCAGGTAGCCGGGGCCGTTCGCGTGAATTTCGGAGTGGTCGAAGATTGCCGTAGCGTTGCCGAAGATGAAGTCGACGCCACCCTCGATGTAGGAATCGAGGTAGTATTGGCGGCCGTAGTCGGCGAAGAGCGTGTCCTGGTGGCCGAGAAAGCGGCAGTGCTTGAAGATGGAGCGATCGGCGCGGATCGCTGCAGCGACGGCCTGGCCGGTGTTGCCGGCGGTGTTTTCGAAGGTGATGTTGTCGGCTTCAAATCCTGCGCCGTTGATCTCGGCGGTTTCGGTAAAGAAGGTTCCGCCGGCTTGTTTGGCGTTGAGGCTGTTGGTGATGACAACTTCCGAAGGGGATTTTCCCGTGCCGATCAGGGTGATGTTGGTGTGGTTCTGAGTGACGATGACGCGCTCGTGATAAGTGCCGGGAGCAATCTCGATGAAGACGCGGCCCGGCTTGCCGTCCGGTCCGATGCCGGCGAAGGGATGGTGGTCCATCGCCATCTGGATGGTGGGGAATTCGGTGGCGCCTTCGATGCCGGTCTTCACGTCGGGAGAGACGCGGACATGCACGTCCTGGGCGCGGGTAATGGCCGGTGGGATCAACATGGCAAGGAGCAAAGCGGGAATGCGAATGCATTTGAGCATGGATTTTCTCCAGCAATACTCTTGTGGATGGATTAAAACGTGCCTCTGGTCAGGCTGAAAATGAGGATGAGGAGGACGGCGGAGCTGATGAGCACATAAAGGCGGTCGCGCTGGCGGGCAAAGCCTGCCACACAAAACACGACGCGAGCCACGGGCGTAGCAATGAGCACGAGCAGGCCAAGCTGAATGATGCATTGCGCGCGCAGGTGAAGCGCTCCGAGGAGAATGCCGGTAATTGTGCGCAGGGACGGGTCCGCGGCGTGGAAGCGGGAGTAATCGGGAATCTTCAGCCACGGATGGCGGAGATAGAGCAGGGCGCCGGCGAAGACCACCAGGGCGGAGACGGTAATGCCGAATCGAAGCATCGCAGCAACGGAGATATCGAGGTCCTGGTCGGTAGGTTTCTGCATCAGATTCTCCCGGTGATGCCGTTGTAGATCATCTCGCAGCCGAGGATGGTGATGACGAGGGCAAACAACATTCTGAGCGCCGCCACGCGCGCCTTGACGAGGATGTGCGTGCCGATGAGCGAACCCAGCAGGACTCCCAGCATGACGGGCATGGAGATGCCGGGGTCAATGTATCCGCGGGAAAGATAGATGCCCGCACTGGCCGCAGCGGTGACGCCGATCATGAAGTTGCTGGTGGTTGTGGAGACTTTGAAGGGCAGATTCATGGCCTGATCCATGGCCAGAACCTTCACCGCTCCGGAGCCGATGCCAAGCAGGCCGGAGAGTGTGCCGGCGCCAAACATCATGCCGAATCCGGCGGGAATGCGCTGCGCGCTGTAGGACATGGGCCCGTCGGGGCTGGAGTATGTGCCAACCAGTTCCAGCTTCGATGCCAGGGGGCTGGGCGCAACTGCCCGGAGGCGATCGGGTCTCTTGCGCAAGGCTGAGATGGAGGAGTAGAGCAGGACGACGCCGAAGACGATCGCGATCCAGTGGCTGGATATTTTTGCGGTGAGGTAAGCGCCGAAGACGGCTCCGATGGTAGTGGCGACTTCAAGGAACATTCCGATGCGGATGTTGGAAAGCCCCTGGCGCACATAGGCAACCGCCGAGCCCGACGAGGTGGCGATGACGGAGACCAAGGATGCGCCCATGGCAAAGCGGATATCGACCCCGAAGAGCAGCGTCAAAACCGGGACAATAACCACGCCTCCGCCCAATCCCGTGAGAGCCCCGAGAAGTCCGGCCAGGATCGAAGTGGCAAAGAGCAGAGAGGTAAACAGGATGGTGCTCATGCGGCCTGCTTTCCGTGGCTAGAACTCATGGAACTCCGGTTCGGGCAGATGCGAGGGGGGTGACGCGACACGAGATATAGAATACGCCTGAACCGTGACGGTCCAGGCCGCGTCCGGGTACGGAGTGCGGCTGCCCAAGCCGGGGGACAGCGGCTGTCCTGCGGTGATAGGCTGCTAAGAGCCGCAGCCAACAAGAATTGGCTGGCGCAAATTACGTTCTGGCCTGATCCAATGGCGCTCCGGGCGCCGATGGAAATGGCCTGTAGATTCCGCTTCCCAAAGGAAATCCGATGAATCATCTTCGTTTCGCTCCCATGCTGATTTTGGCGGCTGGAACCGCCCTGGCGCAGATGCCCGCAGTCTCGCAGACCGCCAACGCGCAGCCAATCGCGCCGCCGGTCAGCCAGAGTTTCGATGCTTCGGCGATGGACACCAGCGCCGATCCGTGCACCAACTTCTACCAGTACTCCTGCGGGAACTGGGTGAAGAACAACCCTATTCCGTCGGACCAGGTTCGCTGGGCGCGATCGTTCTCGCTGCTGAGGGAGCGCAACCGCTATCTGCTGTGGGAGGAACTGGACGCAGCCGCGAAGGACCCTAAAGACGCGCTGCAGAGACAGTACGGCGGTTATTATGCCGCCTGCATGAATACGGATCTCGTGGAACAGAAGGGTCTGGAGCCGATCAAGCCGTCGTGGGCGGAGATTGCAAAGCTGAAGGACGCCAAGGGCCTGCCGGGGCTGCTCAGCGAGCTTGAGAATCACGGCACGCCGGATGGGTTCTTCAACTTCGGCGTGAGCCAGGATGAGAAGGACTCGTCCAAGCAGATCGCCGAGATCTTCCAGGGCGGGCTGTCATTGCCCGACCGTGATTACTACATTGTGGATTCGAAGCGGTTCGCCGGCTTTCGCGCCCAGTACATCGAGCACGTGACGAAGATGTTTGCGCTGGCGGGGGATACGCCCGAGCAGGCGGCGAAGGAAGCGGCCGCGGTGATGGAGATCGAGACGGCGATGGCCAAGGCCTCGACCAGCCGCACGGACTTGCGCAGCCCGGAGAATCGCTACCACATCTATACGCTGGTGGATTTTGAGAAGCTGACCCCTGAGTTTGGCTGGAGCTCATACTTCCACGCGGTTGGCATCGGGCACTTCGACACGCTGAATGTTGCGACTCCGGATTATTTCAAGGCGCTGAACGGGCTGATCGAGTCAGAGCCGGTCGACTCTTGGAAGAGCTATCTGCGCTGGCATGTGCTGCATGGACAGACGCAGGAGCTGCCCAAGGCATTTTTTGACGAGAACTTCAACTTCTTCGCGCGCACCCTGTCAGGGCAGCAGGAGCCTGAAGCGCGGTGGAAGCAGTGTTCCAGCATGACCGACCGGGCGCTGGGCGAAGCAGTGGGGCAGGACTGGGTGAAGAACAACTTCCCGCCGGCGGCCAAGGAGAGCATGGATAAGCTGGTTGCCGCACTTGAGAAGTCGCTGGGCGACGACATACAGGGGCTTCCGTGGATGACGGATACGACCAAGAAGGCTGCGGAAGAGAAGCTGGCCATGATCCGCAACAAGATCGGCTACCCGGAAAAGTGGCGTGACTATTCGAGCGTGAAGGTGAGCCGCACCGACCTGATCGGCAACGTGCATCACTCGGCGGTGTACGAGCGCAACTACGAATTTGCCAAGCTGGGCAAGCCGGTGGACGAGAAGGAGTGGGGCATGACGCCGCCCACGGTGAATGCCTACTACGACCCGTCTTTCAACGACATCAACTTTCCGGCGGGGATTCTGCAGCCTCCGTTCTTCGATGCCAAGGTTGATCCGGCGGTGAATTTCGGCGGGATCGGGGTGGTGATCGGGCACGAGATGACGCATGGGTTCGACGACGAGGGCTCGCAATACGACGGCAAGGGCAATCTGCGCGAGTGGCAGACCCCGGAGGACCGCAAGGCGTTTACCGAGAAGACGGATTGCGTGGCCAACGAGTACAGCGGCTTTGAGGCGGCGCCGGCCAAGGGCGATACACCGGCGCAGCACCTGAACGGCCGGCTCACGCTGGGCGAGAACACGGCGGACAACGGGGGACTGCGCATCGCGTACATGGCGCTGCTCGACACCCTGGGCGAGGAAGGCAAATCAATCAACGACAAGGTGGACGGCTACACCGAGGCACAGCGCTACTTCATCGGCTTCGCGCAGGTCTGGTGCCAGAACCAGACCGATGCATCGGCCCGGCAGGCGGCTTTGGTGGATCCACACTCGCCCGGCATCTGGCGGGTCAACGGAACGGTGCAGAACTTCGATGCGTTCGGAAAGGCCTTTGGCTGCAAGAAGGGCCAGCCGATGTACCCGGTGAACTCCTGCCGGGTCTGGTAGACAGGGATCGTACCGGAGCCGGGCGAACCCGGCTTCCGGCACTCCATGGAATTCACACCATTCCGGGGCCGGCGGGTTGACGTTTGCCGGGTCCCGCGCGTCCAAACCGCGACTGTTCTCGACAGACATTTGCGGCGTGGCAAAGAAACAAGGGGCCGGGCCGCACCCATGGCCGGGAAAAACCGGGGAAAGTGTGCTCTTTTGCCCAGTCTGACCCGGAAACTAGGCACAACCTACCCTCGGCTTTTACAATGCACCAAGGGACCCGTCCCAACCCAGCATTGCTGCGGAACGATCAAACTTGGCGGCAGACGCCTGACCAGGATGAAGGAATCGCATGAAGTTTACGAAATTCGGCAAGGCACTTCTGATGGGAGCCCTGTTGGTGGGCGCCATCTGCGGAGTGACCTCTTGCGTTGAGAGTTATACAGTCGGGTTTTTGTATGTGACGGGTACAGTGACGGCCCAGTCCGGCAACAACGGCATCATTACCGGATTCAAGATCGACCACAACACCGGCAGGCTGGCACAGATTAATGGGCTGCCGGTTTCCTCGGGCGGAGCCAATCCGGTCCGCGCCGTCCTCATCTCCGGCAGCCGTTTTCTTTATGTTCTCAACCGGGGCGTCAACTCCGCTGGATCGGGAGACTGCACCACCGCAGATCCGTGCGAGAACTCGAATATTACCCAGTTCGCGGTGGGCGGAAACGGCATCCTCACGCCGCAGGAGACCTTTTACACCCAGGGAGTGAACCCATTCCGGTTGATTGGCGACACTACGGGGACCTACCTGCTGGCCCTGGACCACGATTCGCCGTCGAACGCAGCCTGCGCGGAGGCTCTTGGCAAGTCGGTGACCGCTTGCGGGGATATCACCATCTTCTCAATCAACCAGACCACGGGCCGGCTGTCGCTGGTGCTGAATGCCCAGGTAACCGCGTCCAGCGGCCAGCCGCTTACGTTTTTCCCGGTTCCGGCCAATCCGATCGACTTCGTGATGACTCCCGGTTATGTGCTGACCCTCACCGGAACCCCGACCACTGGGGACTACGTCTTTCCATACGGTTACTCGGGCACGAGCGGCCAGTTGACGGTGAGCCAGAACAGTTCGCAGCCGCTGACCAACGACGGCAATCCGAACGGACTGGTGGATAACGCGACCGCAATCATAAACACCAGCGGCGTGATTTACGTGCTGGATAACGAGCCCATCACGATCCCATCGGGGGGCACCTTCACCGCAGACGTCTATCCCAGCCAGATCCTGCCCTTCACGCTGGGCTCCAGCGGAGCATTGCAGGCAGACACCGGCGGAATCATTCCCGATGACTCGACGCTCTCCAACCCCATCCAAATGCTGGTGGAATCCAAGAGCAAGTACCTCTACGTGGCCAACCAGGGGAACAATGTGACGGGCAACAATCCGGAAAGCGGCATAGCCGGGTACTACATCAACACGGTGCCCGCATACCAGTTGAGTTTCCTCCCCGGCGAGCCGTTCGGTTCCGGATCGGGGCCGCAGTGCATTGTTGAGGATCCGTCCGACCAGTACATTTATGAGGCGAACCTGTACGACTCGAGCATCACGGGCCGGGCGCTTCAAGTGACGTCGGGCGAGCTGCTCGACCTGCAATCGACGAGCACCTATACGCTTCCGGGCCCGGCCACATGGTGCCTGATTGACGGGCGTACCGGGTAGGGCCACGCCGCATGGGAAGCAGGTTGCCGTCAGGCTTCCGGTTGCGGCCCACTCTGCCGGCCGCCGGCCGGCCCCAAAGTGAGGCTCCGGACGATCCGGCGCCTCTAAGAAAATGTAGCCGGATTCCGGGGCGGGTTTTTGCAGGCCGTCCCCGGGATTCGATTCCAAACGGATTTTCAGGGCCATCCATTTCGGCCCGTTGACGAAAGATGCGCATGAAGTTCAACAAATCGAGCCAGCTTGCACTGGTTTCCGCAGCCAGTTTTCTGGCAGCTACGCTTGTGACTGCCTGCTCCCAGATTACGCAGACCCTCACGGTGGATTTTGTCTACGTTGCCAGTTCCAAAGCCGCGGGACCCAACAACTACGGCGAGATCAATGTCTTTGAGATCAACTCCGAATCCGGCCGCATGCGCCAGATTCCATCCTCGCCGTTCCCATCGGCGGGTCGCGACCCCGTGGCTGAAGCAGTCTCGGCGGATTACGGGAGCCTCTTTGTCGTGAATCAGGACGACAACAACATCGCGCAGTTCGTGATTGGCACCGACGGCAAGCTTTACCCCTATAACACGGTGAACACTCCGGGGATTTTCCCGTTGGCGATCGCCGCCAACAAATCAAATCTCTTCGTGGTGGATACATACGAGCCGCTTCCCATCTGCTCGACTGCCGATCCGTGTCCCGGCTCGATTGCCGTCTATCCCCTCAGCACCGGATCTATCGCCAATCCAGTGGCGATGGGAACCCCGGTCACCAATTCGGCCGTCAGCGCGAGTTACTGGCCGTTGACCCTTTCGGGTGCGAAGTTCTCTCACATCATTGTGCCCACGGCGGTGAATGTTCTGGCTTCAGGGTCGTACGTTTACGTCAGCGCCTACGATTCGTCGGTGACGCCGTCCGCGGGCTATGTATTTGGCTTCTGGGTGGTTCCCACGAGCGCGGCGACATCATCCACGCCGGTCCCTGCGGGAGCAACCTGCCCGGCACCGCCTACGCCGCCTACGACTCCGCCGCCGGCCGGCAACACGACGGACCCCGGTGGCACCCTCTGTCCGCTGAACGGCTCGCCCTTTGCGGCGGGAACGCAGCCAACGGCGATTGCCAGCGACTCGACCAGCACCTATGTTTACGTCACCGACTTCGTGACCGGCAACGTTCTGGGCTATTCCGCCGCATCGGGAGACCTGGTTCCATTGAACAGCGGCAGCGGGGGCACGAATGCCTTCCCGACAGGCAATGAGCCTTCCGCCGTGGTGGTCGATCCTGCGTACCCGTATGTGTACGTGGCAAACTCGCTCGATGCCACGGTGACGGCTTACTCGATGAGCAGCGGGGCGCTCACCAGCCTGGGGAACTACACCACCGGCTTGCAGCCGGTGGCGATCGGCATCGATCCTTCGACCGAGCATTTTCTTTACACCGTGAATTACCTCGGCAGCAACGTTTCGGGATTTGAGTTGAGCACGACCGGCGGAACGCTTTTGGAATCGCAGTACTCGCCCTTCAACGCCGACGCTCAGCCAACCGCCGTGGTGGCAATTCCGCACAACGGCACCGGAGCCGGCGTCACGCAGTGAGAGGCGCGCAACGGATCCTGTTCCGGCAACGGGGCGGGAGAGGCAAAATCAGGGAACCAGGTAGCAACACCCCGTAACTGGCTTTTACAATAGCTACGGGTAACCTAAACGAGTTTTTCTGGGACATGATGCAGATGGCCCATGACGAAGGAAGCGCATGAAGTTCAGCAAATTGAGCCAGCTTTTTCTGGTCTCCGCGATCGGTCTATTCCTGGCCACCTATTTGACTGCCTGCCAGATTGTCACCATCGATTACGTATTCGTGGCCGCTTCCGCAGGCGCGACGCCCGGTAGCGCAGGGCAAATCTATACATACGCGGCGGATGCCGAGTCGGGCGCACTGCGCGCCGGCCCGCCGCCGGTTGCTTCCGGTGGGACTCTTCCAGTGGCTATGGCCGTCACTTCAGACTACGCCAACCTCTACGTAGCCAACCAGGGCAACGATTCGGTTGTGCACTTCGCCATCGATAACAGTGGCGTTCTGACCCAGAAGGATACGATCACCACCAGTGAGACTCCGGTTTCGCTCGCGGTAAATTCCGCCGGAACTTATCTTTATGTGATTACGGGAACGGCTTCCGCAACCCTGACCGAGTATGGGCTGAGCTCCGGCGCCATCGGCTCCCAGACAGCGCAGGAGAAGCTCATGGTGCCGGGTTACGGGAGCGATACGATCATTTCGACCGGGGTCACCGTGCTTTCCAACAACAACGCGGTTTACGTTACGGCGTACGACCTATCCGCGTACAACCCAGGCCAGATCACAACGAGCAGCGCCAACCCCGGCTGGTTGTTCGGGTTCGCCGTCGGTTCAGGCGGCGCATTGACCACGGCTACTGGAAGCCCGTATCAGGCCGGTGTCAAGCCCACGGCTCTTGCCGCCGATCCAACCGACCGCTTTGTGTATGTGACCGACTACGCCTCCAACGAGCTGATCGGTTATACCATCCAGAGTGGAAGCGTGCTGAATTTCCTGGTCAACGGACCTTTCAAAACCGGAAACGAGCCAGTATCGATCGTGGTTGATCCGCGCGGCCTCTTCATCTATATTGCCGACTCGCTGGACTCTACCGTTGCCGCATACGACATTGCGCTGCCTACGGGCACCCCCTCGGCAATCTTCGCCACCACCGGCAGCTCAGTGAACGCCACCGACACACAGCCGGTCTCAGTGATTGTCGATCCGGCACTGGGCCGCTATGTATACACCGCCAATCATCTGGGCAACTCGGTTTCAGGTTTCCGCCTGAATCCAAGCACCGGAGTACTGGAGCAGACGCAGGCAACGCCGTATCCCACCGGATCCGGTCCCACCGCGGTGATTGCCGTTCCGCATGGCAACCACGCCACACAAACAGTGACACCGTAGCGGCAAAAGCCTTTCAATCAAGAAGCCCAGCCTGCGCGGCTGGGCTTTTTGCATCAGGGGCAGAAACCGGGGCGCACGGTACAGAAGCACGGTTGGCGCGCATATACTGGCTCCGCACTTGAGAGGCCGAATCCGGCGCCGCGAAAATTCCCACCGGATCGGTCCGCCGTGCAAATCAGAAGGAGAACGGAACCCGTTTATGAATCCCACTCAGCCAGTCCGATTGATTATTGCGCTATTTTTTGTCCTGGCCGGCCTGCATCTCCAGGCGGCTCCGCCGCCTTCCCACGATCAGTTCCGCGTTGCCGTCTACATTCCTGTCTTCGCCGTGGAGCGGATGAAGGATCCGGCCTACCTTGCGAAGTCCTGGGATGAGCTCAGCAGCCAGGTTCACGTTGACAAGGTCTACATTGAGAGCTACCGGAGCGGCACGCTGGCCGACGACGCGCTGCTGGAGACGGTGAAAGCCTTCTTCAAAGCGCACGGCGTCGAAGTGTCGGGAGGCATCGCGTTTGCCGCGGGGGGCGACATGGCCGGGGCGGATTCGGGGGCAGGCGATGGGCAGTTTGTGTCCTTTACTTACACCGACCCCAAACAGCGCGCTTATGTGAAGCATGTCTCCGAAGTCACTGCGCGGCACTTCGACGAGATCATGCTCGACGACTTTTTCTTCAACAACACCAAGCGGGACTCCGATATTGCAGCCAAGGGCAATGCAAGCTGGAGCAGCTTCCGCCTCAAGCTGATGGATGAGGTTTCGCGCGACCTGGTGTACGGCGCGGCGAAGGCCGTCAATCCCAAGGTGAAGGTGATCATCAAGTTTCCGAACTGGTATGAGCATTTCCAGGCCAATGGCTACGATCTCGACCAGGAACCGAAGATCTTCGACAGCATCTACACCGGCACGGAGACGCGCGATCCCATCTCCACCGATCAGCATCTGCAGCAGTACGAGAGCTACCAGATTATTCGCTACTTCGACAACATCGCTCCGGGACGCAACGGCGGCGGCTGGGTAGATACTTACGACTGCCGGTACCTGGACCGCTACGCAGAGCAATTGTGGGACACGATGCTGGCCAAGACGCCGCAGATGCTGCTGTTTCAATACACGGATCTGCTTCGGCCCGCGGCGCTCGGGGACCGCAAGGCGTGGAGCGATCTGGATACGACGTTCAAATCCGCGGAGCTGGAGAAGTGGCAGACCGATTCCGGCTCAGCGGCGCCCACCAGCTATGCCACGGCAGCCGGCTATGCGCTTTCCGAGGTGAATGCGGTGCTGGGCAAGCTGGGCAAGCCCATCGGCATTGCCAGCTACAAACCGTATCAATCGACGGGCGAGGATTTTCTCCACAACTACCTGGGCATGATTGGAATTCCCATCGATCTCTATCCGGAGTTTCCCACCAAGGCGAAGACGGTGCTGCTGACCGAATCGGCAAAATTCGATCCGGCGATCGTAGCCAAAATCAAGGCTCATCTGGAGCAGGGCGGGAACGTGGTAATCACCTCCGGGCTGCTGCGGTCCTTGAAGGGCAAGGGCATCGAGCAGATTGCGGAGATCGCGGACACGGGAAACGTGCTCAAGGTGCAGAATTACTGGGGTGGTTCCGGCGCGGGCAGCGGCGCGGACCTGGGCTCGACCGCGGACGTGCTGGTGCCCGAGATCGGCTTCATGACCAACGATGCGTGGCCGGTGGTGCGCGGCACCGCCAACGGACGCGGCGCTCCGCTGCTGCTGATGAACCACTACTCGAAGGGCATCCTGTACGTGCTCACCATCCCCGAAAATGCGAACGATCTATATTCGCTGCCGCAGCCGGTGCTGACGCAGATCAAGCACTACCTGATGGCGGATTTTCCGGTTCAAATCGACGCGCCCGGCAAGGTGAGCCTTTTTGCCTATGACAACCACACGTTCGTGGTGGAGTCGTTTCTTGACCAGCCGGCGAAGGTGACGGTGCTGTTGCCGGGGCCGGCTGCGCGGCTGCGAAACCTGGCCAGCGGAGAAGTGGTGGAGGCCACGGCGGCGCCGGTCAATCCATTTGCTCGGCGGTCGCGGCCTCAGAATCAGATTCAGTTCCAGATCGAGGTGCAGCCGCACAGCCTTGTGGCATTTGGCGAGGAGTAAGAGCCACCCATCTTCCGTGCCGCGAGTCTGATGGCCGCTTTCACTTCCACAGGCTCATCCACTTGCGCATTTGGCGCTGGGCCGGTTTCTCGACGAAGTGCAGCGCCAGCAGGGCCATGCCGATCAGCAACACATAGCTGAGCCAGGGATCGAAGCGGGCCAGGTGGAGGCGGTTGAGGATGTGCGAGTTGTGAATCATGTTCCACAGGTTGAAGTGGAGCAGGTATAGGCAGTAGCTGGCCTCGCCCACAAACACCAGCGGACGCCAGCCGAAACTTGAGGCGAGCCAGTTGTTGCCGGCCAGGCCGAGAATGATACAGCCAAAGAGCGGCATGAGCAGGCCGTCATGGAGGAGGGCATAGGGGAGGTGCCCGGCCTCGGTCAGTACCAGGAATGTGGCCAGGAAGCCGAAGGTTCCAAGGAAGATGCGCAGCCGGCTGAGGCGGCCAATGAGCTCGTCGAGGCTGGCCAGCATCACTCCAAACACAAAACTGGCCAGGTGCGGCAGCGGCGTGTACTTGAGCGCGCAGAGCCACGGGCCCCAGCTCCATCGGTCGAGGTGGGTGAGGCCGTCGGGGTTGAATACGATGTAGAGCGTTCCCGGAATCAGGCCGAGCATCCATACGCCGGCCATTTTCACCAGATGCGGCATGGGGCGCTGAGGTCGTTTCCATCGCGCCAGCCAGGGAAAGAGTATGTAGTAGAACGACTCGGCCGACATGGTCCAGGCCGGAGTGTTCAGGAACGTGGCGATGGAGGGGACCCATCCCTGCAGCAGGAGCGGCGAGAGGATCATCCCCGTCCAGAACATGCGGTGGGTGTGGACCGCGTATTCGAGGGGAACAACCTGCCAGCTCAAAAGCAGGCTGAGGAAGTAGATGGGATAGAGGCGCGTGAACCGGGCCTCCCAGAAGCGCACCTTGTCCAGTTCGCCCTTCCGCGCGCGGCCGGCATAGTTATAGGCCAGCACAAAGCCCGAGAGCAAGATGAAGAAGCTGACTGAGGCGTAGCCGGCGTTGACGACGGGCGCGAAGATGCCAAACCACTGGGGATTTGAAAAATGAAAGAAGACGATGTTGACGGCCGCAAAGCAACGCAAACCGGTCAGAGCGTTCAGTCGTTCTGGCTTGCGCATCTCCACTGAGAATTAGACGTCTCCGAACCCCTCTGATGCCACTTTGCAAGCCCGGGCCTCTCAAAAAAAAACTGATCCCCGGGGGCCCCTGAGACTACGAGGTAACCAGCGACCCGACTTTTTCGCCCAGCACCACGCGACGGATATTTCCCGGCTGGTTCATGTTGAAGATGATCATGGGCAGGTTGTTGTCCTTGCACAGGCTCACCGCAGTCAGATCCATGATTTTCAGGCCCTGGCGCAGAATCTCCATGTAGGTGATCTCGTCGTATTTGACGGCGTCCTTCACCAGCACGGGGTCGGCGCTATAAATGCCTTCGACCTTGGTTCCTTTGAGCAGAACATCGGCCTTGATCTCCATTGCGCGGAGGCTGGCGGCCGTGTCCGTGGAGAAGAACGGGTTGCCGATGCCGGCCGCAAAGATGACCACTCGGCCTTTTTCCAGGTGGCGCACGGCCCGGCGGCGAATATACGGTTCAGCCAGCTGGTTCATGAAGACGGCGCTCATCACCCGGCACTGAACGCCGCGCTTTTCGAGCGCGTCCTGGATGGCAATGGCATTGATGACGGTGGCCAGCATGCCCATGCTGTCGGCGCTTACCCGGTCCATCTCCCGGGCCTGGGCCTCGACGCCGCGGAAGAAGTTCCCTCCGCCCACCACCAGCCC
>Ga0182030_10005525_pt1 | contig 26795 bp, 24 predicted proteins | sample 812S3MmetaG_FD_121299 | JGI IMG/M metagenome (GOLD analysis project Ga0182030, IMG submission 121299) | Permafrost microbial communities from Stordalen Mire, Sweden - 812S3M metaG (Illumina Assembly) | ecosystem: Environmental > Terrestrial > Soil > Wetlands > Permafrost | place: Sweden...
GTGATCAGGCGCAGCGGCGACAACCCGATGAGGGCGGCGAGCCCGGTCAGCGACAGGGCGGCGGTGAAGGCGCGGCGCGTGATGATCAACGGTTTGCTCCCGGATTGGCGCGTGCACGCCGAAAAGGACATCAAGTAAGAAGTCGCTAGCTTGAAACCATGATTGTGGCAATGGCAGGCCGCGACCGGCGTTCCTGGCGGCGGGCTCAATTTCGCTTGATCGAGGCACCGAGCCGGGCCAGCGCGGCGCGCAATTCCTCGTCCTCGACTGCGGACAGGGTTTTGGCGACCCTGGCCACGTGGCCCGGATCCGGGGCGCGGGAGGCGGGCGGGCGGGCGCGGCGCGACAGCGGTGCCTGCCGCAGCGCCAGCCGTCCGACCGCGCTCCAGCCGAAGAAGCGGTTGACGCGCTGCAGGATGACGTCGGAGGCGTGCTGGATCTCCAGCGCCGCCGGGCCCTCGACCCGCAGCACCAGCGTGGCCGGCAGTTGCGGCTGGCCGTCCACCGGTCGCGGCCACTGGATCTTCAGCGGCTCGGAATGGGCGGCGATTTCCGGACCCGCGATTTCCGCCCAGCGCGTCACCAGTTCGCGCGCGGCGAATCCCTGCTTCGCATAGGCATCGGAAAACACGTCGCTGAGCAGGACGGAAAGCGGCTTGGCGCTGATCGGACCGGGTTTGGCCATGGTTTCCTATAGCACGCCGCGGTCTGCGCTAGGAACCTCGCCCCGGCTCATGGGCGGGCTTTTCCGGCTCCTTCCGGCCATCTAACTATTGAACCGGGACACGAAGAAAGACGTGGATGCCGACGTCAAGCGCGGGCATGACATGTGGAGAGAATGCCGCCCCCGTAATAGACAGTCGCAATGACCTACCCGGCGATCATTAAATCAACACCGCGCGCCGCTGCTTCGAAGGGGTCCGGCCGCCCCGTGCTGCTGCTCGACTGGTACGACCGGCATCGCCGCCTGCTGCCGTGGCGACCGCCGCCGGGCCAACGCGCCGATCCCTATCGGGTGTGGCTGTCGGAGATCATGCTGCAGCAGACCGGCGTCAAAACCGTCGCGCCTTATTTCCTGAAATTTCTGGCGCGCTGGCCCGATGTCGACGCGCTCGGCGGCGCCTCGCTCGACGAGGTGCTGCGGATGTGGGCCGGGCTCGGCTATTATTCGCGCGCCCGCAACCTGCACGCCTGCGCAGTGGCGGTCCGGCGCGATCACGGCGGCGTATTTCCCGATACCGAGCAAGCCTTGCGCGCGCTGCCGGGCATCGGACCCTATACCGCGGCGGCGATTGCCGCGATCGCGTTCGGCCGCCACACCATGCCGGTCGACGGCAATATCGAGCGCGTGGTGTCGCGGCTGTTCGCGGTCGAGGAAGCGCTGCCGCAGGCCAAGCCGCTGATTCAAAGATTGGCGGCGACGCTGCTCGAGGCAGGCGAGGTCAAGTCACGCGCCGGGGATAGCGCCCAAGCGCTGATGGATCTGGGCGCTTCGATCTGCACGCCGAAAAAGCCGGCCTGCGCGTTGTGCCCGCTCAATGGCGACTGCGCGGCGCGCGGGCGCGGCGATCAGGAAGCCTTTCCGCGCAAGGCGGCGAAGACATCCGGCGCGTTGCGCCAGGGTGCGGCGTTCGTCGTCACCCGCGGCGATCAGCTGCTGGTCCGCAGCCGACCCGAAAAAGGCCTGCTCGGCGGCATGACTGAAGTGCCGACCTCGCAGTGGCTCGCCGCGCAGGACGACGAAACCGCCCTGCGGCAGGCGCCGGCGCTGAAAGGCGTTGCGCGCTGGCATCGCAAGGCCGGCGTCGTCACCCATGTCTTCACGCATTTTCCGCTGCAGCTCGTGGTCTACACTGCAACCGTTGCCGCCCGCGCCGCCGCGCCGGCGGCAATGCGCTGGGTGCCGATTGCGACGCTGAAGGGGGAAGCGCTGCCGAGCCTCATGCGCAAAGTGATTGCCCATGGGCTCGGGGAATAGGGCTGCCCGGCCGCTGGTGTGGCGCCGGCACGGCCACGACCAGATCCGATGTCGCGGGCCGGCGCCCCGCCTCGTACCCGCCGATACCACAATCCCGGCCGGGATTGCCGACCGAATCGGTACCGCGGAGACGACGGAGTTAGATCATGCCGCCTTGGTCTTGAGATGGCCGAACATGATGTTGCGGGCCTCGTCGTCCATTTCGGCCTTGAACACGAACTTGTCTTTGAGCGCGACCGCCCGCGCCGCGGCGGGCCTTGCCGAAATCTCGTCCACCAGACGTTTCACATGGGGATATTTTGCGAATACCTCTTCGCCAAGCACGAACGGCGCCAGCCGCGCCCAGCCCCAGAAGGCCATGTCGACGATGGTGTAGGTATCACCGACCATATAGCGGCTGTTGGCGAGATGATCGTTGAGGATGCCGTAATGCCGCTGCGCCTCGAACTGGTAGCGGTTATTGGCGTATTCCAGTTCTTTCGGCGCGAAATGCTTGAAATGCACCGCCTGGCCGGAATACGGCCCGACGCCGCTGGCGACGAACATCAGCCAGGAAAGCAGCTGGGCGCGATTGGCGGGTGTGTTCGGCGGCAGGAACTTGCCGGTCTTCTCGGCGAGGTACAGCAGGATTGCATTGCTGTCGAACACCTTGACGCCGTCATCATCGATCGCCGGGACCTTGCCGTTCGGATTGACCGCGAGAAATTCCGGCTTGAACTGGTCGCCCTTGCGGGTGTCGACCGGCACGAGCTCGTAAGGAAGGCCGGACTCTTCCAGAAACAGCGCGACCTTGTTGGGGTTCGGCGCTCCGTTGAAATAAAATTTCAGCATCGGGGTCTCCATGGATTTGGCGGTAAAAATCACAACGCAAACGGGACGTCGCGGCGGGAAGAGCTTTTTTCTGCGTCGGTTCTGCGGCTGGCGCAACCGAAGAATTCGTGTCCACCCCCCGCGTCGCGGCGGCGGTGGCAAAAATGCCCTTTGCCATCGCACCGTAGAACTACGCTATCTCAGGCAAAACCGGCGCCAAATTACCCACCAATTGTCAAACCTTAAGGCAAAATTCAGCAGCGGCTCTTAACTGTCGCGGGTCTAGGCATTCATTGGGTGAATGCGGGTATCGGAAAGGCCGCTATGGCCCAGCACGTCAGTCCAAGCGGTCGCGAGACCTTCTTTTCGGCCTCCGAACTGATCGTCTCAAAAACCGATCTGAAAGGACGCCTGACCTATGCCAACGGCCTGTTCTGCAAGATCGCCGGCTATCGCGCATCCGAACTGATCGGCCAGCCGCACAGCATCATCAGACATCCCGATATGCCGCGCAGCGTCTTCCGTCTGCTGTGGGACACCATCGAGGATCGCCGCGAGATCTTTGCCTACGTCAAGAACATGGCCAGCAATGGCGATCACTATTGGGTCTTTGCCCACGTGACACCGTCGTTCAACGCCAGGGGCGAGATGATCGGTTACCACTCCAACCGCCGTGTCCCCGATCGCAAGGTGCTCGATTCCACGATCATTCCGCTCTATGCCGGCGTGCTGAAAATCGAGCGCGCCCACGCCAACGGCAAGGACGCGGTCGCGGCCGGATACAAAGCCCTCACCGATTTCGTCGCCTCGCAGAAAGTCGCATATGAAGAACTCATGTTTTCTCACAAAAGCGCTGCTTAGCATCGCAGCCGCGATTTGTGGATCGGTCGTCGCGTCAGCCCTGGATATGCTGGGCTACGTGGCCGCGGCCATCGTGGTTCAAGTGATGGCGACCGCCGCGCTGGGGCTCGCGATGTTCTGGATCGTCAAGACCGCGGGCCTGATACGGCAGGCGAAAGAGGTCTGCAAGCGGATCGTCGCGGGTGATTTCGAGGCGCGCATTCTTTCGATTCCGGAGAATGACAGCACGGCCGAACTGCTTGGTGCGATCAACGATATGATCGATGGCAGCGACGCCTTCGTTCGCGAGGCGACCGCGGCAATGAACGCGGTGCATCATAACAAATATTTCCGGCGCATTCTGCCCGGCGGCCTGCATGGCGCGCTGCTGCAGGGCGCAAACACCATCAACGATGCCACCGCCAGCATCGAGACCCGGATCAGGCAATTCGAGCGCCAGACCTCCGAACTCGAAGGCAGCGTAGGTTCGATCGTCTCCGCGCTGGACGAGGGCGCGGCGGAAATGAGCGGAACGGCCGGAAATCTGCAGACCGGAGCATCGTCCACCCGCGAACGCATCACCTCGATCGCCGCGGCCTCCGAGCAGGCCGCCTCCAATATGCAATCGGTGGCGTCGGCGACCGCGAAACTGTCTTCCAATGCCAGCGACGTCGGCGCCGACATTCTTCGTTCTGCGAATGTCGCCGGGCGCGCCGTCGAGCGGGTAACTGACGCGGCCGGCAGCGTCGACGTGCTGAAAGACGTCGCTGCGCGCATCAGCGAGGTCGTCAAGTCGATCAACGCCATCGCCAGCCAGACCAACCTGCTTGCGCTCAATGCGACGATCGAGGCTGCGCGTGCGGGCGAGGCGGGGCGGGGCTTTGCCGTGGTTGCCCATGAAGTCAAGGCGCTGGCGACCCAGACGGCGAATTTTACCGCCGAAATCGAGGCCCAGGTCCAACAGGTTCAGTCCGCCGCGGATCGTGTCGGTGTCTCGATCACCGAAATCGGCACCGTGATCGCGGAGGTCAACGATATCACCGGCAAGGTCGCCGCGACCTCGCAAGCGCAGTCAGAGGCGACCGCCGATATCGCACGCAACATCGATGACGCGTTTGCGGTGGTCGGACAAATCGCCAGCAATATTCAGGCGCTGGCGCAAACCGCAAGAGATACCGAACAGCTCGCGACATCGACGATGGCGGCGTCCGGCGACCTGTCGTCGCAGTCGAGCCTTCTGACGAAGGAAATCCGGACCTATCTGGATCAGGCCAGAGGCAATCTGGTCGATCAGGCGGGGTCGGGCGCGGCGCAACGGCCAACGCGAGCGGCTTGAATCCGGACCGGGCAGCTCGGGCGATCGGGATAGGTCAGCCCGCGGCCATCCCGGAGCGGATTTCGGCGCGCAGCTCGTCGATCAGCCGCAAGCCCTTCTTGGTCTCGATGTGCCAGAAGGTCCAGCCGTTGCAGGCACCTGAGCCCTGCGCCACCGCGCCGATACGGTGGATCGAGCCGACCTTGTCGCCGAGCATGATGGCGCCGTCGGCGCGGACCAGGGCGCCGTGGCGTTTCTTGGAGTCGACGAGCCTGGTGCCGGGCGAGATCATGCCGCGCTCGATCAGTTCGGAGAAGGCGACCCGCGGGGCATCGCGCGCGGTCATGAACGGCGCCAGCGTGGCCTCCGGCAGCGGCTCGATGGCCGCGATGCGGGCTTCCGCCGCGGCCGCGTAGGTCTGGTCGCGCTCGAAGCCGATATAGCTGCGGCCGAGCCGCTTGGCGACGGCACCGGTGGTGCCGGTACCGTTGAACGGATCGATCACCAGATCGCCGGGCTTCGACGACGACAGCAGCACCCGCGCCAGCAGGCCTTCGGGTTTCTGGGTCGGATGCACCTTCTTGCCGTCCCCGCCCTTGAGGCGTTCTTCGCCGGTGCACAGCGGGATCAGCCAGTCGGAACGCGCCTGCACGTCCTCATTGGCGGCCTTCAAGGCCTCGTAGTTGAAGGTATAGCCCTTGGCCTTCTCGTCGCGCGCGGCCCAGATCATGGTTTCATGGGCATTGGTGAAGCGGCGGCCGCGGAAATTCGGCATCGGATTGGTCTTGCGCCAGACGATATCGTTGAGCACCCAGAAGCCGAGGTCCTGCATGATCGAGCCGACCCGGAAAATATTGTGGTAGGAGCCGATCACCCACAGCGTTGCCGATGGTTTCATGACGCGGCGGCAGGCCAGCAGCCAGGCGCGGGTAAAGTCATCGTAAGCGGCGAACGAGGAGAATTTGTCCCAGTCGTTGTTGACGGCATCGACGTGGGATTCGTCGGGACGCTTGAGATCGCCCTTGAGCTGCAGGTTGTACGGCGGATCTGCGAATACCAGATCGACCGAACCAGCCGGCAGTTTCGACATCTCGGCGACGCAATCGCCAACGACGATACGAACGCTCGGATGGGACTCGAATTGAGTGCGGGGCGCCTTTGCAGACGCCCCGCGACGCGACACAACCATGACTCAAATACTCTGACTCAGGCGACGCAGTCGGCGACGCGGGACTAAACAACCGACTGGCCATACATTGACGAGCCAAAGTAAAAATCGGCTTAACCGGGCAATTCTTTCACGCTAGGCAATTTTTGCCGGGCGGGTTATTGATTAATGGAATGCAAATTTTAAATCTTCGCAGCGTTCGCGATCAGCAAGCCCGCTGCGGCAGATTGCAATGCAGGGAAAGTAAGGAAAAGCGCCATGCGTTATGATGACTTCCGTCGCAGCGACGACATCGACGATCGTCGCGATGACAGCGGCGGTGGAATCGGTGGCGGCGGCGGCGGCTTTGGTCTTCCGATGGGCGGCGGTGGGCTCGGCATCGGTACCTTGATCGTGCTCGGCCTTGTCAGCTACGCGCTCGGCATCGATCCGCGCATCCTGATCGGCGGCGCGGAAGTTCTCAACGGTGGCCGCAGCCAGGCGCCGAGCTATCAGTCCGATCGCCGGTCGGCGCCGGCCAAGACCGGCGCGCCGACCGATGAGATGGGCAGCATGATTGCCGGCATCCTCGGCGAGATCGACGATCGCTGGAGCGAAATCTTTCAGGCCAGCGGTCAAACCTTCACCGGTCCGCGCATCGTGCTGTTTCGCAACGCCACCAATGGCGGGCGCTGCGGCATGGCGCAAGCGGCGATGGGGCCGTTCTATTGCCCGCCGGACAAGCAGATCTTTCTCGATACCGGATTTTTCCGCGAGGTCGAGACCCGGTTCCACGGCTGTTCGGGCAATGCCTGCAAGTTCACCGCGGCCTATATCATCGCTCATGAGGCCGGACATCACGTGCAAAACCTGCTTGGCATCCTGCCGCGCGTGACACGGCTGCAGCAGCAGGCGGGCAGCAAGGCGGAATCCAATGCGCTGCAGGTCAAGGTCGAGTTGCAGGCCGATTGTTTGTCCGGCGTCTGGGTGAACCGCGAGGAGAAGAAACGTCCGGGCTTCCTCGAAGCCGGCGACATCGACGCGGCGCTGACGACGGCGTCCGCGATCGGCGACGACACCCTGCAGCGCGAGACCACCGGGCGGGTGGTTCCGGATTCATTCACCCACGGCACTGCCGCGCAAAGAAAGCATTGGTTCATGACCGGCTATCAGCAGGGCACCGTGCAGGCCTGCAACACATTCGCGGCGGGGGCGTTGTAACGCATCGGCGTCTTTGCGGAGTTCACCATGGCCTCAATCGACGACTCCAAGGCATTCGTGCCGCTCAACATCGCGGTGCTGACGATTTCCGACACCCGCGCGCTGGCGGATGACAAATCCGGAACCGTGCTGTCGGAGCGGCTCACCGCCGCCGGTCACCGGCTGGCGGCGCGCGAGGTCATTGTCGACGACGTCGATGCGATCCGCATCATCGTCAGAAGGTGGATTGCCGATCCGGGCGTCGATGTCATCATCACCACCGGCGGCACCGGCTTCACCGGTCGCGACGTGACGCCGGAGGCGATCGAGCCGCTGTTTGAAAAAAGGATGGACGGCTTCTCGATCGCCTTCCACATGCTGAGCCATGCCAAGATCGGTGCCTCAACGATCCAGAGCCGTGCCACCGCGGGGGTCGCGGGCGCCACCTTCATCTTCTGCCTGCCGGGATCGCCGGGCGCCTGCCGCGACGGCTGGGATGGCATCCTCGCCGCCCAGCTCGATTACCGGACGCGGCCCTGCAACTTTGTCGAGATCATGCCGCGGCTGGACGAACATCTGCGCCGGCCGAAGGCGCAGGGGGCTTCCGCCTGATCGCGGTCACCGCCGCCGCCCCAGCTTCAACAGCAAAGCCCACGCCGCGCGCCCCAGATGGCGGCAGGCTGCGGCGCGAATCCGATGCGCTTTGCGCTTGTAGAAGGCCATCTTTTCCGGCGTGATGCGGCGCGCTGTATCGCGACGCGCCGCCGTCACAATTCGCGTTCCCAGGTCTCGCCGATCAGGTCGCGGCCGAAATCGCGATGCGGCTCGCTGGCCACCCGCACGAAGCCGGCATCCTGATAGATCCTGCGGGCGGCGACCAGAATGCTCTGGGTCCATAACGTGATCTTGCGATAGCCGCAGGCCCGCGCGAAGGCGACGCATTCGCCTACCAGCCGCCGGCCCAGTCCCTGTCCGCGCCCGGCCGGATCGACCAGCAGCAGCCGCAGCTTGGCGATGTCGTCGGTGTGCCTGACCAGAAATACCGAGCCGACCGGGTTGCCGTCGATGTCCGCGATCCAGCAGCGTTCCCGCGCCGCGTCGAACGAGGTGAGGAATTTTGCCACGATCTCCGCGACCAGGCTTTCGAATTTGGAATCGAAGCCATATTCGCGGGCATAAAACGAGCCATGCCTCTGCACCACCCATCCGATGTCGCCCGGACGAGGGCCGCGCAGCACCGCGGGGGGAAGCGGCGCGGCCGCGCCGCCGAGCAGCCGCTCGATCACGGCCATCGCGCCGATCAGCCGTTCACGGTCGCCCCGTGGCAGTGCGGCGAGCATCGACGCGACATCGTCGTGCGAACTGCGATCGAGCCTGGCGAACGCCTGACGCCCCTTTGCGGTCAGCCCGAGCCGGTATTGCCGCCGGTCCGACGGCAACGGCTTGCGGGTGATCAGGCCCTGTTCATCGAAATTCTGGATGATGCGGCTGAGGTAGCCCGGATCAAGGCCAAGTTCGATCCCGATCTCCTTGGCGGCCGGGTTTTCCCGGTTGGCCAGCTCGTACAACACCCGCGCTTCGCTCAGCGAGAATGGATTTTTCAGCAGTTGCTGGTCGAGAACCCCGAGCTTGCGGGTGTAGAAGCGGTTGAACGCCCGCACCGCGGCGACCCGGTCATCGATCTCTGGCTGCGACATGCTTGCCATTGTCAAACAGTTATTTGACTTTGGCAAGTATATCTTTGGGCCCGCTAGGCGACGATGATCCGGCTGCGCAGCAGCGTGCGCGAGGAGCGGCCGAGCTGCCGGAGCAGCCGGGCCTCGGAACGGCGGGCGTCCGGCGCGTAACCGCCGAGCCGGTCGTAGTGATCGCGAGCGATCAGCAAGCCCTGGTCGGCCGAGGGGCCGGCAATGAGGCGGGCGACAAATTTGAGACCGTCGCGAAACCTTGTTTCGGCATAGGGCGAGCGGGCGTAGCGGAAGATTCCGGCGCGAGGCTGTCCGCTGCTCGACACCCGTTGGATGAACTGGGTGGTTTCATCGATCCAGCCGCTGTCGAGCACGGCGCCGGCATGCAGGAACATGAGCCAGGGCGACCGGGCCTGCCGGGCGCCTGCCGCCAGCGCTGCCGCACGCGACCCCTCGAACCGCAAAAACCGGCAGCCGGCGACGTCGGCGACCCGCTCGATCACGCCGGTGTCGGCCCGGTCGACCAGCAGCACCTCGCGCACCACGCCGGCCGCAGCACCCGGCACCAGCGCCGCCAGGGTTGCCACCGCGGGCTGTTCGATGCCGTCGGTCGGGATGATGACGCTGAGCATAACTGTCTCTATCAAGGCTCAAATGGCCGAAAGCGCTGCACTATTAGCACCTTGTATCGGCCAAATCAGCCTGCGTGCTGCGGCTTTTTACGGCAGGCGCGGGCCGCCGGCAGCGGTCGGCGTGATTTGCTTTCGGCTTTGGATGCCTGTTTCATGTTCTTGCTTTGTTCCAAATCCATGCTATGTTCTGACCATGAGTCGAGCATCCTCACATGCCCTCAAGCACCCGCCGGTCACGGCGCCCTCCGAACCGGCGGGTGCGTCTTCTGCTTTTCCGGAACTCGCGGTCGCCATCGAGCGCGAGCGGCGGCGTGGCCGCGGCGCGCAATCCAACGACAGCGGACGCTTCGAGGCCGAAGCCCGCGTCGCGTTCGACGATGGCTGGCAGAGCCTCGACGAATTGCCCCCGTTCAAGACCACGGTCGCGATCGACACCGCGCGAAAAGTCATCACCCGCAACGACTCGCCGGATATCGGCTTCGACCGCTCGATCAACCCCTACCGCGGTTGCGAGCATGGCTGCGTCTACTGCTTTGCGCGCCCGACCCACGCTTATCTCGGCCTGTCGCCGGGGCTGGACTTTGAATCCAGGCTGTTCGCCAAGCCCGACGCGCCGCAGCTTCTGGAAAAGGAATTGGCGGCGCAGGATTACGAACCGCGCATGATCGCGATCGGTACCAACACCGACCCCTACCAGCCGATCGAGCGCGAGCGGAAGATCATGCGCGGCATTTTGGAGGTTCTGGATCGCGCCTCGCATCCGGTAGGCATCGTGACAAAATCGGCGCTGGTGACGCGCGACATCGACATTCTGGCGCGGATGGCCAAGCGTAATCTCGCCAAGGTGGCGCTGTCGGTCACGACGCTCGATGCCAAGCTCGCGCGCACCATGGAGCCGCGGGCCTCGACCCCGGCGCGGCGGCTCGAGGCATTGCGGCAATTGTCGGAAGCCGGAATCCCGACCACGGTGATGGTGGCGCCGGTGATCCCCGCGCTGAACGATTCCGAGATCGAGCGCATTCTAGACGCCGCGGCGCATGCCGGCGTCAAGGAAGCGAGCTATGTGCTGCTGCGGCTGCCGCTCGAGGTCCGCGACCTGTTCCGCGAATGGCTGATGGCGAATTACCCCGACCGCTACCGGCACATCTTTACCCTGATCCGCGATATGCGCGGCGGCCGCGACTATGATTCGCAGTGGGGGACGCGGATGAAGGGCACCGGACCGATGGCCTGGATGATCGGGCGCCGGTTCGAGATCGCCTGCGAAAAGCTCGGGCTCAACAAACGGCGTTCCAAATTGACCACCGATCATTTCGCGCGGCCGAAACGCAGCGGGCAGCAGCTCAGCCTGTTCTAGTCGATCCTTGCCCTCCGGGGGAGGACAAGGAAAGTGAATAGCGGGAATTGCGCCCAGTTCCCGGTTGCGCCTTGCGGCTCGCTTGCGCACCATCCCGGCATGATTCGGGATAAATCGGGCAAACAATCAGCCAAACCGGCGAACGGCGTAATTGCGGTGGCGGCGCCGAGCTTTCGCCGCGAGCGCGCGTTGATCAAGCGCGGCGTCTGGCCGGTGGCCGGCTGCGACGAGGCTGGCCGCGGCCCGCTGGCGGGTCCGGTCGTGGCCGCTGCGGTGGTGCTCGATCCCCTGCGGATTCCAAAGGGCATCGACGATTCGAAGCGGCTGACGCCGGAACGCCGCGAGGAATTGTTCGAGCAGATCTGCGCCACCGCGTCGTTCGCGGTGGCCTTCGCTTCGCCGGCGCGCATCGATCGCGACAATATCCTGCGTGCTTCACTGTGGGCGCTGGCGCGCGCGGTCCATGCGCTCCCGGAAATGCCGAAGCATGTGTTCGTCGATGGCCGCGACCGGCTCGATACCGCTTGCGACTGCGAAGCCGTGATCGGCGGCGATGGGCTGATCATGTCGATCGCGGCGGCGTCGATCGTCGCCAAGGTCGCGCGCGACCGCCTGATGTGCAAGCTGGCGCAGGATTGCCCGGGTTATGGATTCGAATCCCACAAGGGCTACGCCGTGCCGGAGCATCTCGAGGCGCTCGATCGGCTCGGACCCACGGTGTATCACCGCCGCTTGTTTGCCCCCGTCGTGGCGGCGCGCGCAAGGCACGAGGCGATGACCGTCGAAACCGGCGTCGTCTCGAGGCCAACGGCGATCGCGGAGGTTTCGACCGGAGTCTAACGCCAGTGTTTCGGTTCTGCTTCAATCAAAACCGAAGCTCTGGTGGTTTTCTTGATGCGTTTTCTTCGTGCGACCCGGTATCCACGGAGCCTGTCATCGGGCGCGCATCGGCGCGACCCGTTGGTTCGAAACGCCAGGTTGCCTCGGCGGCTCACGCGCTTTATCACACGCCGGGATCGAACCGGGCCCGACCGCAGGTCCGGATTGGGCATTTCGGACAGTTCATGCGTTTCACCTCGCTGATTATCGAACTGATCCGCGCCCGGCCGCGGCTGGTGGTCTGGCTGGTGGTTTTGCTGCAGGCGGCGTTGTGGCTGATGCTGCCTGTGCTGCTGTATCGGAGCCCTCCCGGCGAGCTTGCCACCGTGCTGGCCTTTGGCCGCGAATACCAGGTCGGAACCGATCTTGGTCCGCCGCTGGCGTTCTGGCTTGCCGATATCGCGTTTCGCGCCGCCGGCAATCATCTGTTCGGGGTTTACCTGCTGGCGCAGCTTTGCTCGATCGCCAGCTTCTGGACGCTTTATCAGCTGGCCCGCGCCGTGGTGGGCGGACCGCAGGCCGTGCTGGCGGTGCTGCTGACGATGACGGTCGCGGCCTTCAGTTGGCCCGGTGTCGAGTTCGGCCCCCTGGTGCTGGCGCGCCCGCTGTGGGCGTTGCTGCTGCTGCATTCCTGGCAATTGATCGGCCAGGGCCGCCGCAACGCCTGGTTTGCCTGGTCGATCGAAGCCGGACTTTTGCTGCTGACCACCTCCGCCGCGATCGGCCTCCTGGTCCTGATCGCCGGATTTGCGCTGGCGACCCCGCGCGGGCGGCGCATGCTGCGGTCGTTCGATCCGCTGTTCGCGTTGCTGGTGATCATGGTGCTGGCGCTGCCCTATCTGGTTTGGCTGATCCGCGCCGGCGTCCTGGCTGCGCTGCCATGGCCGGCGATCGGCGATTGGCGCGCGCGGGGGCTGCACTTTGCCGGGTTGCTCGGCGGCCTGCTGTTGGCGGTTTCCGGCATCGTCCTGCTGGCGGTGCTCAACTCCGGCTGGTTCGATCGCAGCCGGGAAGAGGCGCCGATCATCTATCGGCCGCCGGTCGAGCCGCTGGCGCGCGACTTTGTCTATTTCTTCGCCATCGGCCCGGCGCTTGCGGCAAGCCTGGTCTCCGGTCTGTTCGGTCTGGACCGGGTCGCTGGCGGAGCTGGCGTCGTGTTGCTGATGTCGGGACTGGCCGTGATCGTCGCGACCGGCGATCTGGTGCATTTGCGGCGTCAGCGCGTGCTGCGTTCGGTCTGGGCGGCGGCCATCCTGGCCCCGGCGCTCGTGGTGGTCGCATCGACGCTGTTTCTGCCCTGGACCGGCGGGGCCGAGGTGGCGACTTCACTGCCGGCGGCGGCGATCGGACATTTTTTCAGCGACAGTTTCGAGCGGCGCACCAATCATCCGCTGCAGGCGGTGGCGGGCGACGCGCAGCTTGCCAGCCTGATCGCATTGGGCGCCGGGCGTCCGCATCTGTTGCTCGACGCGGTGCCGGAACGGACGCCGTGGCTGACGATGGACAAATTCAACCGAATCGGCGGGGTCGTGGTCTGGCGCGCTTCCGACACCGACGGCACCCCGCCGGCCGCCATCGCGCAGCGTTTTCCCGGCCTGGTGCCGGAAGTGCCGCGGGCATTCGAGTGGCTGGTGAACGGCCGGCGGCCGCTGTTGCGGATCGGCTGGGGCATCGTGCGGCCGAAGACGCCGTAAGCGGGCTTCGGTTCAGGGTTTTCAGGATGACGCAGGCTTTGTCTGCGCCAGTGCCTTTGCGATCGAGCGCAAATCCTGCCACGCCAGCCGCTTGTAGGACGGTGAGCGCAACAGATAGGCCGGATGGAAGGTGGCCAGGGCGCGGATCACGCGGCTGCCGGTGTCGTATTCGAGCCATTTGCCGCGGGTTTTCATGATGCCCTCGCGGGTCGACAGCAGGGTCTGGGTCGAGGGATTGCCGAGCGTCACCAGTACATCCGGGTTCACCAGTTCGATCTGCCGCTGGATGAACGGCAGGCAGATCTGCGTCTCCTGCGGCGTCGGGGTGCGGTTGCCCGGAGGCCGCCATGGAATGACATTGGCGATGTAGACGCTGCTGCGGTCCAGCCCGATCGCGGCCATCATCCGGTCGAGCAGCTTGCCCGATCGGCCGACAAACGGCAGACCCTCGATGTCTTCCTCGCGTCCGGGGGCCTCGCCGACGAACATGATCCGCGCCTGCGGGTTGCCGTCGGCGAATACCAGGCGGGTGGCGGTCGATTTCAGCGCGCAGCCCTCGAATTTTTCCATCAGCTCGCGCAGCGCCTCGAGCGTAGGCGCGGACTGCGCCGCTTCCCGTGCCGACATGATCGCCGCCTCCGGCGCCTGCGCCGCGTCGCCCCGCGCCGCCGGGATTCCGGCCGCCGCGGTTCTGACCGGCTCGGGCGGCGCAGGTTCGCGCGCGGCCGGACCGATGTCGGGATCGGACAGCCGGTTGACCGGCTCCTCCGCCAGCGCGCAGTCGACCCCGGCCTCCAGATAAAAGGCCAGCAATTGCCGGACACTGGGGGCGCGGTCAGGCGTCATGGCGAAAGCTCAGGGGCATCACGCCAATCTAGGACGGATTGCGCCGCAGCGAAACGCCTGATGGTTCGTTTCCATGGTTGTCCTTCCTGCAAAAATCGGAAACAAACAGGTTTTGGAAGCGTTCCCAACCCCGGGCTGAGACCAGATCATGAGCACCGAAGAACTGCCGCCGCGCGAATCCATGGAATTCGACGTCGTGATCGTCGGCGCCGGACCGTCCGGCCTGTCTGCCGCGATCCGGCTGAAACAGCTCAATGCCGATTTGACGGTCGTCGTGGTGGAGAAGGGCTCCGAAGTCGGCGCCCATATCCTGTCCGGCGCGGTGATCGATCCGGTAGCGCTCGACCGGCTGATTCCGGATTGGCGCGAGGACGCCGACTGCCCGCTGAAGACACAGGTCAAGACTGACAAGTTCTATTGGATGACTTCCGGCATGGCGATCCCGTTGCCGTCGATCGCGATGCCGCCGCTGATGAACAATCACCATTGTTACATCGGCTCGCTCGGCAACGTGTGCCGCTGGCTCGCGCGCAGGGCCGAGGCGCTCGGCGTCGAGATCTATCCGGGCTTTGCCGCGACCGAAACGCTCTATGATGAAAAAGGCGCGGTGCGCGGCATCGCCACCGGCGACATGGGCGTCGACAAGGATGGCTCGCACAAATCCTCCTATACCCGCGGCATGGAATTGCTCGGCAAATACACCCTGTTCGCCGAAGGCGCGCGCGGCAGCCTGACCAAGCAATTGATCGCCAGGTTCGGCCTCGACGCCAATAGCGAGCCGGCGAAGTTCGGCATCGGCCTCAAGGAGGTCTGGCAGATCGATCCAGCCAAGCACCAAAAAGGCCTGATCCAGCATTCGTTCGGCTGGCCGCTGAACAATTCAACCGGCGGCGGCTCGTTCCTGTACCACTACGACGACAATCTGGTGGCCGTCGGTTTCGTCGTGCATCTCAATTACGACGATCCGTATCTGTCGCCATTCGACGAATTCCAGCGTTTCAAGACCCATCCGGCGATCCGCGCCCTGTTCGAAGGCGGCAGGCGGCTCGCCTATGGCGCGCGCGCCATCACCGAGGGCGGCTACCAGTCGGTGCCGCGCCTCAGCTTTGCGGGCGGCGCGCTGATCGGCTGCGCGGCGGGTTTTGTCAACCTGCCGCGCATCAAGGGCGTGCATAACGCGATCGGCAGCGCCATGCTCGCGGCCGAACACGCCGCCGCGGCGCTCGGCGCCGGCCGTGCCAATGACGAACTGGTCGAATACGAGAATGCGTGGCGCTCGTCGCCGGTCGGCAGGGATCTCTACCCGGTCCGCAACGCCAAGCCGCTGTGGTCGAAGTTCGGCACCATGATCGGCACGATGCTGATCGGCTTCGACCTGTGGTGCAACACGCTCGGTTTCTCGCTGTTCGGGACCCAGTCGCATGCCAAGCCGGATCGCAAGACGCTGGATCCGGCCAAGGCCCATACGCCGATCGCGGCCCCCAAACCGGACGGCAAGCTCACCTTCGACAGGCTGTCGTCGGTGTTCCTTTCCAACACCAACCATGAAGAGGACCAGCCGGTTCATCTCAAGGTCGCCGACATGAACCTGCAGAAGACCTCCGAGCACGACGTCTATGCCGGCCCGTCCAACCGGTACTGCCCGGCCGGGGTCTATGAATGGGTCGAGGAGGCTGCCGGACCGCGCTTCGTCATCAACGCCCAGAACTGCGTCCATTGCAAAACCTGCGACGTGAAGGATCCGAACGGCAACATCACCTGGGTGCCGCCGGAGGGCGGCGGCGGTCCCAATTATGAGGCGATGTGACCACGATTGCGTGAGCCGGCCCCCGGCGGGGTGCGACCGCCGGTCACGATACCGCCACACTGCAAGCGTTTTCAGGAGCGGCTGGCCAAATCGGCGGCCATCGGGCCTTGGCTGACGACCGATTCGCCAGCCCCTATCCTTGCGGTTGAGCGCCAAACGCGGCATTGTCACAAGGCTTGATGCCGACGATTGAGTTCGCATTCGAGGTTGCTCGGAAGATCCCGTCATAAATCCTGGAGCTAGGCGAACCCTGATGTTTTCCATTCGTTGCAATCGCTGGACGATCGCCGCATTCGCTTTCACCGCACTGGTTGTGCCCGGTTCGCTTTCGGCCCAGACGCCGGATCATCCGGCCGACAACTCGGCGCAGTTTCCCACCAGTCACGATCTGAGATCGCTGACGATGTCGGGCAGCTATCTGGCCGCCCGTCACGCCAGCGTCGAGCGCGACGCCAGTTCGGCGGCGGAGTTCTATCGCTCGGCGCTTCGTACCGATCCGAAGAACAGCGAATTGCTCGATCGGGCTTTCATCTCGTCGCTCGCCGACGGCGACATCGACGAGGCCGTCAAGCTCGCCGACCGTATCTTGACGATCGACAAATCCAACCGCGTTGCCCGGCTTGTGGTCGGCGTGCGCGACCTCAAATTGAAGAAATATGCCAGCGCGCAGCTCAACATCAACCAGTCGATTCGCGGACCGATCACCGATCTGGTCGCGACGCTGCTGTCGGGTTGGGCCAGTTACGGGGCCGGCGACGCCAAATCGGCCGTCGCCAACATCGACAAGCTGACCGGCCCGGAATGGTATCCGATCTTCAAGGATCTGCACTCCGGCATGATCGACGAACTGGCCGGCAAGGACAAGGACGCCGGCGTGCGCCTGGAGCGGGCCTACAAGCTCGACGATTCCATGCTGCGGGTGGCCGACGACTATGCGCGCTGGCTGACGCGCAACAAGGATGAGGCGGCGGCGACCGCCGTCTATGAAGCGTTCGACAAGAAGCTGCCGCGTCATCCGCTGGTGCTGGAAGGCCTGCGAGAGACCAAGGCCGGCAAGAAGCTGTCGCCGCTGGTGGATTCGCCGCAGAGCGGCGCCGCCGAAGCGCTTTACGGCATCGGCGCAACGTTGACGCGCCGTGGCGGCGAAGATCTCGCGCTGGTCTATTTGCAGCTCGCGCTCTACCTCGAGCCCAATCATCCGCTGGCGCTGCTGTCGCTGGCCGATCTCTACGAGTCGGTGAAGAAGCCGGCGATGGCGATCAAGGTCTATGAGCGGATGCCGGCGAGTTCGCCGCTGAAGCGCAATGCCCAGATTCAGCTTGCGACCGATCTTGACGCCGCCGACCGCAGCGACGAGGCGATCAAGATCCTGAAGAGCGTCACCGCGGAAGATCCCAAGGACCTCGAAGCCATCATGGCGCTCGGCAATGTCGAGCGCGGCCGCAAGAAGTTCGCCGAATGCGCCCAGACCTACTCCCAGGGCATTGATGCCTTGACCGACCCGACCGACAAGGCCAACACGGTTAACTATTATTACCGCGGCATCTGCGAGGAACGCTCCAAGCAGTGGAGCAAGGCCGAGGCGGACATGCGCAAGGCGCTCGAGCTGCAGCCCGACCAGCCGCATGTGCTGAATTACCTGGGCTATTCGTGGATCGATCAGGGCATCAATCTCGACGAAGGCATGAAGATGATCAAGCGCGCCGTCGAGCAGCGCCCCGATGACGGTTACATCGTGGACTCGCTGGGCTGGGCCTATTACCGCATCGGCAACTACGATGATGCGGTGAAGAATCTCGAGCGCGCGATCGATCTGAAGCCGGAAGACCCCACCATCAACGACCATCTCGGCGATGCCTATTGGCGCGTTGGCCGCACGCTGGAAGCAAAATTCCAGTGGGCGCACGCCCGCGACCTGAAGCCCGAGCCGGAAGACCTGCCGAAGATCGAAGCCAAGATCGAGAACGGCCTGCCGGACGATGCCTCGTCGTCTTCTGCGTCTTCCTCCGCGGACAAGAAAAAAGAAGACGGCAAAGGCGGCTGATCGAAGGGCTGGTCGCCGATGCCGGCGCTGATGGAAGACGCGCGGGCCAAGGTCAACCTCACCCTTCGGGTGATTGGACGCCGCGTCGACGGCTATCACGATCTCGAAAGCGTGGTCGCGTTCGCCGATTGCGCCGATCGTCTCAGCCTGACGCCCGGATCCGGGCTCGATCTGAAGATGTCAGGACCGCTGGCGCAGGCCTGCGGGGAGACCGGCGACAACCTCGTGCTCAAGGCCGCGCGCCTGCTCGGCGAGCGGGTGCCGGAGCTGAAAGCCGGTGAGTTTACGTTGCAGAAAGTGCTGCCGGTCGCGGCCGGTATCGGCGGCGGTTCCGCTGACGCTGCGGCGGCGCTGCGGTTGCTGGCACAATTGAACGGGCTTGCGCTCGACGACAAGCGCCTGCTCGAGGTTGCATTGCAGACCGGCGCCGATGTGCCGGTCTGTCTCGCCTCACGCGCCTGCGACATGACCGGCGTCGGCGAGACCTTGTTGCCGCTCAGCCTGCCGATCATGCCCTGTGTAATGGTCAACCCGCGTGTTGCCGTGGCCACCAAGGATGTGTTCCAGGCCCTCGGCTTGCGCAATGGCGAATTGCTGGTGGGGGCGACCGACGTGTTGCAGGCAACCGCCTGGCCCGAGCAGGGCGCGTCGGTCGAAGACTGGGTCGAAGCCCTCGCGGCCAGTTCGAACGACCTGGAAGCGCCGGCCACCCGCATCCAGCCTGTGATCGGCGAGGTTATATCGGCGCTCAACGCCACCAACGGGGCCTGGCTGGCCCGGATGTCGGGGTCGGGCGCGACCTGCTTTGCGATCTATGAGAACACCGCCGAGGCGCAACGCGCGGCGCAGAAGATTCAACTCGATCACCCCGGCTGGTGGGTCCATGCCGGTGTGTTGAGCTAGGCGTTCCCGGACGCCCAGCACAAGGCCCGGCGACGAACTCGCTAATGCGACCGCGCCAGGCAGAATGCCACCACCTGTTCCAGCGCCGTCTTCATCGGCGAAGCCGGAAACAGCGCCAGCGCATCGACCGCCATCGCGCCGTAATGCTGGGCGCGGTTGATGGTATCCTCGAGCGCGCGGTGCTTGGTCATCAGGCCGATGGCGTGATCGAGATCGCCATCGCCGATTTCGCCGCGCTCCAGCGCGTTGACCCAGAAGGCACGCTCGCCGTCGTTGCCGCGGCGGAACGCCAGCACCACCGGCAGCGTGATCTTGCCCTCGCGGAAATCGTCGCCGATGTTCTTGCCGAGTTTGGCGGCCTTGCCGCCATAGTCCAGCACATCGTCCACCAGCTGGAACGCGATGCCCAGATTCATGCCGACCGAGCGGCAGGCGGTCTGCTCGGCCTTGGGCCGGTTGGCGATGACCGGGCCTACCTCGCAGGCCGCGGCGAACAATTCGGCGGTTTTGCCGCGGATTACCGCGAGATATTCGTCCTCGGTGGTGGCGGTGTTCTTGGCCGCCGCAAGCTGCATCACTTCGCCTTCGGCAATCGTTGCCGCGGCGGACGACAGGATGTCGAGCGCGCGCAGCGAGCCGACCTCGACCATCATGCGGAAGGCCTGGCCGAGCAGGAAGTCGCCGACCAGAACGCTGGCCTCGTTGCCCCACAGCATCCGCGCCGACAGCTTGCCGCGCCGCAATTCGCTCTCGTCGACCACGTCGTCATGCAGCAAGGTGGCGGTGTGCATGAACTCGACCGAGGCCGCGAGCTTGATATGGCCGTCGCCGCTGTAGCCGGCCAGTCCGGCCATCGCCAGCGTCAGCATGGGGCGCAGCCGCTTGCCGCCCGAGGAGATCAGGTGGTTGGCGACCTCGGGGATCATGGTGACTTCGGAGCCGGTCCGCGACAGGATCGTGGCGTTGACCCGCTCCATGTCGGCGGCGACCAGCCCGACCAGTTGATCGATCGAAGCTGCCGAGGGGCTCTCGAAGGGTACTATAACCGCCACGGTGGTCTCCACATTTGCCCAATACGCACTATGCTCGGATATAACAATAGAAAGTGCGGAGTAACGCGGCAAGGGCACCAAGCTGATAACACCCGCCGCGAAGCTGTGCGTCGGGTCGACAAAGGAGAGCCAAAGCGTGCGGGAACTGGTTCGGACCAACGATATCGTGCTGGTTTCGGCTGTCGGCGCGCTGCTCGACGGCGCCAATATTCATCATCTGGTGCTGGACCAGAACATGAGCATCATCGAGGGCTCGCTCGGGGTGCTGCCGAGGCGGATTCTGGTTCATGACGAGGATAATCGCGAGGCGCGCCAGGTTCTCAGCGATGCCGGCCTGTCGCACGAATTGCGGACCGATGACTGAAGTTTCCGGCGAATTCACCGAGGATGCCTTCCTCGGCGGACAGTTGCGTCTGCGGCAGCCGAAATCGGGCCACCGCGCCGGCCACGACGCCGTGCTGCTGGCCGCCGCGACTCTGGCGCGCCCGGGTGAGCGGGTGGTGGATTTCGGCGCCGGCGTCGGCGCCGCCGGCCTCAGCGTCGCCAGACGCGTGGCCGGAATCCAGCTCATTCTGGTTGAGATCGACCAGGCGCTCGCGGAGCTGGCCCGCGCTAACGCCGCTGCGAACGCCATCGCGGCTGACGTCATCGTGCTGGATGTGACCTCGGCCGCAATGGCGTTTGCCGCGGCGGGGTTGCCACCCGACAGCGCCGATGTCGTGCTGATGAACCCGCCGTTCAACGATCCGGCGCGGCATCGCGCCTCGCCGGACAAGGCCCGCCAGACCGCGCATCTGTCGACCACGGCGACACTCGAGAGCTGGATTCATGCGGCCCGACGAACCCTGAAATCCGGCGGAGTGCTCAGCTTGATCTGGCGCGCCGATGGCCTCGCGGAGCTGCTGGCGGCGCTCGACCGCGGCTTTGGCAGTCTGGTCATGGTGCCGGTCCATGGCGAGGCCGCAATGCCGGCGAACAGGGTGTTGATTCGCGCCATCAAGGGTGGCAAGGCACCGCTTCGAATTCACGCCGCCCTGATGCTCAACGACGAGCAGGCGGGGCCGAGCCAACGGGTGCAGGACATTCTGGCAGGAAAAGGGGTGTTGCCGTCGGCTATGCCGTGAATGCCGCGCAATCGCTCAGGCTTTGAGCGGCTGTCAGGGAAGCGTTTTCGAGCGCTGTTCTGGCGCTGAAGTGAAGTGAACCGCGGTCAAAATTATACCGATCAGCATCATCAGCAGATAGATTTTCATGTCTTTCTCCGCTGCACCAATGCAGCTTAACTGCCGCAATGCAAAGGCCGTTCCACCAAACCTATGACAGTGGCGTGATAAGAAATGGTTAATCCGAGGTAACGACATGACGGAACAAACGGGCGCTCAGGGCCTGATCAACAGGTTGAAAGAACTGCTTCCGGCGCGCCTGCGGCGTGGAACCGCCGTGGTGCCGGTGGTCAGGCTGTCCGGCGTGATCGGCGCCGTGACGCCGCTGCGTCCCGGCATGTCGTTGGCCGGCGTTGCCAGAACCCTGGAGCGCGCCTTCGCCCATAGGAACGCCAAGGCGGTGGCGCTGGTGATCAATTCGCCCGGCGGCTCGCCGGTGCAGTCGCGCCAGATCTATTTGCGGATCAGGCAACTGGCTGCGGAAAAGCAACTGCCGGTGCTGGTCTTTGTCGAGGACGTCGCGGCCTCCGGCGGCTACATGCTCGCCTGCGCGGGCGACGAGATCTTCTGCGATCCGTCGTCGATCCTGGGCTCGATCGGCGTGGTCGGCGGCTCCTTCGGATTTCAGGAATTGATCAAGAAGATCGGCGTCGAGCGGCGGCTTTATACGGCCGGCGCGCACAAGGCGATGCTCGATCCGTTCCAGCCGGAAAATCCCGACGACGTGGCGCGCGTCAAGGCGCTGCAGCGCGAGATCCACGACATCTTCATCGAACTCGTGAAGCAGAGCCGGGGCAGCCGCCTCACCGGCGCCGACGAGGTTCTGTTCACCGGCGAATATTGGGCGGGCGGAACCTCGGTTTCGCTTGGCCTTGCCGACGCCATCGGCGACCTGCGCTCGACGCTGCGCGCGCGCTATGGCGACAAGGTGCTGACACCGGTGATCGCGCCCGCGACCGGGATGCTGTCGAGCCTGTTCGGCCGCAAATCCGCCGGTGCCGCGATGAGCCAGCTCGAAGCCCTGGCGGGCCTGCCGGATGAGCTGATTTCGGCGCTGGAGACCCGGGCAATTTGGGCCAAATTCGGGTTCTGAGGGCGGATTAAGCCGCGCCATTTGGTCCCGGAAAACGCGATTGCAGGCCGGCCCGGCTTGGGCGACAATGCAAGAAGGGGGCGTGATGAGCCACAAGGATCGACCGATGCCGCCGCTGATCGCATTCGCCGGAGTTCTGGGTGGGCTGGCCGTGGTCCGCTGGGCTTACCGGACAGCCCTGCGGGTCAACAGGGAGCTGGAAGACGCGCGGCTCTCGCGGGTGGCCGAGGCTGCCAGATCCGACGAGATTCCGACACTGCGGCGGGATCCGAACACCGGCGCCTATCGGCCCGGCTGATTCGCGGCTGCAGGTTTGCGGATCTGCCCTCTGCAAAATACTTGCGCCGGCCTCGGGGTGGGGCACCACCCGCGAGGACCGGCGAGCAAGCTTGGAGCCTGGTTTGGTCGTATCGGACGCCGCGGCTCCGTTGGGTCACGATCGCGTTGCGAGCGATCACAAACAGCGGCGCCACGGCGTTCGCAAAGCCAATCATCTCGGCGGTGCGAAGTTCCACAGTGCTAGCTCTCAATTGCTAATGATCCGCATCGCTGGCGGAACGCGTTACGGTGATGGTTAGCGATCCGTTACCGGGCACCGATCCGCGCCGACCAGAGTCGACATTGCAATGGTGCCGCCACCGGCCTATCGCGGTCGTTCCGGCCGGACATTGCCTTGATTCTCGGTTCCCCCGCCGATACGGTCCCGCGCGCTTGCCAACCTCCCAGCGAACCTTGATCCGACCCATGGACGACATCCCCCTGCACATGCGCCCGGAACGCTCGTTCCAGGGATTCATCCTGGCTCTGCAGCGGTTCTGGGCCGATCAGGGCTGCGTCATCCTGCAGCCCTACGACATGGAAATGGGAGCGGGCACTTTTCATCCGGCGACGACCTTGCGCGCGCTGGGGCCAAAACCCTGGAAGGCCGCCTATGTGCAGCCCTCGCGCCGGCCGAAGGATGGCCGTTATGGCGAGAACCCCAACCGGTTGCAGCACTATTACCAGTTTCAGGTGATCATCAAGCCGTCGCCGCCGGACCTTCAGGAACTCTACCTGAAGTCGCTCGCCGCCATCGGCATCGATGCGGCCCTGCACGATATCCGCTTTGTCGAGGACGACTGGGAAAGCCCGACGCTCGGCGCCTGGGGACTGGGCTGGGAGTGCTGGTGCGACGGTATGGAAGTGTCGCAGTTCACCTATTTCCAGCAGGTCGCCGGCGTCGAATGCGCGCCGGTCGCCGGCGAGCTCACCTACGGGCTCGAGCGGCTGGCGATGTATGTGCAGGGCGTCGACCGCGTCTACGATCTCAATTTCAACGGCCGCGACGGCGCCGAACGGGTGACCTATGGCGACGTGTTCCTGCAGGCCGAGCAGGAATATTCGCGGCACAATTTCGAATATTCCGACGCCGAGATGCTGTTCCAGCAATTTGCCATGGCCGAGCAGGCCTGCCGGAAATATCTCGAGGCCGGATGGAAGGACGGCGGCAACCGCAAGCAGCACCTGATGGCGCTGCCGGCCTACGACCAGTGCATCAAGGCCAGCCATGTGTTCAACCTGCTCGATGCCCGCGGCGTGATCTCGGTGACCGAACGGCAGAGCTACATCATGCGGGTGCGCGAACTCGCCAAGGCCTGCGGCGAAGCCTGGGTCCATACCGAAGCCGGCGGGGCGAGCTGATGCCCGACCTGTTGTTCGAACTTTTCTCCGAGGAAATCCCGGCACGGATGCAGGCCAAAGCGGCGGACGATCTGCGCCGCTTGGTCACCGACAGATTGGTCGCCGAGGGGCTGGTCTATGAAGGCGCCAGGGCGTTCGCGACGCCGCGGCGGCTGACGTTGACGGTGCACGGCATTCCGGCGCGGCAGTCGGACCTCAAGGAAGAGCGCAAGGGACCGCGGGTCGGCGGGCCGGAGGCTGCGATCGCGGGCTTTCTCAAGGCCACCGGATTGACTTCGCTCGACCAGGCCAAAATCCAGCGCGATCCGAAGAAGGGCGATTTCTACATCGCGCTGATCGAAAAGCCCGGCCGCGCCACGCTCGACGTGCTCGCCGACATCTTGCCGGTGATCATCCGGACCTTTCCCTGGCCGAAATCGATGCGCTGGGGCGAGCGCTCGGCACGGTCCGGCGCACTGCAATGGGTCCGGCCGCTGCATGCCATCGTCGCCACCTTCGGCATGGAAACCGAGGAACCGGAGGTGGTGAAGTTTGCCATCGACGGCATCGAAGCCGGCCAGACCACCTACGGCCACCGGTTCATGGCGCCGGCGGCGATTTCCGTGCGCCGCTTCGAGGATTATGCCGCCAAGCTGGTCGACGCCAAGGTCGTGCTCGATGCAGAGCGCCGCAAGGACATCATTCTGACCGACGCCAGGCAATTGGCTTTCGCGCAAGGGTTCGAACTGGTCGAGGATCAGGGCCTGCTCGACGAGGTCGCGGGCCTGGTCGAATGGCCGGTCGTGCTGATGGGATCGTTCGACCGCGAATTCCTCTCGATCCCAGGCGAGGTGATCCGCGCCACCATCCGGACCAACCTGAAGTGCTTTGTGGTCTCCGATCCCAAGACCGGCAAGCTCACCAACAAGTTCATCCCGACCGCCAACATCGAGGCCTCCGACGGCGGCAAGGCGATCACCGCCGGCAATGAGCGCGTGATCCGCGCGCGGCTTTCCGACGCGAAATTTTTCTACGAGACCGACCTGAAGACCCGGCTCGAAGATCGCTTGCCGAAATTCGATTCCATCGTGTTTCATGAGAAGCTGGGAACGCAGGGCGAGCGCATCGCGCGTATCATACGGTTGGCGGAGGAGATCGCGGCTTTGGTCGGCGCGGATGTCGAGAAGGCAAAGCGCGCCGCGCAACTGGCGAAGGCGGACCTGCTCACCGAAGTGGTCGGCGAATTCCCGGAGCTGCAGGGCTTGATGGGAAAATATTATGCGCTGGCGCAGGGCGAGGATGCTTCCGTCGCCGCGGCCAGCGAGGAACATTATAAGCCGCAAGGGCCGACGGATCGGGTGCCGACCGATCCGGTGAGCATCGCCGTGGCGCTCGCCGACAAGATCGACACGCTGGTCGGCTTCTGGGCGATCGACGAGAAGCCGACGGGAAGTAAGGATCCTTATGCGCTGCGAAGAGCAGCACTAGGGGTGATCAGGCTGATCCTTGAAAACGCGCTCCGACTGTCGGTCCTGAAAACTGCGGGAACCGCTGTATACGGGCTGCAGGGACCCGCAACGAGGCATCCGGTCATCGATTCCGGTAAACTTGCAGTGGACCTTCTCGCCTTCTTCGCCGACCGCCTGAAAGTCCAGTTGCGCGAGCAGGGCGCGCGCCACGACCTCGTCGATGCCGTGTTCGCGTTGGAAGGCCAGGACGATCTCCTGATGGTGGTCCGCCGCGTCGAGGCGCTCGGCAAGTTTCTCGACACCGACGACGGCAAGAACCTGCTCGCCGGCACCAAGCGCGCTGCGAATATCCTGCGCATCGAGGAGAAGAAGGACGGCAGGACTTTTGATGGCGCGCCGGAGGCTTCCCTCTACAGCCTCGACGAGGAAAAGGCGCTGGCGAAAGCGATCGATCAGGTGAAGGCGGAGGCCAGTGCCGCCGTGGCGAAAGAGGATTTTGCCGGCGGCATGAGCGCGATGGCAAAATTGCGCCCGGCGGTCGATGCGTTTTTCGACAAGGTAAAGGTCAACGACGATGATCCGAAATTGCGGGAAAACCGCCTGAAATTGCTCAACGAAATCCGCGCCGCGACCCGGGCGGTTGCGGATTTTTCCAGGATCGAAGGCTGACCTGCTGTTCGATGAGGAAGCCGTCAGTGCTTCTTCGAAGATCCACCGCATCGTGCCGCCGAAAGAAGAAACCTGAATTCGTTCCCCGGATGCAGTGCACCGCGCCGCCGTGGCGGCGTGGTGTGCTGCTGGTCCGGCGTCCAGAGATGGGTCCCGGCTCTGCGGAGCAGCATGAAGAACGCTGCACCGCGTCCGGGACACGACGCCTCGCCACAGGAAAAAGCCCCGCCCGGCGGGGGAACCGGGCGAGGCCTTCATGTCCGGTCGCCGTTGCCGCGCCCGGACAATTCCAATCCCTGTACTAGTCGATCACCTGGACGATGCGCCGGCTGCGCGGCTCGACCAGCACGGTCTGGCCGTTCACCACGGTGTAGCGATAGGGCGTGACGCCGAACGTCTGCGGCACGTCGTAGGTGGTCACGCCGTCGTCCGGCAATACGCCGCCGACGATGACGCGATCGGGGATGGTGTAGGTCGGGATCCGCTCGCGGATGATGTATTCGCGGAACGCCGGGCGTTGCGCGACGGCAATTCCGCCATCGGCATCCAC